>Ga0210394_10006373_pt1 | contig 12806 bp, 10 predicted proteins | sample IncBWC12MmetaG_FD_160121 | JGI IMG/M metagenome (GOLD analysis project Ga0210394, IMG submission 160121) | Forest soil microbial communities from Barre Woods Harvard Forest LTER site, Petersham, Massachusetts, United States - Inc-BW-C-12-M | ecosystem: Environmental > Terrestrial > Soil >... | reverse complement strand
CAAAGTCCGCGCCGCGGCGATGGTAAAACCGTAGGTGATGCGCTGGTAATCATCCTCGTTCATGCCCGCCGAGGAGACGCCCAAACAGAAGAAGCACGCATCGAAGCCTGAAAGTTGGTCTTCGATGGCCGAGAAGTCGAGGAAATTGTTGTGCGGCAGTTCGCGCAGTTTGGTGTGCTGCTGACCCGTGCTACCGCGCCCGATGGAGACGACGCTTTCGACGTCGGGATCGAGCAGGCATTCGCGCAACACACCCTGCCCAACCATCCCGGTTGCTCCGAAGAGAAGGATCTTCACCTCCCCATTATGATTCGGCTCTACCCGTCGCGCAGTTCGCGCGAGGACCCCTACGGATTCACCTTGCAGGTGAAATTGCCCGCATCGTTCGTGAGGCCGCTTCCGCTGTAGACCGCAACCTGCGGATAGGGGCACAGCGGGCGAGTCATTTCAACTTGACCGTTGTTCACGTGGGCGGCGACAATTTGGGCGGGAGCTTTGCCCTCCTCGCGCCAGCGCTCGATCACCGCCATCTTATTGAACTGATCGGTGCCCTGGCCGCCGCTGCAATGCTGCATTCCAGGAACCATGAACAGACGCAGCCAATCGCTTTGATCGGGACCCATCTTCTGGAGCACGGCGCTGTAGAAGTTCACCGTATTTCCCGGCGGGATGGCTTGATCCGCCCAGCCATGGTAGAGCAGCAGCTTGCCGCCGTGCTGTTTGAAGGGCGCGAGATCGTAGGTGTGAGCGTCGATGCCGGACTTGTCGGCCAACTCCACGTCGCTATCCAGATCGAACTTGTGATAGTCGTAATCGGCATCCTGGTGGCCCAGGATCCGGATGCTGTCCCATCCGCCGCCGGGCTGCGTAGGGATATTCTTGAGGGCCGCGTATTGCAACTCGCCGCCGGGCTGGTATCCGGTCCAGACAATCTCACCTTTTTTGTTCTTGACGTCGGCGAACACGACCTTCGCGTTTGCTACCTGAGCGGCCGTGAGGCAGCCCTCGGATTCCTCGCCCTTGCACAGCAACGAAGCTGGATCGAAACGGCACTTGGTGGGATCTCCGATGAGTCCGTCCTTGACGCCGTCCATGGCGTCGCACTTGGCGAGTATCGCGTTGTGCAGCATCTCCACGTTGCCCTGGGAGAGCGCGCCACCGGGGTTCTTCATCTGCTCGATGGATCGCTCCACTCCCGCGGCGTGGAGGTGGATATGCGGATTGGCGGGCGCTCCGGCGAGCACACCGTCGAAATCGTCAGGGAATTTCGTGACTTCCACCAAAGCCTGGCGGCCGCCCGTGGAGCAACCGTTCCAATACGAGTATTTCGAACCTTCGCCGTAGTAGGCCTTGATCAGCGCCTTGGATTTGACAACCGTTTCGTGCACCGCGCGCCAGCCGAAATCGACGATCTTTTCCGGATGCCCGAGAGCGAACATGCCGTTGCCGCCTTCGTGGCCGGTGTCGGTGGAAGCGGTTGCGTAGCCATCGCGGAGCGCAGCCGCCATCTGCGGGAAGCTGATGATGCCGGCCCAGCCGCCATTACCCACCATCTGGAATTTGCCGTTCCAGTTCTCCGTGGGCATCCACAATTCCATCTTGATATCGGAGTCCGTTGACGGCCGCAGGATCGCGGCCACACGGCAATGGGCCGGGAGCATTCGGGGCGGGATCACAGGACCGCCTGCGCCGCGTCCAGCGCCGGCCGGAGCTTGATATGGTCCAGCGGCGACGTTTTCGACGGCGGTGAACTCGACTCCGGGGAGCGAGAGCGACTTGATATTTTGGCAGGGAGTTTGCGCGAAAGCAGCTACGCCGCAGAGCGCGGAGAAGTAGATCAGGAACGCCGAGGTTCTCATGGCCGTTATTGTGTCACAAGCAGCGGTACTAGCAAGAAAGATCAAGCAAGCGGCGGCGCATCCGGGTTAGATTCGTAGGGAAGACCTTAGATTCCTAGGGAAAAAGATGACGTCGTGTTGAAACACGTCCAGCCGGTACTTGCATTCGCGGCATCGCACCTGGACGAAGATCTATCGCTGACCGCGCTCGCTGGTCGAGCCGGATTGTCGGCGTTTCATCTGCATCGGGTCTTTCGCGCCGCGGCCGGGGAAACGCCCAAACAGTTCACTTTGCGGCTACGTCTGGAGCGCGCGGCTACCATCCTCCTCACGACAGGCGACTCGGTGCTGAACGTAGCGTTAGATTGCGGCTTCCAGAACCACGAGTCTTTTTCCCGGGCCTTTCGAAAGCGATTTGGGATGACGCCGAGCGGCTATCGCGAGCGAGGCTTGACAGGTGATGCAGCGCAGGCAAGAGAGCACGCGTCGCTGGTCGCGACCATCGGGCCGTGTGTCGGGTTTTTTCATATTCGCAAGGACGGGAGATCACAGAAGGACGAAATGGCATATTCAATCGCGAAGAAGCAAGTCGCACCGCAACCTGTGCTTGTGGTGCGGAGGCGCGTCAAGCCGTCCGAGATCGCGGCGACGCTGGGGGAAGTGCTCGGCTACGTATTCCAGCATGCGCAGAGCAACGGCATCGGACTAGCCGGCCAGCCATTCACCCGTTATCTCGATTGGGGGCCAGGGTTGTTGACCATCGAGGCCGGGATGCCCGTCACGGTTCACGCCGGCGGCACTTCCTCGGGGGACGTTCGGGGCGATACTCTGCCCGGCGGACTGGTCGCCACGACGACGCACGCGGGCCTTTACGACAAGCTCAATGAAGCCCACGCAGCGGTTCAACAATGGATCGAAGCCGAAGGTCTCAACGCCACGGGAGCGCCCTGGGAGGTTTACGTCACCGATCCGGCGGATTTTCCCGATCCCAAGGATTGGAAGACGGAGATCTTCTGGCCACTCGGTTAGACGGCGGCCCCAGGTAGGACAGCGGCACAACGATATGATGGAAGGGTGGTTCCGGTATGACCGACCTTAGGACAGTCGAAACGCTCTCCAAGAGCATGCTTAGCGAGGCTGAGTCCTGGCGCAACTACGAATTTGTCTGGAAGAAATGGGGCCCTGCTCAGGGCCGGTACGATCACGACCACTGCCGGTTTTGCTCCGCCTGTATTTGCGATGCTCGCGACCGCGATCCGTTCGACAAGCCCGGGCCGGTTGACGGCGGGCACTACCGCCATGCCTTCTATACCGAGGACTCGGACGGCGTTGACATCTGGGTGTGCCGCTCGTGCTTTAAGAGAATTCGAACGATCGCAAACTGGACAATCCGTCGCACACGACAGAATTCAAATCTGCCCAGTCGGCTCACACATTGACCTTGCCGACCTCGCGGGATTAACATAGCCTCCGAAGCCCTGTTCTCAGCGCGAAAGGCGGCATGACCATGTTGTGTAGGCGGTGGATTCCGTGGTTTTCCTTGCAGGCCTTGATGGCCGGCGCATTGTGCGCGCAACAGGGCTACAATCCCGCCGACATCCAATCCGGCAAGCAGCTCTACGGCGTCAATTGTTCGAACTGCCACGGGTCGAAGGGCGATTTCGTCTCGGGCGTGGATCTCGGCCACGGGACGTTCCGGCGGGCTTCCACCGACAATGAACTGGTGGCCATCATGATGCAAGGCATCCTGGGAACGCCCATGCCGCCCGCGAATTTGAGCGATCAGCAGGCGCATCAGATCGTGGCGTACCTCAGATCGCTGGCCGCCTCCGACACCAGCGCGAACAAGGCTGATCTGGCGCACGGGAAGTCGCTATTCGAGAGCAAAGGCTGCTTGAGTTGTCACCGCGTGCAGGATCACGGGTCGCGCGTTGGGCCGGACCTGACCAGCATCGGCGCGCGGCGGAAACCGGCTGAAATCGAGCGTTCCATCGTTGATCCGAACGCCGAGGTTCTCCCGGAGAACCGCTACGTTCGCGCGATCACTCGCGACGGGGCCACCATCTCCGGCAGAGTGCTCAACGAAGATACCTACTCGCTGCAAATCATCGACAGCAGGGAAAAGTTGGTCTCGCTTCAAAAGGCGGACCTACGCCAATTCGAGTATCTGAAGAACTCGCCCATGCCTTCGTTTCGCGACAAGCTGAGCGCCGATGAACTCTCGGATCTCGTGGGCTACCTGGTTTCACTGAAAGGAATTTGATCTTCATGATCCGCCCAACGTTCGCGCTTCTCCTCGCGGCAGTGTCGTTGCCCGCCCAGGTCTCGTTTGACCGCCTGCTGCACGCCGGTGATAGTCCACAGGATTGGCTCAACTACTCGGGAGGGTTTCTCAGCCAGCGCTACAGCGGGCTCTCCCAGATCACGCCGGACAACGTGAAGAACCTGGAGCAAAAATGGGTGTTTCAGGCGCGCTCGCTCGAAAAATTCGAAGCCACGTCGCTCGTCGCGGATGGCGTGATGTACACGGTGCAGGCGCCTAACGACATCGTAGCGCTCGACGCCGCCACCGGACGCATCTTTTGGATCTACTCGTATAGCCCAGCGCCACAAGCGCGCTTGTGTTGCGGACGCGTGAACCGTGGCCTCGCGATTTTGGGCGACACACTCTTCATGGGGACCATCGACGCGCATATTGTTGCCGTCGACGCAAAGAACGGGCAGCTACTGTGGAACACACCAGTGGCCAATCCCGAAGCCGGTTACGCGATCACGCACGCGCCGCTGGTGGTGAAGGACAAAGTGATCGTTGGGACGGCCGGAGGTGAGTATGGAATTCGCGGCTTCCTGGCAGCTTACGATGTTCATACGGGCAAGGAAGTGTGGCGCTTCTACAATATTCCCGGGCCGGGCGAGCCGGGCCACGAGACCTGGGCGGGCGATTCATGGAAGCACGGCGGGGCTTCAGTGTGGATGACTGGCTCGTACGATCCGCAGTCGAACCTCACCTACTGGGGCATCGGCAATCCTGGGCCGGACTGGAACGCCGATCTGCGCAAGGGTGACAACCTGTACACCGATTGCGTTGTCGCGCTCGACGCCGATACCGGCAAAATCAAATGGCATTTCCAATTTACGCCGCACGATGATTTTGACTACGACTCCGTGCAGGTCCCGGTGCTGGCGGATATGGAATGGAAAGGCGCGCGGCGCAGGGTGCTGTTGTGGGCCAACCGGAACGGGTTTTACTATGTGCTGGACCGAGCGACGGGAGAGTTTCTGCAGGGCAAGCCCTTCGCGAAGGTCACCTGGGCAACGGGCTTGGATGAGAAGGGCCGGCCGATGCGCGCCGCCAACATGGTGCCCACGCCCGATGGCAAGCTCATCTATCCCGGCAATCAAGGCGCGACGAATTGGTACTCGCCGTCCTACAGCCCGCATACGGGGCTGTTCTACATTCCCACCTGGGACAACTACTATTCGGTGTACAAGAAGGAGAACGTCGAATTCGCCGAAGGGCGGCTGTTTACCGGGCCGCTGCCGGCATCGCCTGTACCTTTGATCCGGCCGCCGCAGATTGTAAATCGCAATGAAGAAGACGGCTACGGAGCGATTCGCGCCATCGATCCCAAAACCGGAGATCGCAAGTGGGAATACAAAATGACGGACGTCACCGACAGCGGCATTCTGACCACTGCCTCGGATGTGTTATTTGCAGGCGGCCGTGAAGGCTACTTTATGGCGATGGATGCGCGGACTGGTACGCTGTTGTGGAAGGCGGTAGTGGGCGGCCAGGTTTCGGCGGGTCCCATGAGTTACTCGGTGGGCGGCAAGCAATTTGTCGCCATTGCGGCGGGAAACTCGCTGTTCGTCTACGGATTGAGGCAATAGTTGCAATTGAGAATCACAATGATCGTGGCGGCGATGCTTGCATCGTCGCTCGCCCCGAAAGCGGCGATGGCGCAGGGCAAGCCGGATCTATCGGGCGTGTGGTCGCCGGACGAAGTTTTGTCGATTCGCGCCAAGGCCAATGCACTTCTGCTGAATCGCAAGGCAGCCGCGAGCAAACGAGACCCGGACGCGAACTGCACGCTATCGGGAGTGCCCAGGCTCGACTTGGGACCAAAATCATTCAAGATCCTTCAATCACCTGACGAAGTCGTGATTTTGTACCAGGACTTCACGACATTTCGACAAGTGTTCACGGATGGGCGGCCGCTGCCCCAGGATCCTCAACCGGCGTGGCTCGGATACTCCGTGGGGAAGTGGGATGGAGACACGCTGGTGGTGGATACCATCGGATTCAACGACCTTACCTGGCTCGACAACGCGGGCACGCCGCACAGCGAATCGCTGCATGTGACGGAGCGCTTTCATCGCCGCGACAAGGGACACCTCGACATTCAAATCACGATTGACGATCCGAAGACGTTTTCCCATTCCTTCACCGTGACCGAGCACGCGCGCCTATCGCCCAATGTTGACCTGACGGAATTCATTTGTCTGGAGAACAGGAAATGAGAAGTGTTCTGAGCGCATCGACATTTCTTTTCTTCATCGCGAGCGCGCAGGGCCAGTGGCTAAACTACCCGACGAAAGACGCGCCTCGAACCAAGGACGGCAAGCCCGACATGTCGGCGCCGGCGCCGCGCACCAAAGACGGCAAGGTCGATATCACCGGTATCTGGTTGGCGAATGGGCTGAAGTATCTCATCAACATCGCCGCGGACCTGAAGCCGGACGAAGTGCCATTTCAGCCGTGGGCCGCCGCTCTCTATAAGGAACGCCGCGAGAACCGCGGCCGGGACGATCCCAACAATTTCTGCCTGCCTTCTGGCACGCCGGAGAAGGAAGCGGTGACATCGCCCTTCAAGGTCATGCAGTTTCCAGGCGAGATGCTGATCCTGTACGAGTCGCGCACCATCTATCGCGAGATTTTCACGGATGGGCGGACCATACCAAAGGATTTTAGGCCGTCGTGGCAAGGTTTTTCGGCTGGACATTGGGACGGCGACGACTTCGTGGTGGAGACAACCGGGCTGAACGGAAAAATCTGGATGGACACCAACGGCCATCCGCTTAGCGAAGCCGCGCATGTCACGGAACGCTTCCGCCGCCACGACTACGGCCACATGGACATTCAGATCACCATCGACGATCCGAAAGCCTACACCAAGCCGTGGACCATTACCGAAAATCCGAGCCTGATGGCCGACACCGAGCTATTGGAATCGGTGTGCGAAGAGAACAATAAGGACGCGCGGCACATTGTCGGTAAGTAGCCACGGGCCGGCAAGTAGCGGGCCGCGGTCTCCGAACACCCACGACCGAGCGGATGTGGCCATCGTCGGCGCCGGTATCATGGGTCTGGCGCACGCTTACGCGGCAGCCTCTCGGGGCCTGAAAGTTGTGGTGTTCGAGCGCAGCCCGCGCGCGTCCGGCGCATCGGTGCGGAATTTCGGAATGATTTGGCCCATCGGGCAGCCCCACGGCAGAATGCACCAACTGGCGTTGGGCAGCCGGGCCCGCTGGGTGGAGGTGCTCGAGCAAGCGAAGCTTCCCTATTGGCCGGAAGGATCGCTGCACGTTGTTTATCGCGACGATGAAGCCGCGGTGGCGCGGGAGTTTGCTGAACTGGCCGCTGGCCTCGGTTATGATTGCTCGTGGCTCTCCCGGGAGCAAGTGCTGGCGCGCTCGCAAGCTGTCAAAGCAGATGGCTTGATGGGCGCGCTGTGGAGCAGCACGGAGCTGACTGTGGATCCGCGCGTCACCATCGCCGCGCTTCCTGGGTTTCTGCACGAGCGCTTCGGCGTCGACGTGCGGTTCGGTTGCGCCGTCAGGGTGATCGATCCGCCGACGGTGGAAGCGGGCAACGAGCGGTGGAGCGTGGATCACGTGATCGTCTGCGGCGGGGACGATTTTGAAACGCTCTATCCGGATACCTTCGCGGCCAGCGGCCTGACGCGCGTCAAAATACAAATGTTGCGAACACCGCCGCAACACAAGGGATGGCATCTTGGCCCTGCGCTGGCGGCCGGTTTAACACTACGCTTCTATTCGTCATTTGGCGTTTGCACCACGCTGCCAGCTCTTCGGGATCGCATCGCGCGTGAGACGCCAGAATACGATCGCTGGGGCATCCACGGATTGGTTTCCGAAACCGCGCAAGGCGAGCTCACACTCGGCGATTCGCACGAATACGGTTCGTGCGTCGACGTCTTCAATCGGGAAGAAGTGGACGAACTGATTCTCGGCTACATTCGCGGATTCCTGAACGCGCCAGTCATGAGTATCGCGCAACGATGGCACGGCGTCTATGCGAAGCACCCTGAACAGCCCTATCTGACGATCACGCCCGAACCAGGCGTTCGAATCGTCACATCTCCAGGAGGCGCGGGCATGACCCTCTCGTTTGGAATTGCCGAAGAAACCATCCACGCTATGGGTTACTGAGATATAGAGCATGACGCGATTGGAAGCAGTCATCTTCGATTGGGCCGGGACGACGGTGGATCATGGGTCGCTCGCGCCGGTGCGAGCCATCACCGAACTGTTTCACCGCCAGGGCATAAGTCTGAGCGACGCGGACGCGCGCAGGGACATGGGGATATTCAAACGGGACCACATCCGCAACATCCTGGCCATGCCGCCCATATCGGAACAGTGGCGCGAATCGACGGGCGCGGTTCCGTGCGAGCAGGACGTCAACAAACTTTTCGCCGATTTCCTGCCATTGCAGATGCGGATCCTCGACGAATTCTCGCAAGTGATCCAAGGCGTGCCGGCGGCGGTAGAAAAGCTGCGCAGCCGAGGACTGCGCATCGGCAGCACTACGGGCTACACACGGCCGATGTTGGATGTCTTGGTACAGCGCGCCAAGGAGCAGGGCTATCATTGCGACCTCGCGCTCTGCCCGGATGATGCTCCCGGGGGTCGGCCGCATCCTTGGATGTGCCTTCAATTAGCGATTCATTTCCGCCTGAGCGCGACGGCAGCCGCAGTGAAGATCGGCGACACGGTCAGCGACATTGATGAAGCTTTGAATGCGGGGATGTGGGCGGTGGGCGTGGCGGCGACGGGCAACGAAATCGGCCTAAGCGCGCAGGATCTTGCCGCGTTGCCGTCGGAGGAACGCCGCGGGCGAATGGAAGCCGCGCGCGATCGCCTGATGGCCGCTGGCGCGCACTATGTTGTCGAAAGCGCCGCGTGCTGCGAGTCGGTCTTGGACGAGATTGATAGCCGGCTGGCAGCCGGAGATCGCACGTGACCAGGGCGTTATTTCAGGCTGATATTGCGTTCGGTGAGAATGGTCCCGGTGGCGAGCTGGAAAAGAGCGATTGCTTCGCTCATATCGGCTTCAGAGCGCCGTTCCTGGCTGCGCGCAGTGATCATGGTCGCCTGGCGTTGCTGCACCAGAAATAATGTCGACGTGCCGGCTCGAAACTGGCGCTGTTCGCTCTGATATTGCTCTTCGGCGGATTGGCGCGCCACCTGCGCCGCTTGCAGCCGCAACTGCGCCATTTGGACGTTCTCCATTCCCGTACGCACGTCGGATTGAACATTCTGCTCGGTCTGCTGGCGTTGATTACGGATGCGCCGCGTCTCAGCCAGTGACTTGCCGAGGTTTGCGTCGGCCGTCCGATTCCGGATCGGCAGCGAGATACTGAGTTGAACTTCGGTAGTCGGAAAGTTTCCGCCGCCGATGGTGGCGAGAGATTGCCCGTAGTTGCCGATCAGCAGCCCTGGAATCGTGCCGCCTCCGAATGACACGCCGGAAAGAGGTGGCAGTCCGGCAATGGCCGAGAGTTGATCCAACCGGTCCGTCAACGGACCAAATGCGGCGGTGAAGGGATTAGGGCCCGGAGGAAGCAATACGCCCGCCAAGCCGGCGCGCGTGTAGAACGCCGTGAGGTTCACTTGCGGCTTGGTCTGGTCGCGATAATAGCGCACGTCCTTTTCGTTGATCTCGCCGTTGATCCTTACTTGGGCGATCTCGGGACGATTGGCCATCGCCTCCGCAATGGCATCGGCTAGCGGAATGAGCGGCGGTTTCACGTCCGGCGGCGTCACCGGAATGAGCGCCGTAGACCACATCGAATCCGAGCGTTCCGGCAGAATCAGCTCCTTCAATGAATTCTCGGCGCTTGTCAATGCGGATTGCCCCGTGTAAGCGCCCACTTCGAAATTTGCGAGTTGCGTCTGCGCGGCAACCACATCGATGGGAGCGAGCAGCCCCTGCTCTTCCTGCCGGCGGTTGCTCTCGTCCTGCTGGATGCCGATGCGCACGGCTTCCAGTTGCACCTGCAGATTGTTATAGGCGTACGCCAGCTCCCAATACCCCTGTTCGGCTTGCAGCACCACCGTCATTACGCGCTGGCGGAACTGCTCGTCAGTCAGGAAGCGATTCTTCTTCGCAACATCAATCTGGTGGCGGTTGCTGTCATACAGCAAGTTGCGCCAAAGAGGCTGCGTGTACGAAAAATTGAGCGACGTCGGATACTGCGGGTTCAGCGAAAGAAAGGTGTTGTTAGAAAATGCGCTCTCAGATGATAAATCTGTCTTGAGCGATCCGCCGAACCAGGGCAATGGCTGGGTGAGCCCGGGGTCCGCCAGCCAGGTCTTGTTCAACAGGCTTCCCGTGGACGATCCGCCCAGTGCCGAAGCGACGGGATTGATCTGCTGTTCCCAGTAACTGCTCACGTTGAGCTGCGGGTCGAACGCCCCCTGCGCCGCGGTCAATGTATATTCCGATTCCAGCCGATCGATTCGCGATGATTCGATGTCCTTGTTGTTGGCCAACGCCATCGCGAGCGCCTGGTCGAGAGTGATCTCCATTTGGGTTTCGACGCCGATACGCGTGGGCAGACGAAACGGCCGCACCGGCGGCACCAGCGTGGTCGTGGCGGGGTCCGCTGGACGGCGCTGCGAAACGGTTTCCTGTGGCGAGCCGGGCTGGGTCAAGGCAGGCGACGGAGGCTGTTGCGCCAAAATAACCGGAAGCGTCCATGCCAGCATCGTCAAAGCCGCACGGCACGGCGCGAGGAAGTATTTACTCATCAGGCGCGCTCTCCTCCTTCGAAATGCATGGGCTGAGGCGCCACGTCCAAACCGGAAGTCAGTTCACGCGTCGTGTCACGCTTGCGATGGAACCTTCGAAACATCGGCAACTGCTTCATATCGTCAAAGAGCGAATAAAATACCGGTACTGCGAGCAACGTCAGCAGGAGGCACAGGGTCTGCCCGCCCACCACCAGGACGCCAATGGATCGATTGCTAGCTGAACCCTCGCCGTTGGAAAGCACCAGCGGGAGCATGCCGGCCACCAGCGCGGTAGTTGTCATCAGGATCGGCCGCAGCCGGTCGCGATTGGCTTGGATGATGGCCTCGTAGCGGTTCATGCCCGAAGCGCGCAATCCATTGGTGTGGTCGATCTGCAGGATCGCGTTCTTCTTCACGATTCCGAACAGCAGCAGCAAACCGAGCCCGGACATGATGTTCACCGACTGGCGGAACATCAACAGCGACAGGATGCCGAACGGCACTGCGATCGGCAACGTCAGCAGAATCGTGAAGGGGTGCAGGAACGATTCGAACTGCGCGGCCAGCACAATGTACATGAAGATGAACGTCAGTGCGATGGCGACGATGAAATAGTAAGCGGTGCGGTTCAATTCCTTGGAAGTGCCGAGGAGTTCCGTACGATAGCCGGCGCCCATGTGGAGATCCGCAGCCAGCTCATTCAACGAAGAAATGATTTTCTGTTGCGATCCGCCCGGCAATACGTTGGCGCTCAGCGTCACCTCACGCTGCCGGTCCAGACGCCCGATGCTGGAAGGGGCATCACCGCTTTTGATGCGGACCACCTGATCCAGCGGCACCCAGCCGCGCGTGTTGGTCGAAAAAACCGTTAGCTGTCGCAGCCCTTCGGCGCTGGTGCGGAACTGCATGTCGGCCCGTAAACGCACATCGTACTCTTCGCCGCCGGAGGGGAAGGAGGAGACCACCTGCCCCGCCACCATGGTATTCAAGGCTTGCGCTATGTCGCTGACACGCACCCCTAAGTCCGCGGCGCGCTGCCTGTCGATCTCCACGCGCAGTTCGGGTTTGCCGTACACCAACGACGTGTCGGCGTCGGCCACATTGGGAATTTGTTTTAGTTCAGCGAGCAGCGTCTGCGAATAGGTGTTGAGCTTGTCGAGATCCGGCCCGGTGAGGGTAAACTGTACATCGGCCTGCCCTCCGCCGGGTCCATCGGCCGCTTGCCCTACGCTGGTGCGCAGATCCTTCGGATAGTGCGTGAGAATCTCGCGTGCTTTGGCGATCATTTGGTCCTGGGTGTCCTTGCGATCGCCCCGTGGCACGAGCTTTACGTAGATGGAAGCGCTGTTCGCCTCGCCGGCGCTGGAGCCCGTGAATGAAGCCGACCCGATGCCAACAGAGGTCAACGTCGCGGTCACTCCAGGCAACGCGCGGATGTCGCGCGCAATGCGCTCGGCAACAGTCACCGTCGCCGCCAATGAAGTTCCCTCGGGCGCCCGAATGCTGGCTTGGAATTCGGACCGGTCGTCCGCTGGAATAAAGTTCTTGCCCACTAGCATGAACAGCGGAACCGAGCTCAGCACCACCGCCACGCTGATGGCCACCATGGATTTGCGATGCGCCATCGACCATTCCAGCATGCCCGTGTAATGGGTATCGATGAAACGGAAGAAGCGCGAATCCTTCGATCCGGACCTCTTTTCGCCCTCGTGCTTGGGAAGCACCTTCACGAAGCGTGACGTGAGCATGGGAGTCAGCGTGAACGACACCAGCAGCGAGACCGCAATGGCGAACGAAGCGGTGAATCCGAACGATGACATGAAGCGGCCGACGATGCCGCCCATGAAACCGATGGGCAAGAACACCGCGAGCAGCGAAAAAGTGGTGGCCATCACGGCCAAGCCAATGTCCTTGGTGCCTTCGATAGCG
>Ga0210394_10006372_pt1 | contig 12806 bp, 12 predicted proteins | sample IncBWC12MmetaG_FD_160121 | JGI IMG/M metagenome (GOLD analysis project Ga0210394, IMG submission 160121) | Forest soil microbial communities from Barre Woods Harvard Forest LTER site, Petersham, Massachusetts, United States - Inc-BW-C-12-M | ecosystem: Environmental > Terrestrial > Soil >... | reverse complement strand
GGCGATAACCGCGAGAATTCCCTGGATAGCCGGTATTGGGGATGCGTACCTCGCAATGATATTCTTGGCACGCCGGTGCTGATCTACATGTCACTGGAAGCGCCGAAAGACGCCTGGAACGGCGATATTGGCGCAAGATTTCTGGCCTACGCCAACGCAATCATCCACCCAGGGACGGTGCGCTGGCGTCGATTGTTCCACCTGTTTTAAGCTTGGACGGCCGGAAGACGGGCGCGGGCCCGGCCTCATTCGGATCGCATCCTGGAATTACCATCGTGCCGCTCGTGGCCCCCAGTTGTCCCCCGAGCCGCTCACTGGCCCGCAGGCCGTTATCCCGCCCAGGTCCTGCGTTGCATGCAGCAGTACACGATTCTTCCTTGAAGGCGGCCGACCATGAAATACGCCGATGCCGGAGTGAACATAGCTGTCGCCGACGACGCCAAACAGCGCATACGGCATTTGGCCAGCAAGACGTTCACGCCCGCGGTGTTGGGCGGCATAGGCGGATTCGGCGGCCTCTTTGCGCTGGATACAAAAAAATGGAAGGAACCGGTGCTGGTTTCCAGCGCCGATGGAGTTGGCACCAAGCTGAAAGTGGCCATGGCCATGGGTGTGCACTCTACTGTCGGCGGAGATCTCGTCAATCACTGCGTGAACGACATTCTGGTGCAGGGTGCCGAGCCGCTGTTTTTTCTGGACTATCTGGCCATGGGGAAGTTGGACCCGGCAATCGTGGAGCAGCTTGTGGATGGAATGAGCCGCTCTTGCCGCAAAGCCGGCTGTGCGCTGATCGGCGGAGAAACCGCGGAGATGCCGGGATTCTATGCGCCGGGAGAATACGACCTGGCGGGATTTATTGTTGGCGTGGTGGACCGCAAGAAACTGCTGACCGGGAAGAACGTAAAGCCCGGAGACACGTTGCTGGGGCTGCCAGCGGCAGGATTGCACACGAATGGTTATTCGCTGGCGCGGAAATTGATTTTTGATGTGGCCAAATTGAAGCCGGACACGTATGTCGCCGAAGTCGGAAACAAGATTGGCGCCGAATTGCTGAAGCCGCATGTCTGCTACGCGTCTGCGTTGAAGAGCCTGATCGCCCGCGGCTGGGTTTCCGCACTCGCGCACATTACCGGCGGCGGCATACCTGGGAATCTGCCGCGCGTTTTGCCCAGCGGGGTGAAGGCCACTATCGACCTGGATGCCTGGCCAATTCCAACGATTTTCAAGTACCTGGCAAAGCTGGGGGAGATCGACACGGACGAATTGCTGCAATCGTTCAACATGGGTATCGGGATGATTGCCATTGTGCCCGCGGATTTTGTGAAGGACGCGGAAGCGGAACTGAAGCGCCGCCGCGAGAAATTCTTCCGCATTGGGCGCATCGAGCGTGGAGACACGGGCAAGGCCCGACTCATCTATTCTGGTGCGTTGAATCTCTAGCTTTCTTGGTATCGATTGCTTCCTACTCCAGTCGAGCGTCTTACTCACTATCAAAAGGAGAAAAGGCCGTGGTGAACAAACTGACTCCCGTGCTTTTTGTGAAAGAGATCGAACCGGTGCTGCCGTTGTGGGTGGATGGATTGGGCTTCACCAAAACGACCGAAGTACCCGAGGGAGACCGGTTGGGCTTCGTGATTCTAGAGAAAAATGGCGTCGAGGTGATGTACCAAACGTATGCCAGCGTTGAAAAGGACATGCCCGCGATCCTCGATGACGTGAAGCGCGGCCCGACATTTCTGTACGTGCAGGTGGACAGCCTGGAAAAGGCGAAGGCCGCGGCCAAGGGGCTGGCGGTGTACATGCCAGAGCGCACTACCTTTTATGGCGCAAAAGAAATTGGTGTCAAAGATCCGCAAGGTCACTTCGTCACCTTTGCCGAATTTCCAACGCCTTCCAAATAGCGGCGGCGATTTTGTGGCCCTTCACAGGTATGCTAACGTTTTTTGTTCATGACCAAGCGTATCGGCGTGCTCTTAAGTGGACGCGGCTCGAATTTTGAGGCGCTGGCGGAAAGTGTCTCGGCTGGAAGAATTCCAGGCGCGGAAATTGCCGTAGTCATCAGCAATAAGCCCGACGCGAAGGGACTGGAGCGAGCCAAGGCGCGGAATATTCCCACGCGGATGATTCCGTCGAAAGGGTTGGAGCGCGAGGCTTACGACCGGCAGGTTGCGGCGGTGCTTCAGGAATACAGAGTCGATCTGATTTGCCTGGCCGGATATATGCGCCTGCTGTCGCCGTTTTTTGTGGCCGCATTTCCGCAGCGCATCCTGAATATTCATCCTTCTTTGCTGCCCTCGTTCCCGGGACTGGAGTCGCAACGGCAGGCGCTGGAATACGGCGTGAAATTTGCCGGGTGTACGGTGCACTTTGTGGACGAAAATCTGGATGCTGGGCCGATCGTGCTGCAATCGGTGGTACCGGTGCAGGACGCCGATGATGAAGAGAAGTTATCGGAGCGTATTTTGAAAGAGGAGCATCGCATTTATACCGAAGCGGTCAAAATTGTGCTGGAAGGAAAATACCGGATCGAAGGACGCCGCGTGATTTCGAAATGAACCAGGCCAAATTCAAGCCCGTGGAAGAACAGATCGCCTACCTGAAGAAAGGCGTGTCCGAAATTGTTCCGGAGGCGGAGCTGCGCGCGAAGCTGGAGAAATCCCTGAAGACCGGCAAGCCGTTGCGCGTGAAGCTCGGCGTCGATCCTACCGCGCCGGACATTCACCTTGGCCATACCGTCGTAATCCGAAAGTTGAAGCATTTTCAGGAAATGGGGCATACGGCGGTCTTTTTGATCGGCGATTTTACCGCCATGGTTGGCGACCCGACGGGACAATCCGAAACGCGGCCGCCGCTGAGCCGCGAGCAGGTGAATGCCAACGCGCAAACGTATTTGGAGCAAGTGTTCAAGATTCTGGATCGCGAAAAAACGGAGATTCGCTACAACAGTGAGTGGCTGGAAAAATTATCCAGCTACGACATCGTGCGGCTGTGCGCCAAATACCGTGTGGCGCGCATGCTGGAACGCGAGGATTTCCGCAAACGGATTTCGGAGCAACAGCCGATCTCGGTTCACGAGTTTCTATATCCTTTGCTGGTGGCGTATGACTCCGTGGTGCTGGAGGCGGATGTGGAACTTGGCGCCACTGAGCAGAAGTTTAACCTGCTGATTGGGCGCGAGATTCAACGCGAGTACAACCAGGAACTGCAAATCGCGGTGATGATGCCGATCCTCGTCGGGCTCGATGGACAAAGAAAAATGTCCAAGAGTCTTGGCAATTATGTGGGAATCACCGAGGCACCGGTGGAGATGTTCGGAAAGATGATGTCGATCCCCGACGAGTTGATGTGGTCGTACTACGAATTGGTAACCGACCGTACACCTGGTTCGATTGCTGAGCTGAAGAAGGAAGTGAACAGCGGGCAGCTGCACCCCATGGATGCAAAAATGCGGCTTGCCGAAGAAGTTGTTTCCGGCTTCCACGGAGGAGAAGCTGGGCGCAAGGCAGCCGAGAATTTTCAGCGTGTATTCCGCGACCGGCAGGCGCCGGAAGAGGCTCCCGTCCAGAAAATTGCAACTGGCCCGGCGAAGAAACTGACGTCCTTGCTGCTGGAACTAAAACTCGCGCCATCCAAGAGCGAAGCGGAACGTTTGATTAAGCAAAAGGGCGTGGAGATCAACGGAGCGACGGTCGAAGATCCTCGAATGGAAATGGATTTAAACAAGCCTGGAGAATTCCTGATCCGCGCCGGGAAGAAGAAATTCGTTCGTCTGATAGTAGAGTAACTGACTGCTTCAGAGGATCGGAAACTGCCTCAACCGAGAATTTCTTTCGCTAATTCCGCGACATGAAGCGCAATCGAAGTGGATGCCGTCAATCCCGGCGATTCGATTCCCACCAGATGAATGACCTGCGGGACCTCACGATCCTGCTCAATCACAAAATCGGCGATACCGGATTGTCCGGGCGCGACCAGCTTTGGCCGGATGCCGCTGTAACCCAATTGCAAATCTTTCTCTTCCATCTCAGGCACAAGCGTTTTTGCATCGCTGGCGAATTCGGATATTGGCAGGCGGTCGCGCTCGTAGTTGTCCTTGCTATCGACATATTTTGCCGTCGGGCCTAGCAGCACGGTGTTCCACAAAGTTTTTGTGAAGTGCACACCCAGGCTTAGACCGTCGTGATGCGGCAGCGGGTACACCAGATTGCGGATCAGCTCCGCGCGCGGTCCGCGAATCTCGCAATATTCTCCGCGGACCGGATAAATCTTCCACGGGCGCGGGCCCAGTAATTGCGCCACCTCGTCGGCATATAGTCCGGCTGCGTTGATCACACAACGCGCCTCGATCGTTTCCGTCTCGAAGTCGGTATCGTCGCCAATGCGAATTTCCGCTTCAACCGTATCGGCCGTGGGGTGTAGCGCAGTGGCCTTGGCGCGCTTCACGATGTGTGTGCCCTGAGCCTCCGCAATGCGCCCAAAGGCATGCACCAATTCTTCGGAAGAGCAAATCCCGGTAGAAGGTACATCGAGCGCAACGTATCCCTGCACATGCGGTTCCCGCGCACGAATTCCGGCGGAATCGATCAGCCGCAGCCCTTCCACGCCGTTGTCCTCACCCTTTTTCTTCAGTGCCAGCAGGTCTGCTTCTTCGTGAGCATCTTTGGCGACAACAAGCTTACCGGTGGTGCGATGCGGCACATTGTGCTTCTTACAAAATTCCTTGGTCAGAATATTCCCGGCTACGCAGTGCCGGGCCTTCAACGAATTCTTCGGGTAATAGATGCCGGAGTGGATGACCCCGCTGTTGCGCGTGCTGGTGGCCATGCCAAGTTTAGGAAATTGCTCGACGAGGAATACGTCTTGGTAGTCGCGGGAAAGCACTTCCGCGATAGCGCAGCCAATCAAGCCGCCGCCAATGATGAGAATGTTGGTCCGATCCATGAGCCGTGGTTAATCCAGTGTAGTTTGCCGCTACTCGCCGCCACCAATTTCGTCGAAAAACGGCTTGCAGGTCATCAAGCGCGAATGCGTTCCGTCGTGAACCGCGTACGCGGCGTTCTTCGACGCTTCATACCCGTTGCGCCAGAGCGAAGCGCTACCGTATTCCCCATCTTTGTTGACCGCATAGAAATAAATATGAAAGGTGTTCAGTTTTTTCTTGTCGTTGTTGTAATTGCGGGCAACGCGTCCCAGCGCTTCCAGGCAGGCATCGGTAGGCTTCATGCCCTTGCGCATCATCTCCACGATCGTGTGCCCGCCGGAAATCTTAATGTTTTCCTCGCCCTTGCCTGTGGAGCCAGCGCCGCCCACGTCGCCATCCACGAACAGGCCGGCGCCGATAATCGGCGAATCTCCGACGCGCCCAGGAATCTTCCAAGATAAACCAGATGTCGTGGTGGTGCCGCTAACTTCGCCCTTATCGCTGACTGCAAGGCAATTGATCGTTCCGGTGATGGGGTGAGCGATCCTCATCTCCGCATAGGCGATTTTATCGGCGTCTCCATCGAACAGTGCGCTCAAGTGCTCTTTCCATTCGGGGCTATCAATGCCAGGCCGCCAGTTGAAGCTGGTCTTGGCCTTCCACGCCAGCCAGATCTTGCGTGAGTGCTCGGTGAGCAGATTCATCTCCTCGAAGCCTTCCGCCACCGCGAAACGCCGCGCACCATCGCCGACGATCATCACGTGATTGGTGCGCTCCATCACGGTCTTGGCAAGCCGGGAAACGTTCTTGATGCGCCGAACCGAAGCAACGCTGCCTGCCCGCCGCGTGGGGCCGTGCATCACGCTGGCATCGAGCTCGACCTCACCCTCCTCATTTGGCAGCCCGCCGTAGCCAACCGAATCATCGTTCGGATCGTCCTCGACAACAGTGACGGCAGCGACCGCGGCATCCAACGTGTCCCCGCCGCCCTTCAGAATCTGCATCCCTTTATCCAGCGCATTCAATCCATTAGCCGAAGAGATTATCAACGGGCGCGTGCCGGTGGCAGGAGTTGCGGGAAGCGCACCTTCCGCAGCAGGAGGCCGCACTTTCCCGAACAATTTGCCGGCTCCCGCAAGCGCGCTGCCCGCGAGCGAGGTCACGAAAAACTTACGACGAGTCCACAGGTCCATTGATGCTCTCCTCAAATCGTCAGCGTACCGCGATGCACTCTAAGCGAAAATCGGCAGAAAGGGAAATAGAGCATGCAGAACGAAGATCAGCTCAGTCCGAGCCACCCAGCGGTAGGAAATATTGCGTGCCCTTCACGGGCTCCTGAAGGCGCGCCAGCAATTGTTGAAGATCCTCGCTGCGCTCCACAAAATCAATTTCCGAGGTGTTGATCACCAGCAGGTCAGCGGCTTCATAGCGAAAGAAAAAATGCTCGTAGGCGCGCGCCACCTCTTCGATGTATTCCGTGGCAATGCGGCTTTCTTCGTGAGCCTTTTTCCTGGCGATACGGGAGCGCAACACCTCCGGACTGGCTTGCAGATAGATAACCAGGTCGGGCTGCGGAATTTCCGCGGTCAGCGACTCGTAATAACGCTCGTACAAGCTGAGTTCCTGATCGTCCAGATTCAAATTGGCGAAGATGCGGTCTTTTTCCATCAGGAAATCGGAGATGACCGGGCCGGGCGTTTCGTCGACCAGCGCTTCGCGAACGCGTTTTTGCCGCTCCATCAGGAAATACATCTGTGCACGGAAGGCGGCGCCTTTTTTCTCGTCGTAAAAATCGGCCAGGAACGGATTATCCTCTGCGTCATAGATGCGGCGGGCATGCAGCCGCTCCGCGAGGATACGGGCCAGTGTCGTTTTCCCGACGCGCAATGGTCCTTCAATGGCGATGAAGCGCGGCGATTGCGCGCCCCGCTGAGGAATTTTTGCGCGTTTCGCGGACGAAGAGGTAGAACCAGCCATTTGCCTTCCAGGAGCGAGAGACACTTTCTGCGCGAAATTATAGCAGGAGTTTGCCCTGATTCTGCCGGGCTACACTTGAATTGCAACAGCAAAGACCCAATAGGTACGGACCAAAAGTACCCCCCAAAACGTGACCAAGGGTTCAGTGACGGCTGCCTGGACGAACCCTACACTGGAATCCGTTGCAGCAAGCTCGGACCCTCTCCCTGCCTGCAAATTCTGAGGTGAGTCTTGTTGTTATCCGCAATGGTGGTTTTGTGCTGCTCCACGGTTTCCGCTGGCCTTTCAAGAAACACGGCAAAAGTCGCTGCGGTCGATTCTACGGAAGTTGGCGCCCCGCGCAAAAATGCGTCAACGTTGCCGGATTCTCCGGTTGCCAAAACTTCTGAAAATACAGATTCCGACGATACCGCGGGCGTTTCCGCTGCAAGCAGCGCTTCCGCCGGCGTCCAGCCGTTCTCCGATTCCCCCGTCAGGCCCGCAGGAGGCACTTCACTGGAAACCCCGCGCGAGCGCAATACCTGGTACGCACTTGTGGCCGTCAGTCACAGTGCGGCCGCGTTTGATGCTTATTCCACCCGGAGAGCGATCTCTGGAAATTATGGCGTGGAAGGGAATCCGCTATTGCGTCCGTTCTCGCACTCTGACGCGATCTACGCGGCCACGCAGGTCAGCCCAGTGCTAATGGATTATCTTGGCTACCGCATGTTGAAAAGCCACAATAAGCTGCTTCGTCGCTTCTGGTGGCTCCCGCAGACCGCCGGCGCGATCTTTTCAGTCGGAGCTGGCATTCATAACTACCGGCTCGTGCCCTGATCCGCTTCCAGCGGCAGTCGCCTCCTGACAATTGTCAGAAAGAAGGAGCCGGACTCGACGTTGCACAGGCTCTTTCACTATTCAGGAGCAATTTTGGATGAGCGCGCAGCCCGTGAACGCCAGCTTGCATTGACACAAGGAATCGCCGTTCGCTAGACTTTGGAAGTAACGCACGATCCTTCCTCAGCGGATCCCCGGTAGCTCAATGGTAGAGCATTCGGCTGTTAACCGAAGGGTTGCTAGTTCGAATCTAGCCCGGGGAGCCAAATCTTTTCTCCGAACGCCCAGCTTCGCAGGATTAACATTCGGTCGCAAGCCGAATGGTTTCCAACCCTAAGAAAAACTCCAGAGTGAGACTTCCTCTGGCGGCGCAATGACTTACGTTGAGATGCCATGAATACACATCGAGGGATCTTTGGTGCACGTGGGTGCAAGATCGATCGAGCCGAGACGATATCTCCGTTCCTATAAAACGCCGGCTCGTCCGGCCCATCGGGCGATGTAGTTCTTAAGGAAGGCTGTGAATTCGTCGGCGCCGGGCGGGAGTTTCTTTCCGCGATTGCTAATCTGATAAAACTCCAAGTTGACGACGGGATTGGTCAGTCGGGTCATCACCACCTTTCGGTTTCGGCAAGCGGGCAGCCCGAAGGAGGGAATAATGGCGATGCCTTCGCCGGCCTCTACCATAGCGATCTGCGTGTCCATCAGGTTGATCACCGCCCCCCGGCAAAACGCGACATCAGCTTTCGCAAGATGTTTGTCCACAATCCGCTGAATTGGGCTGCTTGGAGGGAGACAGATCAGCATCTCTCCTTTCAGTGCAGACCAAGTAGTCGACCCCGGACGAAATGCCGGGTCCTTATCCGGCCGAATTACCATCAGTGAGAAGCGAAAAAACGGCACACGCCGAATGCCCGGCGACGGCGCGAAGACGCCAATGCCCATATCAAGTTTGCCGGCTTCGACCCTTTGCAGGATTTCGGTTTGGCTGCCATCAAACAACTGAATCCGCAGATTGGGGCGGTGACCGCGAAATTCTTTGATCGCTTGGGTCAGTACGTTGGCGGAGATCAACGGCGCGCCGCCCAGCGTGAGGGATTGGCTCGCTTGGGTGGCAACTTGGCCGAGGCGCGAGGCGGCTGCGTCCCATTCGGCCAAGCTCTTTTGCGCGACAGCCAACAATTCGTTTCCGTAAGCTGTCGGCACGACAAGCCGCGTAGTGCGGTCAAAGAGGCGGAATCCGAGCTGCGTTTCCAACTCTCGGATAAGGAGGCTCAAGCCCGACGGAGTGACGAAGAGCGCTTCCGAAGCGCGCGTGAAGCTGCGATGCTGGGCGACCAGCAGAAAAGCGCGAAGCTGACGGGATGTGTAGTCCATTACTAAGTATTGCTCAACAATCGTTTAGTTTTTTAAGCTTGTATCATAAAGCGATCTGATTTCCAATAGCCCGCGTTCTGGCAAGTTCAATGCTCCCGCGAATAGAACGATTGGAGGCCGTTATGGAGCCAACGCGCGAACGGGGCGTGTCGGCACTCGATGCTAGAATCGCCGGAATGGCAGCCGCCCCCGTGCGCTTCACATCGGTGCAATGGCTCATCTGCGCGATCGCGGCACTTGGATTCGCATTCGATCTCTACGAACTGGTGGTCCTTGCAGTTGTTTTGCGACCAGCGTTGGGAGCGCTTGGGAATCTCAGGCCCGGCGGTCCGGACTTCAATTTGTGGGTTGGATTGCTGTTCTATCTTCCGGCGCTGGTCGGTGGTGCTTTCGGTTTGCTAGGCGGTTATCTCACGGACTGTTTCGGCCGCCGGCGCGTTTTGGTTTGGAGCATCCTGATCTACGCGTTTTCTGCGTTGGCCGCGAGCCATGCGACCGCGCTGCTCCAGTTTTTGATTTTTCGTTGCACGACCATTGTTGGTGTGGCGGTGGAATACCCGGCTGCTGTTGCATGGCTCGCGGAGTTGTTCGCTAATCCGAGACAACGGGAATCTGTCCTGGGTTACACGCAGGGCGCCGTGGGTCTGGGCGGGCTCATGGCAGCCGGGGCTTACTACATTGCGGTTACTTACGCCGAACGCTTTCCGGCCATTCAAGGCGGCCATGAAGCCTGGCGTTATACTCTACTCTTTGGATTGTTGCCAGCAATTCCGGTCGTTTTGATTCGACCCTTCCTGCCTGAGTCGCCGACCTGGAGGGAGAAAAGAGCAAAAGGAACATTGAAACGCCCGAGCGTCGCCGAACTCTTCGGGCCCGCACTGAAACGATCGACCATTGTCACCGCGCTACTGGTGGCTTGCCTCTATGCCATCGCATTCGGTGTGCTCCAGCAAACTCCCCGCATGGTTCCTGGACTTCCCGGGGTTCGCGGTCTGGCCGCTCGCCAGGTGGAGCAGGCTGTGGGAAGCGTGCAGTTCATCGGCGAGGTAGGCAGTTTTGCCGGCCGCCTGGTCTTTGCCGTTCTCATTGCCCGGATCACCTCGCAAAAGCGTTTTTTGCGCGCGTTTCTTGTTCCCGGGTTGATTGTGTTTTTTTCGGTCTACTCATACGCAGCCACGCACAGCTTAGCCTTGCTGAAGTGCGGGATTTTCCTCGCTGCTCTCTTGATGAACGCGCCCTTGAGCCTTTTGTGGAATTATCTGCCGCGGATTTACCCAACACATTTGCGCGGGACCGGTGAAAGTTTCGCGTTCAACGTGGGAGGCAGGATACTCGGTACTTCTGCCGTGGTTCTCACCACACAGCTCGCGAACATTATGCCCGGCACTGGCCCCGCCACCCAGCTCGCCTACTCGGCAACTGCTGTGGTCGTTCTCGTTTATTCGATTGCTCTTATGGCTAGCTTCTGGCTGCGTGAGCCTGACCACGCCCAGCTTCCGGATTGATCTGAATGGGGAACGTAGTCATCAACCAGTCAAAAGGAGGAGGGTGATGGAGAAGAGTGAAACGATTGGCGTCAGATTTTCCTCAGAGATTACTTACCTGCTCGACAGCGCCGGTAGGGAAGCTCCCGAACGATTTGGGGCTCTTTCCGCCATGTTTGATGTAGGCACAATCCGGCATTTAGAAGATCGCGGCGTGGGGCCGGGCTGGCACTGTTTGGAGGTGGGAGGGGGCGGTGGATCCGTCGCGAACTGGCTCTGCAGCCGCGTGGGCCCTGGGGGTCGCGTCGTCGTCACGGACATTGATACGCGGTTTCTTGAAAACTTGAAGCTGCCCAATCTTGAAGTGTTGCGTCACGATCTCACTCGAGACCCTTTGGCTGAGGCAGCTTATGATCTCGTTCACCTGAGGCTCGTGCTGGTGCACTTGCCCGATAAAGAGGAGATTCTGAAGAGACTGGGCCGCTCTCAAGCCAGGAGGTTGGCTTATAGACGAGGAATTCGACACTCAATCTGTGCCGCCAGATCCGACGTCAAGTCCAGGCGAGGCCCTCTTGAAAACGCATGTCGCCATGGGACGATTGATGGCTGATCGCGGATTTGAGAGACGTTGTGGAAGGCTATTGTTCAAACGCTTTCGAGAGCGCGGGCTTGTCAACGTTGGCGCAGAAGCACGAATGTTCATGGTGCAGAGCGGTTCCCCCGGAGCGACTCTTGTGCGGGCGAACTACCAGCAACTGCGCGGAGACATGATTGATGCCGGCTACGTTACAGACCGGGAGTTCGAGGAAGATTTGATTCGCTTGGACGCTCCTGATTTCATGATGCCCTCATCGATCCTGTGGGCTTCGTGGGGCCGCCGACCAGAAGCGTGACCGCTTTCCACAATCAAAGAACTTGGCTCTCCTCTCTGAGGGCGGTCAGCTTGGGTGCAGAATTGGGTGCAGTTAGAGAGGTGAGAATGGCTGCAATTCCGGCAAGCGACACCGGATAGGGCACTTAGAGTTTTGATCTCCACGGCTGTTAACCGAAGGGGTTCGAATCTAGCCCGGGGAGCCAAATCTTTTGCACGCAAGCGTTTCTAAGATTTCATCGCGTTTTGCTTCCAGAAAATCGCAGTGACATGTAAGCGAGGATTGCCGACAGTCCGGGAGCTATCTCGCGTGGCAGCTCAAACCGAGCCGCCTGCGTTTTCCGCTAGAATACTGTCCCGAATGTTCGCCTTACTGAGGAAATCGAGAGCCATGCGTAGAGCTTTACTTCTGATTGCAGTTTTGTTGTTTGTGTGCGGCCTCGGAGCACAGGACCAAGATTTGAGTAAAGTCCAGATCAAGGTCAGCAAAGTCGCTGGCAACGTCTACATGCTGCAGGGGGTCGGCGGGAATATTGCAGCATCGGTGGGTGACGATGGCATTGTAGAAGTACGCCGGAGAATTCGTCAGCGGGGATGCGTTCCTGGAGACGATCTAAATCTCGCTGACGGGACAGAAGACCGGAGAGTCTATCAAGCACAATTGATGTGTAACGTCGTGACGAGCCCGGGAAGCCAATTTTCGAAACCAGTTCCGATCAGACCTGAAAAGATTGCGCCAACTAATTACTCTTAGTTTGCAATACTAACGGACACTGTAGGTCAAGCGGGCCCTAACCTGCAATACTTGGCATTTTCCGCCGGTTTTCTGCCCAGACCGACTTGCTGCGCTAACCGAAACGGCCGCAGCTTAGTGACTCAGACTCCAAACATATGCGGCGAGCGCGGAGACCTGGTCAGCCGTAAGTTGTGCGCCACCCATTGCCGGCATTGGGCTGCGATATTTTTTTGGTTGCGGAACCCCGTCCGTGATCGTTTTCGCAATTCCAGCGTAGCTACCATCACCCCATAGCCGTTGCTTTCCGGTTAGATCTGGACCCAAAGAGGACCCTTGTCCTTTGTCGCCGTGGCATCCCGCGCACGCTGCTCCGCCCACTTGGCCATGGTAGATCCGCTCACCGAGCGCAACCATTTCCGCCGTGGCCCCTTCAGGAACAGCAACGATGGATGCAGCGGCACCAGCGTCGGGGTGCGTGCCCTCTGGTGGTTTGGCGTCCGTTCCGACGATTTTGCCGGCAGGAGCCGTTGCGCTTGGGCAAGGGGTGACGTTGTTAGCAGATCCGATCACGCCGCCGCGGTAGACAATCCGATAAATTCGTCCGCGCACATCGTCGGAAACATA
>Ga0210394_10006370_pt1 | contig 12807 bp, 13 predicted proteins | sample IncBWC12MmetaG_FD_160121 | JGI IMG/M metagenome (GOLD analysis project Ga0210394, IMG submission 160121) | Forest soil microbial communities from Barre Woods Harvard Forest LTER site, Petersham, Massachusetts, United States - Inc-BW-C-12-M | ecosystem: Environmental > Terrestrial > Soil >... | reverse complement strand
ATTTCAGATTGGCCAGTACATCCGCGAAGAAGGCCCCAAAGCCCACCAGAAGAAGGCAGGCACTCCCACGATGGGTGGGCTACTCATTGCCATCTCAATCGTGATCCCGACCTTGCTGTGGGCTGACCTGAGCAACCGGTTTGTGTGGATCGCCGTAGTGGCCACGACCGCTTTCGCCGCTATTGGCTTCACCGATGATTACACCAAGGTCGTGCATCGTAGGAATCTGGGGCTTACCGGCAAAGCCAAGATCGGCCTCCAGATCACAACCAGTATCCTCATTGCTGTCGCGCTGATCGCGATGCAGACGCGGGGCCTTTATTCGACCCGGTTGGTGGTGCCTTTTTTTAAGCAATTCCGGCCCGACCTGGTGATTGGAACCCTGGAGCGCCATCCTCATTTGTGGCCTTTGGCGTTTCTGCCGTTTATCGCGTTTGTTGTGCTGGTGATCGTGGGGTCGAGCAACGCTGTGAACCTGACCGATGGGTTAGATGGACTGGCGATCGGCTGTACCGTGATCGCCGCCGGAGCCTTGGCGGTGCTTACTTATGTCAGCGGCCACGCTACATTCGCGTCCTACCTCGAATTGGAGCGCATGCCCCAGGTCGGTGAATTGACCATCTTCTGCGGCGCTATGGTCGGAGCGTCCATCGGCTTCCTGTGGTACAACGCGCATCCCGCGGAAGTCTTCATGGGAGACGTCGGCTCACTCGCACTCGGCGGCGCAATCGGCACGGTTGCGGTAATGATCAAGCAGGAACTGCTGTTGCCTTTTATCGGCGGAGTGTTCGTGATCGAAGCCGTATCGGTGATCCTGCAAGTCGCTTCCTACAAACTGCGCAAGAAGCGTATCTTCAAAATGGCGCCTATTCATCATCATTTTGAATTGCTGGGTTGGTCGGAGTCGAAAATCATCGTCCGCTTCTGGATTGCGTCGCTAGTGTTCGCATTGTTCGCGTTGACGACGTTGAAGCTAAGATAAAGACTGCGCTGAGAACTGAGAACCGGCAACTGAGAACTGGTTTTCAATTTCTATAAGCAATTGCCACAGGAAATGGACGTAAACAACAAACGCGTGCTGGTCGTCGGCTTGGGAAAATCAGGAGTCGCCTCGGCGCTTTTTCTGAAGGCCAAAGGCGCAAGGGTGACGGTGTCTGACGCCAAGCCTCAGGATCAACTCAAGGCCGAAATTCCGGTGCTGCTGGATCAGGGCATCGCGGTGGAAACAGGCGGGCACGGCGAGCGCACTTTCAAAGGGCAAGATCTCATCGTGGTAAGCCCCGGCGTTCCCACGGACGCGCCCGCGCTGGTCCAGGCTCGCGCCCTCGGCGAAAATGTCATTGGCGAAATCGAGCTTGCAGCCCAGTTTTTCCCCGGACGCATCGTCGCCATCACTGGTTCCAACGGCAAAACAACCACCACAACTCTGGCCGGCGAAATTCTCGCGGCCGGTGGACATCGCACCGCGGTCGGCGGAAACATCGGTACGCCCGCGATTTCATTGATCGAAGGAGCAACCGCCGAAACCATCGCCGTTCTGGAAGTCTCGAGCTTCCAGCTTGAAACCATTCAGACCTTCCGACCCCGGATTGCCGTGGTTCTCAATGTCACGCCCGATCATCTTGACCGGCACCGCACGTTCGCTGCCTACACCGACGCCAAAGCGCGCATCTTCGAAAATCAGCAGCCGGAGGATTTCGCCGTCCTCAACGCCGATGATTTGACCTGCGTTGAACTCGCAGCCCGCACTCAGGCACAAGTCTTCTGGTTCAGCCGGACGAGGGAAGTGAAACAAGGCGCGTTTGCCCACGATGGCCGGATATTCTTTCGCGATCACAGCGGTCAAAAAGAAATCATGCTGGTCTCCGAGATTTCCCTGAAGGGCGCGCACAATGTGGAAAATGTTCTGGCCGCGGCCTGCGTCGGCGCTTTGCTGCGCTGCGAACCCGCCCGCATTCGCGAGGCAGTCCACAACTTCAAAGCAGTCGAGCACCGCCTGGAGCACGTAGCCACCATTCGCGGCGTCGAGTATTACAACGATTCCAAGGCGACCAACGTCGACGCCACCATCAAGGCTCTCGAATCTTTCCCGGCAAACATCCACCTAATACTCGGCGGCAAGGACAAAGGCAGCGATTACACGGTGCTAAATGACCTAATCCGGCAACGCGTTAAGCGCGTTTACACGATAGGGGCAGCGGCCGCGAAGATCGAATCGCAAATTACGGGGGCCGCGGAAGTCGATCACGCGGAAACTCTGGAAGCCGCAATCAAGCATGCGACCGAGGCTGCCAAACCTGGGGATATTGTCCTGCTCGCTCCCGCCTGCGCCAGCTTCGACCAATTCCGCAACTACGAACATCGCGGCAAGGTATTCAAGGAAGTGGTGCGGGAATTGTCTACGCACTCAGCCCTGCGATAGGTTCTCATCTCTACCCAGGAACATACCAAGGCAACTCCAGCCCACCTGCAAAAATGATATTAATGAACCTTCCCCCGTGTTCTCTCTGCGGTGAAACGGTTTTCAAATCATGGCGAAGCGCGTAAGTGTCGATAGCTGGCTGTTCACCGTGACCCTGCTCCTCATCTTCGTAGGGCTGGTGATGGTTTTCAGCGCATCCGCAGTGATGGCCAAAGAGCGCTACGGCTCCGGCTACTTTTTCCTGCTCCGTCAACTAGGCTGGGCGACCGCTGGAATTCTCGCCATGATCGTGGCCATGAAGGTCGATTACCGCCGTTACAAGCATCCCGCGGTGGTTTTCTCTGTCCTTGGCTTGACCACCCTGATGCTGATCGCAGTCTTCTTCCTCGACCGCGCCCACCACACGCACCGCTGGATTCACTGGGGACCGCTCTCCCTGCAGCCTTCCGAATTGGCCAAACCCGCGCTCATCCTGTTTCTGGCCTTCTTCCTCGAGAGCCGCACGAAAACCATGAAGGATTGGCGCAACACGGTTCTCCCCGCCGCCGTTCCCACCGTGATCTTCATTGCCCTGATCGTCTTCCAACCTGACCTGGGGACGGCCATCGCCTGCGCCGCGATTACGGGCTGCATCCTGTTCGTTGCCGGACTCGACCTGCGCGTCCTCGGATACGCATTTCTCGCAGCTCTGCTGCCGCTATATTTCCTGATCTTCCACGTCGCCTATCGCCGCGCCCGCATCCTTGCATTTCTCGATCCCTACTCCGATCCGCAGGGCCGCGGCTTTCACATCATTCAATCGTTGATCGCGGTGAGCACCGGCGGCATTACCGGCGTAGGTCTGATGGAAGGCAAGCAGAAGCTGTTTTATCTGCCTGAGCCCCACACCGACTTCATCTTCGCGGTGACTGCCGAGGAACTGGGCCTGGTGGGCGCGCTGGTAATCGTGCTGCTTTTCGCCATAGTTCTCTGGCGCGGCATGCGCACCGCTCTGCGAACCCAAGACATGTTCGGACGCTTCCTCGCCGTCGGTATCACCAGCATGATCGTCGTCCAAGCCTTCATCAACATCAGCGTGGTCCTAGGCCTGATGCCCACCAAAGGCATCCCTCTGCCGCTGGTCTCCTATGGTGGCTCGTCGTTATTGGTAACCCTGGCCTGCGTAGGCGTACTATTGAACATCTCAAAGCAAGCCGAATAGAACCGATGAAATGGAGAACGGGCGTCTCGCCCGTTCCTGTCGAAACCAAGAAACCAGAAAGCTTCCCCGAAAAATAAAAAGAGGGCAGCCGATCGGCTGCCCTCAAAGACTTATACACTGATCCGTCTACGGCAATGGCACCTTAGCAAACTCCACGTCCTGCACGTGTACGCCGCCAACCGAGCGCCGGCCGTCGGTCCAGGTAACCAGGGCATTCCCGGTCGTAGCGGTGTTGTAGTCGTAATCTCCCGCGTAGCAGGACTGCACAGTTGGATCGTCCTGGGCAGGCTGCGGGATCAAGGCCGTGCTGATGGTGATGTCAGCCAGCCAAGATGCCCCGTTGTTCTTGGATTGACGCCCTACGCGCTCGTACGAGCATCCCTTGTCGGTGACATTGACGCAAGAGGTGGTGGCCGCTCGACGATCGTACCAAGAGGCAGTTACGTCGCCCGTGAGGTCGACGGACAGTGAAGGCATCCACTGCGTCCTGAACTGGTTGTCTTTGTCGGTGTTGAGTTTGATCGGCTTCGACCAGGTCTTGCCGTTGTCGATCGACCGCACGTAGAAGATGTCTCCTACGTCTCCGCTTGTTCCCGCACCAGCGTAGTCATAGTGGACCACGCCTTTGGGGCCGACTGCCGGTTCTCCCCAACCCATGTGCCGCCAGATCGGAGCTACAGCCTGAAAGTACCCGCAATTTACGTTGCCCGGAGGATTGAAGCGCGGACCCAACGTCGTCGAGGTCCAGGTGACGCCGCCATCGAGCGATTTGTACATGATGTTCTGGCGGGTCGAATTTCCCCCTCCACCCTCATCCATCGCGGCAACGAACACCGTGCTGTTCTTGCCTTCGAACAACGTTGTGCCCCGCGGTGTGCCGGTGACCTGTACGTCGCGAATGAAGTTCGGATTGAGGACTACCGTGCTGCTCCAGGTCTTCCCGTCATCCGAGTAGACCAAGGAAAGAGCTCCGCCGTTGTTGGTGAAATCATTAAACGACACGTACATCCGGCCGTATGTTCCGCTGGTTGTTTCGTTGTCTACCCAAAACGACTCGCGGTCGTCGCTGCCACCGTTGTGGGCGCAGCTTCCTGCGGTCCAGGTCTTGCCATTTGCAGACGTCCACAAACCGACGCCGAAGCCACCGCACGCAGTCGCCAAATCGCCCGCAAAGAACATGTTCAACTTGGAGTTGAACACGACAATCGGATCGCCATAATTGGTGCCATGGCCGTTAAGAAAAGGTGGCGGCTGAATTTCGTGAAAGGTCACGCCGCCATCGCTGGAGTACGAAGTTCCCGTATAGCTCGAGCCGTTCCCGGCGCTGTCGTTGTAGTTGACCACAATTTGCTTGGGGTTCTTGGTGCTCGCCCACGCATTGCTTTCGCTCTTGGTACAGCTGGTCGATGAACTGCAGGCCCGGTTGCTGGCCCGAACGTTGGGAGGAGCGGCTGGAGTGATCGGCTCACCCGCGATGCCCGAAGGATGACCGCCTTGTACTAACCCGCATTCAATCAGGATCAGGCCGGCGCGCATGTTGTCCTGCTTTTCAATTCCTAATTCGTGAATCTTTGAGCAATCGACACCCACCGACGTCATTTGCGCCGCGGCCGACGCAGGCTGAAGGACACACGCTACCCCTAGAAGCGGCAGCGCAAGGTACCAAAGCTTTTTACTTCTGCGTTTCGTGTTCATTGTCGCTTTCCCCTTTTTTTGCTGATTTTTGGAGCTGTGACGGTGGGTTGGAAGTACGCCGCTGCGCCCCTGGGACAGGAGCCACCTCAGTCCCAAAGTATTCTTGATCCATCCAGATTCCGGTCTTCTTCTTCAGATCGTTCAACATCGCTTGCATCTTGTCGCCTTGCACCTGCTTTTCGATCAGGGACGAAACTTCTCCCAGTTGCTGACGGTCGCGCTTCACCAACTGCACGAGGATAATAGAGTCCGCGGTTTCTTCAACCTGAGACCACGCACCCTCCTTGATTGCGAACGCTACCTTCTCAATTTTCGGCGGCAACTCTCCTCGCGGAAAGCTGAGCGGCTGTCCATCAAACAGGCCGTCGTCCGAGTCCTTGAACGCATCCGTCAGTTTCGTTGTATCCTGGCCGGCCGCTGCCGCCTGAAGAATTGCGTCCGCCCGGGCCCTCGCTTCCTGCGCACTCAAACCATGGGTATTCTTGGAGCCGCCGCCAGTCTTCCAGATGAACAGCCGGCGGATTCGTACCTCCTCAAAATCCGACGGATGAGCGGAGTAATATCGCTCGATCTCTTCGTAGGTAGGCTGCGCCTTGCTCATCAGGCTGGCGAATTCAGCGTCGGACAATATCTGAACGCGATCGATGGCCAACTGCCGCCTTACCTCGGGCGTGGTGTCAAGATGGCTGGCAACCGCTTGCTGGGAAAGCATGAGCACCGAGGCGTAGTCGTCGCCGAGCTTTCGGCGATCCTTATCTTTATCACCGGCGGAGCCTTCCTTGTCCGGGTCGGCTTGCGGCTCGATCTGCCCCACTCCGGATTCGAATTCCGCCTGCGTAACCTGCACGTCCCCAACTTTGAGGACCACGCGGTCGGTTCCAGTGGAAACGGTTTTTGCGGGCGTAGAAGCCGAAGCCCCAGAGGAGGCTGCTGCACTTGGGCTGGAAGGCGCTTGCGCCTGGCCCAGGGCCACCAGAAATCCCGCCAATAGAAGAGAAGGAGCTATTCGCGCTCTGATCAAGTCCACTTAAAAGCCTAACCCGATGGCCAACCTTTCCTAGGTAGGGGCAGTGCCAGTCGCCACAGATTGCCCAAGTGCCAGCAGGGAGAGACTAAATGCACCCGGTTGGAGCGAAAACGATGCCCAGTAGTAGAGCGCCAGAACTTTAGTACATCTGACTGTCTAGTGTCAACGTGCAAAGTTCTGCATACGGGCGCGCTCCAGTTTCCTCAGCGCAAGCCTCGATCCGGTCCACCGTGCCTGGCTCCGCCTTACCTCGCAGCAGGTGCCACGCCTCCTTGTACCGCCCATACTTCGACCTCTTCAACTTCGGATAAAGCCCGACAGTTCCTCGCATTCCGAAACTCTCGACCGGAAGGATGTACCAAATATCCAAGGGGATCAGATAAGCCGCGACAAAGTCAAAAGGATCGCCCGTATACTTCCCCCGCCACCCCCGCACCGTGACTACATACCCTCCGCGATCCAGAAACATCGTAGACTTTACCTGCACCCGGACAAATCGCCCTTTGTACTCCACCGCGAAGTCATACCGCGACATCTCGCCCCAGGGCCGGGTCACGCACAACCCATGCTCCGCCGCCCGCGTCATAAAACACATCTCCGCCCATTCACCCCGCAACTTGGGATGCTTGATCTTCATTCCGTTATTTTTCATAAGATATTCGCTGGAAACTCCCTCCCCATTGATAAAAACCGTCCCCAAAATAAAAACGCGGCCCAGAAAGGCCGCGCTAAGATTCTTGGAGACTCCATTCTAACTATGCCACACCGCGGACAATAAAAAGCACCCCGCAAAAGAAAAACATCCCGCCCATCCCATTTCGGGAATGCATTCGCAGTCAGCCGTCACAGACACAACTCCAGCCCGCTGTCATCCTGAGGAAGCGCAGGCCTTCGCAAAGCGAAGGCCTGCCGACGAAGGATCTACTCCGCGCCCCGCTTCTATTACGTTTACATAATGACAAACCGCTCGAAAACACTTTACACAGGTGTAACCGGACACCTGGAAAAACGTGTCTTCGAGCACAAGCAAGGCATCAAAGGCGAATTCGCCGCCCGCTACAAAATCGACCGGTTGGCCTACTTCGAGCGCTTCGGAGATATCCGCGCCGCGATCGCTCGCGAGAAGCAGATCAAAGGGCTGTTGCGAATCAAGAAAATCGCCCTGATCGTGTCCATGAATCCAGAGTGGAAAGATCTAAGCGAAGCATGGTCGGTCCGCCATCAGCATCAGCCAGAGAGTGCATAGATCCTTCGCTAAACGCTTCAGGATGACAGTGCTTAGAGGATCTCACAACCCCGCCACTCGCCCGTAAACAAAACCCGCTGTCATCCTGAGGAAGTGCAGGCCTTCGCAAAGCGAAGGCCTGCCAACGAAGGATTTATGTACTCCGCGCTGAAAACCACGAAGTCCAATCTAAAAACATTGACACCTCGACTCTGCGAACCCTACCCTATAGTCCATGGAAGTACGTTTAACCCCCGATCTGCAGGCCAAGCTCGTGCAACTCGCGTCCCAGCGGGGCTGCGACACTGAGGCCCTGGTGGTCGAAGCCGTGGAGCGGATGGTGAACTACGACGAGTGGTTCATTCGCGAAGTTGAGAAAGGAATCGCCGCCGCCGATCGTGGCGAGTTTGTCGAGCACGGCGAAGTCAGAAGACGCATAGACCAACGGTATCCTGGCTGATGCGGATTCGTTGGACGGAACCCGCGGCTCGCGACCTCACTCAAATTGCAGATTATCTCGAAAAACGTGGCAGCAGCGCCATCGCCCGCCGCATCGCCATTTCGATCTCCGAGCGCATAGAAGCGCTGGCGCAATTTCCAGAGCAAGGACGAACAGGTCGCAAGTCGGGCACTCGCGAACTTGTTCTAAGCGGTCTTCCCTATCTCGCCGTGTATCGCCTTGAAGGGGATGCTATAGAAATTCTTCGCATTCTCCACGGAGCCCAGATGTGGCCATAAAAACAAACGGAGCGGCTTGCGCCGCCCCGCCAACGACGAACGACTGCTGCTACGTCCCTTCACTCCAACCCGCCAGATACTCTTCCTGCTCCGGCGTCAGCTTGTCGATCTTGATCCCCATCGATTCGAGCTTCAACTTCGCCACCCGCTTGTCCAGATCATCGGGCACGCGGTAGACCTTCTTCTCAAGCGACTTGTGATTCTTCACCATGTAATCGACCGAGAGCGCCTGGTCAGCAAAGCTCATGTCCATCACCGACGCCGGATGCCCCTCGGCTGCAGCCAGATTAATCAGCCGGCCTTCGCCCAGCAGATTGATTTTTCGTCCATCTTTCAGCGAGTACTCTTCGACAGAAGTACGCGTAGTGCGCTTCGACGAAGACAATTTCTCGAGCGCCGGGATATCGATCTCGACATTGAAGTGTCCGGAGTTTGAAATGATGGCCCCGTCTTTCATCAACTCGAAGTGATCCTTGGTGAGAACGCTCTTGTTGCCAGTCACGGTGCAAAAGACATCGCCGATTTTGGCCGCTTCCGTCATCGACATCACGCGGAATCCGTCCATCACTGCTTCCAGAGCTTTCGTCGGATCGACCTCAGTGATAATCACTTCGGCGCCGTTGCCGCGAGCGCGGCTCGCGAGACCGCGTCCGCACCAGCCGTAACCGGCTACCACGAACTTCGATCCTGCCAGCAGGAAGTTGGTGGCACGGATAATGCCATCGATCGTCGACTGCCCGGTCCCGTAACGGTTGTCGAACAGGTGCTTGGTGTCGGCGTCGTTCACAGCGACAATGGGAAAGCGCAGCACGCCTTCCTTCGCCATGGCCCGCAGCCGGATCACGCCAGTCGTCGTCTCTTCTGTGCCGCCAATCACATCGTCGAGCGCGTCCTGCCGCTTGGTGTGCAGAATGGTCACGAGATCGGCGCCATCATCCATGGTGATGTGCGGCCGGTGATCGATGGCCGCAAGAATATGGCTGTAGTAAGTGTCGTTGTCCTCTCCCTTGATGGCAAAGACAGGAATGTTATGGTCGCGCACCAGGCTGGCGGCAACGTCGTCTTGCGTGGACAGCGGGTTCGAGGCGCACAGCACCATCTCAGCGCCGCCATCGCGAAGCGTGATGGCCAGATTCGCCGTCTCCGCGGTGACGTGCAGGCAGGCCGAAATGCGAATGCCCTGCAGCGGTTGGTTCTTAATGAATTCCTTGCGGATAATCTGCAGCACTTTCATCGACTGGTTCGCCCACTCGATGCGTTTCTTGCCTAGATCGGCAAAATCCAAGCCTTTGATATCCGACTGCGCTTGTGTTGGTGTTGTCGACATACTTCTCCTGTGGCGCTGAATTAATCCTGATTCTAAACCTTGGGAAACTAAATTTACCGGGTGCCCCATTTCTGGCCGGGTGCCCCATTTCTCGCGTTCTTTGCGAGAAGTGGGAGCGGGATGCCCCACTCTTTCGCGTTCTTTGAAAACGGTGGGAGCCACACTCTACTTGTGCGCCGCAACCGGCTCGCGCAACCCCGCATCACTGGCCAGCTTCGCCGCCTTGTCGGTCAGTTCCCACGTGAAATCCGGATCGCTGCGCCCGAAATGTCCATAAGCCGCGGTCTTGCAATAGATCGGCCGTCGCAGATTCAGCGACTCGATAATCCCCTTGGGCGTCAGTTTGAAGTGGGCGCGCACCAGATCCGAAATAATCGTGGTGTCGACTTTCCCCGTGCCGAATGTATCCACCAGCACGCTCACCGGATCGGCCACGCCGATCGCGTATGCCAACTGCACCTCGCAACGATCCGCCAACCCAGCCGCAACAATGTTCTTCGCGATGTGACGCGCCATATACGCCGCCGAGCGATCCACCTTGGTCGGATCTTTCCCACTAAAAGCCCCGCCGCCGTGCCGCCCCATCCCGCCGTAGGTGTCCACGATAATCTTGCGCCCGGTCAATCCGGTATCGCCCATCGGTCCGCCAATCACAAAGCGTCCCGTCGGATTAATGTGGTACTTGGTATCTTCGTCGAGAAGGTGAGCCGGAATCGTGGCTTGAATCACATGCTTGAGAATGTCGCTGCGGAGTTCGTCGTTCCCCACCGTCTCCGAATGCTGCGTCGAAACCACAACCGCATCCACCCGAACCGGCTTGTGATGCGCATCATATTCCACGGTAACTTGCGACTTTCCATCGGGCCGCAAATAAGGAAGCTTCCCATGTTTGCGAACCTCCGAAAGCCGCATGCAAAGCCGGTGCGCAAAAGAAATAGGCGCCGGCATCAATTCCGCCGTCTCATTGCAAGCAAACCCAAACATCATTCCCTGGTCGCCGGCGCCGCCGGTATCTACGCCCATGGCTATGTCGCCGGATTGCTTGTTGATGCTGGAGATGACCGCGCAGGTGTTGGAGTCGAAGCCATAGAGAGCATTGTTGTAACCGATGGAGGCGATTGTGCCGCGGACCAGATTCTGAAAATCGACGTAGGCCTTAGTCGTGATTTCGCCGGCGATGACTACCAGGCCGGTCGCGGTCAGGGTTTCGCAGGCTACGCGGCTGGCGGGGTCATCGGTGAGGCAGGCGTCGAGGATGGCGTCGGACACCTGGTCTGCGATTTTATCGGGATGTCCTTCGGTCACGGATTCGGATGTAAATAAATGGCGGTTCTTCGACAAGCGTTTTCTCCTTAAGCTCACGATCTGGGCGTCACGTCTGGCGGGGGTCGATCAGAACACAACGGCCACACGAAATGTTTCCTTTTGGGGTCCACAAAAGGCTACCAGAGAACGAGTGGAGGCGCAATCCTTTTAGGCTGGGTTGCGGGTTCCGGCAGTGAGTGGAGTTCCTTCTTGAGTGGAGGGTCAGGAACGCGGGTTCAACGGGAAGATTCCGTTGATTGCGCGGCTTTGTGCCGGTTTTATTGGTTTTGCCGACCGGGGGCTTGGCGATCATTCTGCATCGCAGGTGCCCGCGGTTTTGCTGGTGAATTTCGCCGAAAAGCGTAGTAAGCTGTGCCGCACGTGATTGGACGGTACCGGCCGGGCCGCCGGCCGCCGGTGCAGGGACTCCGCAGTTTTGGTTTTGGCCTGGATTTGAGAGCCCATCTCCGGGGTATATCTTTTTCGCATTTGGGGAACGATCCCGTGAGAGGTAACAGAGTGTGAAACGCGCAGGGATTGGAATCTGTTTAGCGCTGGCGACTGTTGCGACTGCGAATTTGTTTCCGGGACGGGCGCAGGATCCGGGTGCGGCGCGGCGACAGCCCCCGACCATCGCGGAGCCCGTGAACCCGCTGCGGGTCGCATTGCTGCGTTGGTACCGGGCGAACACGACGACGAGGTTCAAAGTCGGGAGTCAGCCGTATGGCGTTGCCTTTGACGGGGCCAACATCTGGACGGCAAACTTTGGCGACGGCACCGTCACCAAGCTGCGGGCCAACGACGGTGAGGTGCTGGGCACCTTCAAGGTCGGTGCCGCGCCTTACGGGGTGGCGTTCGACGGGGCCAATATTTGGGTCAGCAACCAGGGGGACGGCACCGTCACGAAGCTGCGAGCCAGCGACGGGAAAAACCTGGGGACGTTTCAGATCGGGCGGGCAACAGGCTGGCCGGCCTTTGACGGCGCGAACATCTGGGTAACGAGTGTTCCCAGTACGAAAGGCAAGCTGAGCAAGGTGCGAGCCAGCGACGGACAGGTTTTGGGGACTTTCACCGTGGGCATTAGCCCCACGGCGGTTGCCTTTGACGGGGCCAATGTCTGGGTGACCAATAACGGCGAGAAGACGGTGAACAAGCTGCGAGCCAGCGACGGTAAGGTCCTAGGGACGTTCACGGTAGGCAGCAATCCGCTCGGCATAGCCTTTGACGGCACGAATATGTGGGTTGCCAACCAGAATGACAACACCGTCAGCAAGCTCCGCGCCAGCGACGGAAAGACACTGGGTACATTCAGGGCCACCGACCTGCCCTATGGTGTGGCGTTCGACGGGGAGAGTATATGGGTGACCGGGCTGCCCTTCGTCGTCAAGCTGCGGCCAAGTGATGGCAAGTTACTGTTCTCAGCCCGGGACGAGGGCGGCGGTCTGGCCTTCGACGGGGCAAACGTCTGGGTGGGGGAGTTTAACGACAACGTTGTGGGCAAGCTGTGAAAATGACACGAGTGGGGGCAGGTCTCTAAGCGGGGGAACTCACAATCAAAAGGGAGGACGTATGGGGAAGCATTTTGGGCCGTTGCAGTTTCTTGTTCCGGCTGTTCTAGCGATTGTTTTCCTTGCCTTCGCAAGCGCCGCGTCGGGCGCCCAGAATCCATGCAGCACGGGCGTATGCGTATCCAGCGAAACCATCTACGTACTCGATACCGATAACCACCGCGTCCAGACGTTTAACGGCAAAGGCGTCTACCGGAGCCATTTCGGCCACTCTTTTGATCTGCCAGTCGGCATCGCGCTGGATAGCGTCAGCAACGTGTATGTGAAAGACGGCAATCTAAACCGCGATTGACTCGGGC
>Ga0210394_10006369_pt1 | contig 12807 bp, 14 predicted proteins | sample IncBWC12MmetaG_FD_160121 | JGI IMG/M metagenome (GOLD analysis project Ga0210394, IMG submission 160121) | Forest soil microbial communities from Barre Woods Harvard Forest LTER site, Petersham, Massachusetts, United States - Inc-BW-C-12-M | ecosystem: Environmental > Terrestrial > Soil >... | reverse complement strand
CGCATCCTATCTGGTGCATGGCGGCGGCTTCACCACGGTGCGCAACTTCCTGCTCGAGCGCAGCGCGACGATCCTGCAGGACGACAGCGGCATCCCGCTCGCCTATTTCGATGCGAAGAAATGGCGGCTCGAGCCGTTCGGCCACTATGTCGGCCCCATTTCGATCTTCCCGAACTCCTATCAGGCGCGGCTGGGGCAGCTGTTCCGCAACGCCACGCCGATCGATTTCGGCGTCGGGTATCGGTGGCGCAAGAACGAATCAAACCTGCTGCTCGCCGAAAAGACCGCGCCGGGAACCGGTGAGGCCGATTTAACCCCGCCCTCGCCAGCGGATCCGGACCGTCAGAGGGTCGACGCACAATCGCCGGACGGCGCCAAAACAACGGCCGGATCGCCCCGAAAACACGAGAAACACGCCGCCAAGAGGTGTCGCTTTCTCGGGATATTCCCGTTCTGTTCCCGTGTAAGGTGATCCGCTCCCCTACCGCTTGCCAAAATAGGGACATAGTCGTCGCCGAAGCTGCGATGTCGGTGGGCGGGGGAAAATGCCAAAACCGGTTCGGGGCGTAACGCAGCGCGTGCCGCGTAAGCCAGCCATAGGTACGGCTGGCGGCCAGCGCGTGCGCCATTGCCATCAAGACCTGGAGCTGCGACGCGGGCTCGAGCCGATCGGCGCGCACCGGGTGGCAACGCGGGGACGCGCTGAGGTCCGTCGCGACCCGTATTTTGCCAGCGGCGCCGGTGAGCGAAAGATAGCGCAGCGCGGCGTACTAGAGCGGCACCTGTTTCCAATCTCCGCCGCCCTGGTGTTCGTGGGCGCCGCCGGTTGGTGCTATCTCACCTACACTCAGATCCGTCACTCCGTCTTGCTCGCCGCGGCACCGTCCGCGGCGCATTCGTCTTACCGGGTAAACTCCACCATCGAAAAATCCGGCGTCATCACCGCTGCGACTTCGATGAACGTCGAGCACGAGCGCCTGACGGCTGCGGCCGGCGCGGTCGACGCCGCCCCGCGGCGCACATTAGTCGCGCCGGTCGAATCCGGCGAGACCGCCGCCAATGTCGTGGCGCGCGATTGGAGCCTCTTCCAGCCGACGCCGCTTCGCGAGGCCGACCGCCGGCGCGCGCCGGCGAAAGAAGCCAAGGCCAAAGAGCCGATCCGCGTCGCCTCGCTCGACGACGCCGTGCCCTTCACCGCCATTCGCCCGGCGCCCGAGACTTCCGTCCGCGTGCCGAGCGATTTCGAGGCGAAGACAAGCCTGGTCGATTTCGAAACAGCGCCGTTCCCATACCACGGTACGATGCCGGGATCGGGGCGGCCGTTCCTCAACGCCGGCGAAGAGGGCCATCGCGGCCACGTCAATTTCCGCGGCCGCGTTCTCTGGGAAGCGCAGACCTTCAGCGACGACCGCGTGCTGCTGCACGTACCGCCCGGCTTCGACCCTACGCGCCCGGCGGTGATGGTGGTGTATTTCCATGGCCACGGCGCCAATCTGGCGCGCGACGTGCGTAACCGCCAGCGCCTGCCGGAACAGATCACGGCGGCCGGCGCCAATGCCGTGCTGGTGGCGCCGCAATTCGCCGTCGACGCCGCCGACTCAAGCGCCGGCAAGTTCTGGGAGCCGAACGGCTTCAAGCGCTTCCTCGACGAGGCGGCCGGAAAGCTCGCCAAGCTCTATGGCGACCCGCGCAGCGCCAAGGCGTTCGCCAATATGCCGATCGTGATCGTCGCCTACAGCGGCGGCTTCGGTCCGACGCTGTCGGTGCTCGAGCGCGGCGGCGTCAAATCGCGCGTGCGCGGCCTGGTCCTGCTCGATGCGCTCTATGCCGGCATCGACAAGTTCGGCGATTGGATTGCCAACAACAGATCGGCGTTCTTCGTCAGCTCCTACACCCCGCACACGGCGCATCACAATGCCGATCTTGAGCGCCTGCTCGACGATCGCTCGGTGACATATGGCTCGGAGCTCAGGCAGAACCATCTCCACGGCATGGTGACGTTCCTGCCCGCCGGCCCGGTCTCGCACCGGGATTTCGTGACCCACGCCTGGGCCGATAATCCGGTCAAGGACATCCTGGCGCGAATGGACGACGTCGACACGACGATCACCACCACGGCATCGGTCCGCGCCACTGCCTACGCGGCGCCGAACCGCTAGGACGCCGATGCGCCGGCAATTGCCTGCGCCGAACTCTCCATTGTATGCCTCTGCCTAGCCGCTTACTTCGCGCCACGAAGGCGCAAGGCGCTGGGACGTCTACCTACTCACAAACGCTGGGCAACGTCCGCTTTGGGGACGCAAAGCGGACATCCCAGTTGACGGCTTTCACTTCCGTTTTTGACCCAACAGCGGGATCGTCTTTGAAGACAGGACCCTGAACTGGTGGTGGCATGAGGTTTGGTGGTACAAGGCCAGGCTGCCAAGCGGCCGAGGAGACGTGGCATGCAGGCACATCTGACTTTCATCGCAACGATCGCACTATGGGTCGTCGGAATGCCCGCCGCCGTCCAGGCGGAGCAGCCAAAGCGCCTGCCTCAGGTAGGATTTCTCGAGGCCATGGTGCGCGCCGATTATGATCCCGCGGCGAAGGACCCCATTAAGGACGCTCTGCTGGAAGGATTGCAGGCGCTTGGCTATGTCGAGGGAAAGAACATTCACATTGAATATCGCGTCCCACGAAAACAGGACGACGTCGCCGAAATGGCTCGCGACCTCGTCGGACATAAGGTCGATGTCATCGCAACCTTCGGACCAGCCCCGATCGAAGCGGCCAGGCGAGCGACTGAGAGTATCCCGATCGTCATCATCGCTTGCGATCGGGCCGACAAGCTCGTCAAAAGTATCGCTAGGCCAGGGGGCAACATAACTGGAATGGCTTGTATCTCGTCGGACCTTGCAGCCAAACGATTGCAGCTCATGCAAGAGATTGTTCCGGGGCTTTCGCGAGTGGCTGTGCTCTTCAACGGGGGAGTTCCCGCAAAAGTGGAGGAGTTGGGGGAAATAACGGCAGCGGCAAAGACACTGAAAATCGAGGTGCAGCCAGTGGAAATCCGCGATCCGTCAGGGATCACAGCTGCTTTTGCCGCGATGAAGGCTGGTGGCCCCGAGGCACTCATTGCCTTGTCCGACCCTCTGACATTTTATCACGTCAAGGAGATCGCCGAGTTAGCTGCGGAGCAGCGTCTTCCGTCAACATATGGGTTCAGAGAGTACTGCGACGCGGGCGGATTGCTGTGCAACGGCGCAAACTTTCCGAGCCAAGTTAAGCGTTACAGCTATTTTATCGACAAGATACTAAAAGGCGCAAAGCCCGGAGACATTCCGATTGAAGAGCCCACAAGCCACGAACTGATTGTCAATGCCAGGGTGGCGAAATCGCTTGGCCTAACCCTCCCGCCGTCCATCCTGATCAGCGCCGACAAGTTGATCGAGTGAGCCATTGCCGGAGATTTCTGGTGTGGCACAAGCTGATATGCCGACCGCGCCAATTCAGGTCCGCTTATGAGAGAAGGCCGGACAAATCGCGAGTGGGTAATGTCTGTTCTTGGCCCTTAGCGGACATGCAAGCAACTGTCGTGGAAGTCCGCTTTCGGGGGAAGCGGACATCAACAAGGGTGGGTCTTCGGCCGCAATTTATGAGTACACGGCCCTAGGCATCTTCCTCCAGCGGCTCGAAGCGCGGCCGGAACCAGACCTGGGCGATGAAGGTGGGCACTACGGCGCTGCCGATCACGCCGGTCACCAGCACCGTATATTGCGACTGATCGATGATGTGGTTGGTCAGGCCGAACAGGGCCGAGATCGAGCCGAAGGTCAGCCCGGTCGACATCATCAATGTCGTGTACATGCCCTCGCGCGGTTCGAACGCGAAATACCGCGTCAGCGGCAGGATGCCGAAGAACTTGGTCGCCATCTTGATCGCGAGGAAGAGAGCGATAAGCCCGGCGCCGGCAAGGAGCGCATTGACCTGGATCAACGAGCCCGCCTTGAGAAAATAAAACGGAGTGAGGAACGCGAAGCAAATCGCCCGCAGCCGGCGCTGGAGCTCCCGTTGCCCCATGAAGAATGGGGCGAGCGCCATGCCGATGAGATACGCGGGCAGGACCGCCTCGCTCTTACCGAGATTGGCGAGACCGCCGAGAACGAACAGCACCAGGAAGAGAAACTTGATCTCGGGCTCGCTGGTGCGTCCGCCGATGCGCTCGAACAGCCAGGGAACGACCCAAGGCAGCGCGGCGATGACGGCGATCGTGACCACGACGAACAGGAGGAGATAAAGATTGTAGTTGGCAAAGACCAGCCCGAGCGCCAGCACGGTGCCGATGTCATTGATGAAACATGCGGCCAGGATGACCTTGCCGAGCTCGGTGCGGTTGTAGCCGGTTTCGACCATCACCGCGTAAACGACCGCGACCGAGGTCGTCGACAGCGCGATGCCGGCGATCTGCGCCTGCGGCCACGGCCAGCCGAGGCCGTAGCGCGCGAACAGCAGGCAGCCGAGATAGGGCGCGAAGAAGCCCATGAGCCCGATGGTCACGCTTGACGCCAGATTTTTCTTGACGACGTGCGGGTCGATGTCGGTGCCGGCGAGGAAGGTCAGCACGATGGCGCCGAAGCTGGCGATGTAATCGATCCAAGGGGTGAGCGGCAGCCCGACCGTGTTGCCGGCAACGGCGCCGACGATGATCTCGAACAGGGCGGCCGAGATCGTGACCCAGAGCGACGCCATGGCGGCGACCAGCGCCAGCGCCATCCATAATGCGGACTGAAACCAGATATTTTCCATCGCCGTCGTCCTTTCGGTTCGTGCCGGTGGGCACAAAAAAACCCGCTGTCCGGCGGGTCGCGAAAGGCTCCCACCGCACGCGCAATGCGGCAGGGGTCATCAGCTCTGCGAGCGGTTTCGGGGAACCCCATCCCCATCAGATCGACGGATCAGTGGTATACTCGAATTTCGCGACGTTTCAACCGGTGTCGATCGCATCGGCCGCGGTGACGGCCGCGGCCTCGGCGGGACCCGGTTTCAGCAAAATCGTCGCAAGATCCATCCGAGAAAGGCGAAACAGCGCGAAGCCCAACCTCGCGCTGTTTCACCGTAGGAACATCGGCATTGCGAGCGGAGAACGTCACCGCATTGCGTTCAACCAGTCGTCGACATCCTTGCGCACCATGTCCTTGGCCTGACCGTAGCGCTGCTGGATCTTCCCTTCGAACTGATCGCGCTTGCCGTCGATTTGATTGAGGTCGTCGTCGGTGAGCTGGCCCCACTTCTCTTTGATCTTTCCTTTGGCCTGCTTCCAATTTCCCTCGATGCGGTCCCAGTCCATTGTCGCCTCCTTCAAAGCTTGTGGTGTCCGACGCCAACGTGGAACACGCTCAATCGTTCCATCCGCACGCGGTAGTCGCGGCGCCGCGCCGCGGCTACTTCTTCTTGGGAACCCGCTTGCCTTCCTTGCGCGCCTTGGACAAGCCGATCGCGATTGCCTGCTCGCGGCTCTTCACCTTGCCGCCTTTGCCGCCCTTGCCGCTTCTGGCGGTGCCGCGCTTGTAACGGCGCATTTCGCTTTCAACATCCTTGCTCGCTCCGCGGGAATATTTCCGCTTCCTTCTCTGCGCCATGGAATCCTCCTGACCAACGGCTCTGTTTCAACGACTTTTTGCGCCTCGCCGCGCCGCGATCAGCGCCGCGCCCTCACCGAGATCAAATTCCCACCGTGATGAAAGTTCCCGCGATCACAGCCGAGGCGAGCTATCCGCGCAGGAATTCGAGAAGCAGTCCGGTCACTTCCTCCGGACGCTCCTGCTGCACCCAGTGTCCGGCACCCTCGACCAGGTGCGCGCCGCGCCATTGGGTACAGGCGCTCCGCTGCATCCGCTCAAACGCGCCGGGATTCTGGTACACGCCCCAATCGCTCTTGCCGGAGATGAAAAAGGCCGGCACGTCGATCGTGCGGCCGGAATAGGTTTCAAGCTCGGCGGTGAATTTTCCGCCCGTGCAGCGGTACCATTGCAGCGCCCCCTGAAATCCGGTGCGCTGGAATTCGGCCGCGTACACGGCGAGCTCATTGTCGGGAAGCCATCTATTGGCGGCAATCTCGGCCGCGGACGGCATTTCCGCCGCGACGGTTTCCGCCATGCCCTTGTCGAGATCCATGATGTAATAAGTCGGCATCTTGGCCAGCTCGACCGCGGTGAACGCGGCGAGTTTGAACGGTTGGTTCTGCCTCCAGTCGGCGCTCTTGACGTGATAATACGCGCGCAGGAACGCGTGGATGCCCTGCGGGGCTCTGCGCATATTGTCGTCGGCCTGGCGCGTTGCGTAATATCTTTGATAATGCTTCCGCGGCCGCGGCAGCTTTGCGAGGTCCGCGAGTACTTTGTCGAGCGACGGGGCGCTCGCAGCGGCCGGCGCTCCCTCCTCCGCGGTATTAAAAGGCACCGGCGGCGGCCCCCCGAACGGAGCGCTCATCAGCACGACCGAGCGAAACACGTCCGGCCGCAACAGGGCGCAATAGGCGGCAACGGGCGAACCGAAATCGTGTCCGACCACGGCCGCGACCGAGCGATAGCCGAGCGCCGAGACAAGCCCCAGTGCATCCCGCACGAGGTTCGGAAGGCGAAACGAAGCGAGGTCGCCGTCATAGGCGCCGTCCCAGCCGGTGGTACGGCCGTAGCCCCGTTGATCGGGAGCGACGACGTGATAGCCCGCCGCCGCCAGCGGCAGCATGATCTTCCGCCAGCTATAAGCAAGTTCGGGGAAGCCGTGGAGAAGCAGGACGCACGCCCGGCCTTTCGTTTCGAAACCCGCCTCCAGCACGTGCATCGCGAGCCCGTTGATGTCGTTGACGACCCGGGAGCGGGCGCCGGAAGGAAGCGTTGAATGACCGTAGATGGGGTCGGAGCCTGGAGGCATCTGTGCGGGCCATGGACTGGGAAGTTGCGTCACGTTTGTTAAGTTCGAGCCGAAGATAAAACACGACGCGGAGACCCATGTATCGGCCGCGTCGCCGGCAAATCCTACATTCTTTGCTGACAGCTGGTAACCGCGTCTCGCCGCATGCCGCGCCGGGCTCCACTCTCGGCCAAGCTCGCCGTGACGGCGCGAGCGACCGCAGCGAACAAAAAAGGAGGCCCCCATCCAGGCGGCCTCCTCATCGGTCAGCCGTCTTTGATGACGACCTTGATGACGATTTTGGATAGTTGAACTACAAGCTCCCGAAGCTGCGCGTTTTCCTTTTGCAGTGCCTGCGTGTCTGGTTTCTCGATTTCATGTCGCAGCGCCGGGAGGTTGGCCTTACTCTCATTATTGCGTGCCGTGGGATGTGCCTGTCCCATTGCAAACGGTCCCCCTTCGAGTTTGCCTTCAGCAGTCCCCCAAATGCTCAGCTTACCCCACTAACCGCTTAGCTGAGTCGTTGAGCGCGCGCTCGATTTTAAATTCCGAAACACGCTGATTTCATTTCACCGCCATGATCGCGACCCGATGAAGCCTGTTACCTGCCCGATTTGCCCCATTCGACACGCCGATCTCCCCGTTTCAACACGCTCGCCGGTGCCATGGATCCGCCGATTTACCAATCGGCCCGCGGATTTACCAAGATTGCGCAAGCCTTCCATTCCCCTGGGACAAGGCTTTCCTTTTCCGGCATTGCTCATGAAGACGGGCGAGGCCTTTGGGGACCATCAACCATGAAAAACAACGCGCTGCCGGCGCTCGTCTTTGTTGTTGCCTTGTGGCCGCTTACGGCGGCCGCGCACCGCGTCCACCATTATGGGCACCATCGCGCCCATCATCACGCGGCCGTTGAAACGCATCCGCAGATCAGCTGCGAAATGGTGCGCTCCTACGTTGCGCAGGTCGGCATGGCACAGGCTCGGGCGATGGCTCAAGCCAATGGGATGACATCATCGGACGAACAACGAGCCAGGCGCTGCCTCGCACATCGGTGATGCGCCGATTTGCGCGCACCGCTCCCGCTGAGTGGAGGTGCCCCAGCTGCGGCGTGATCCCGAATACACGAGTTACCGTTTGCCGCGATCCAGCAACACACTTTGTCATTTGAACGTTCGCGCAGGACTCATCGATCTTGTTAGAACTGGAATAAGACAAAATATATACAACATCGTTACTTGTTCCGGGAAACGATTAAGCTGAAATCGCGCCCGCGGGTACTGTCCAGAACGCGGGGGCGACCATGGAACAGAAGAACGCGCGGCCGCGCGATCTATTGCTTTGGCAGCCATGCAAATTTGTTACGGTGATCGTCGCGGCCGCGATTCTTGGCGACTGCGGGCAGCAGGCGCATGCGGCGAGCGACAATTTTTCGTCCATGCAAACGGGCGCGGGCGAAAGCAACGAAGCATTGTTGAAGAGATTGGAGGCGATGGACCGGCGAATGAAATCGCTGGAAGCGCAGATCAAGCAACAGAAAACGACAGCAAGCGCCGGCAATCCGCCGGCGTCCACCGAAACCACGGACCCGACAAAGTCGCGGCGCAAGACGGCGAAGACCGGCGATCCATCCGCCGGCTCGACTTTGGCGGCGCCCGATCAGCCGGCGCCGAAACCCGGCAAGTCCACCGCGTCAAGCAATCCCGATATGGCGGTCAAGCAAGTCGGGGATAAGCCGATACTCGGTATATTGGATTCCCCAGCAGCGGGTCTCGCCATCGGAGCCTATGGCGAAGTCTTCTTCGGCGCCGTGCAAAATCCGGCCGCCGGCGGCCAGTGGCAGAATTCATTCGACGCCCGCCGCGTCGTCTTGCTGCCGACTTACGCCATTACCGACAACATCATCTTCAACGCCGAGATCGAGTTCGAGCATTCGGGCGCCGGGTTCGACAACGACGACAAGCTGCATGGCACCGCCGAGATCGAGCAGGTCTGGGTGGATTTCAAGTTCAGCGACCCGATCAGCTGGCGTGCTCCAGGCGTCGATCTGGTACCGATCGGGTATATCAATCAGCATCACGAGCCGACCCAGTTTTACAGCGTTTTCCGGCCGGAGCTTTACAACGGGCTGATCCCATCGACATGGAAAGCGCCGGCGACCAGTCTCTACGGTACGATCGTAGACGGCATAAAATATCAAGTGATGCTGAGCGTAGCGAACGAGGATTTCGGCGATTCATTCGATCTTCGTAACGACGCAAGATCCGCTCCGCCGTTTCCGACACCTTACTTCCCGGGCGTTGACGGCCTTGATGCGCTCGCCTTTTCCAATCCGCCGCTTGGCGATTTCGCGCAGCTCAATAATAGTTTGGCGGTCTCCGGCAGGCTGGATTTCTCGCTGCCGCAAACTCCCGGGCTCGATTGGAGCGTCAGTGCCTATTATGCGCCGAACATCGAGCCTCGCGGCGCGCATGGCGATTTGGGCAATTCCCTGGGCCCGACGAGCATGGGCGTTTATGACGCCGAATTCCGTTACCGCATTCCGCAGACGTGGGTTGAGTTGCGCGGCGAGGGCGTTCTCGTGACGTTCGGCGATCCGGCCAATTTGCGGGCCAACAACGATAGCGACCCAACAAACAACTTGGGACGGAGCATGTATGGCTTCTCCGGCGAGGTCGCGCTGCATATTCCAATGGGCACGATCCTCAACACCGATTGGGAGGCGGTGCCGTACTATCGCTACACCAACCAGAACTTCCAAACAGCGGGCTTTGCCGGAACCGACGCCAACATGCCGACCGGCGCGGGACAAACACAATTCCACAACATCGGCGTTGCGGTGTTCCCGTCGCCGAAGATTGTGCTCAAGGCGACTTATCAGAAGGTGATCAACAAGGATCCAGCGGGAGCGAATTCCGATTCTATTCTCGGCGGCGTGGGTTTCTTTTTCTAACCAGAGAGATCGTGCTGCCAACCAAGTGGCGCCTTCGCAAAGGCGACCGCAGCCGGAGAGAATGACGCTATGACCGATTGGATACGCTGGACTGCTCCCGCGGCCGCCCTGATTTCGATCAGCGCGCCGGCCTACGCAGTCCAGTACATGTCGGCCGCGGAGGCGCAACGAGCGGCATTTCCGTCCGCGAACCTAACGCAAGTCGAGGCCGGACGGGTGTGGAAAACGAGCACCGGCGGAATCTTCGTCCTCGACCATGTGATCGGTAAGCACCTGTACATCGACTATGCCGTTTCGATCGAGGGCGGCCGCGTCCGTCGTGTCGATATCCTTGCCTATCGAGAATCCTATGGCGGCGAAGTGCGAAGCCCAAGCTGGCTGTCACAGTTCGTCGGCAAGACCGGTGCCAGCCCGCTGAAAGTGGGTAGCGACATTCGCAACATCTCCGGGGCTACGTTGTCCTCCATGCACGTCACCGAAGGTGTAAAAAAGGTTTTGGCTGCGTATGGACACACCCGATAGCGTTTGCCGCGCCCGGCCGCTGCTTGGCACTTTCGTCGAAATCCGGTGCGCGGGGGCGACTCGGTTGGCGGCGGAACGGGCAATCGATGCGGCGTTCGCGGCAATTGCCAAAGTTCATCGGCAAATGAGCTTCCACGATTCCGACAGTGACGTCGGCCGTCTCAATCGTGAAGCCTGCAAACGAAGCGTCGAAGTCGATCCGTGGACCTATAACGTTCTTGAAGCCGCGCTTGAGCTGCAGCGGCAATCGGCCGGCGTATTCGATATCGCCGTCGCGCCGGCGTTGCAAAAGCTCGGGCTGCTGCTACCCGACAGCGGGGATAGTGAAAACGGCCCGATCGAAACGGCGACCAGCGATGCTATCGAGTTGCTCGCCGGAAATCGCGTTCGCTTTCACCATTCTGCGACCAGAATTGATCTGGGGGGTATCGCCAAGGGGTTCGCCGTGGATCGCGCAATCGAGGTCCTTCGCGAACAGAACCAGCGGCATGGCCTCGTTAATGCGGGCGGCGATCTCGCCGCATTTGGCGCCGCTGCGGAAATCGTCCATATCCGCGACCCGCGCTTTCCACACATGGCGCTCTGTGAACTTGCGATCATAAACGCGGCACTCGCATCCTCCGGGCCATTATTAGATCCTTTTGAATCTTTTGATTGCCTCGGCTCGTCGACGGTCAATCCGGCGACCCAAGAACCGACTACCGAAATCGTTGGGGCTACGGTGCGCGCCTCGTCATGCACAATCGCCGATGCGCTCACGAAAGTCGTCATGATCATTGGCGAACGCGCGGCGGCAATCCTGAGCAAATATCGGGCGAGTGCGCTTCTCGTGCGGGCGTCTGGAGAGGTCTTCATGACGCCGGGATGGCAAGATGGCATGCGCGCTCCGGCTTGATCAGCGTTTCCGTTGGGGCCTCTACGCGATATTTGCAATCCTCTTTGCAACCGGACTTGCATGGTTGATCGCAGACCAATTGAAGGATTCGCCAAATGGAGAATTCTGGCAGGCTGCGACCGTGAATCTGCTCATGGCCCATGGCGGAGCGGCGATGGTGACGTTGCTGCTGCTCGGCGCGCTTTTTCCCGTTCATATTGCGAGAGCGTGGCGAGGAGGCCTCAATCGGATCTCAGGCGCAATCATGATCGCTTTTAACGTCGTTCTGATCGTGACCGCGTTTGGTCTCTATTATCTGGGTTCGGAGATGCTCCGGCCGTGGATCAGCGACCTGCACATTGTCGCCGGCGTTGCATGTCCGGCGGCTCTTGCCATCCACATTTGGCTAGGCCGGCGATTTAAGCGGCTGACCGATTCACTCGGCTCAGGCGGTGCGGATGACCGCCGCGCCGATTTCAATAAAACAAGTAAAATCCGAGCATGCCTCTAGCCGGCTCGTTAATGGCTGCTCCGCTACGTGGTTTCGCCTAGAGGGGCTGTCGCCACTCGTTAAGGCGCGGCCGCACTTAGGAGCGGCGCATCATGCAATCGCTGAAATCCGATGAATCGCTGAAATCCGATGAAGAGCGGCGCGGAGCGTTGCGCCGCCACCTCTACCATATCGCCAAGGTGCAGACCGGGCCCGGCAATGAGCCGCGCGCGTGCCGGGTTCTCGACATTTCCGACACCGGCGTGCGGCTTGATATCATCCTCGGGTCCGAAGTGCCGAGCGAGTTCGACTTGGTTCTTTCCGACAGCATCGTCGAGAGATGCAAGGTGATTTGGCGGCGCCACCATGAGCTCGGCGCCAAATTCATTAGCTGAGATAATCGCCTCCTTTAGCGGCGACGGACACGGCGTCCCCGGCACACCGGCGGTACGCGGCGAACCTTTTGTGCTAATTTCCAGCAGGGTTCACCGGGGAGCGGCTCAAACGCCGCCGGAGGGTATGCCGTGCAATTTGTCAGTATGTTGCGGACCTTGTCGCTTGGCCCGGAAGAGGTCGAACGGCTCTCGATCGCCTACGAAGACGCCCTGCGCGCGCTACAGCTTTCCAGCCGAACCGATCCCATAACGACGATCATCGCCCAACGGATCATCGAAGCCGCCAAAACCGGCGTGCGGGACTCGGCCGAACTCTGCGCGTTGGCAATCAAGGATCTCCGGGTTCCGTAAAGACCCCTGGAACGGCTACGCCTTGTTGCCGTCGGTCCGCACGTCATCCGTCTCGCTAAGTCCAATGGATCTCGTGGCGGATCACGAACGGATCGAGCCTTTCGTGAACCTGCCGCGCGACCGCCTCGCGTGACCCGATGGGTACGCCTGGTATCGTCACGCTCGCCAAACTGCCGTGCGTGTCGTGGGCGCCGACGCCGACTTCATAGCGTATGCCTTGCGCGATCAGCGGGCTTAAGCTCTGCGCGAACACCCGTTGCGCCGCATCCCAGCGCAGCTGTGGCTTGAATACCTTGCCGACGCCGGTCAACGGCATCGGATCGATTAA
>Ga0210394_10006367_pt1 | contig 12809 bp, 13 predicted proteins | sample IncBWC12MmetaG_FD_160121 | JGI IMG/M metagenome (GOLD analysis project Ga0210394, IMG submission 160121) | Forest soil microbial communities from Barre Woods Harvard Forest LTER site, Petersham, Massachusetts, United States - Inc-BW-C-12-M | ecosystem: Environmental > Terrestrial > Soil >... | reverse complement strand
TCGCTCAGTGAATGTTGCCCGCCCAGCGCGGCTTGCAGGCTGGCCCGGTACGTGCGGCTCATAGTGAGTTCCGTACCGTCGCGCAGCAACACCGAATAATCTCCACCCCACAAGGGGCGAATTTCGCGAACGTGATCCAGGTTCACAATGCGCGAGCGATGGATGCGCACGAAACGGGTCGGGTCGAGGCGTTCTGCCGCTGCCGTCATCGTTTCGCGCAGTATGTGGTTTTCCTTACCGGTGTGGAACTTTACGTAATCACCTTGCGCCTCGACCCATTCGATCAATCCCTTGCGCAAAAATATGATTCGCGATCCGGATTTGATCAAGATTCGTTCACCGTCACGAGATTCTCTCTGAATCTCTTGCAACGCTGCCTTCAATTCCTGTTTGCGCTCTATGCCGTGCACGCTTGTCTTCCGCTCGTGAAACCGCTTCAATGCTTCCCCAAATCGGGACTTGTTGAAAGGTTTTAGAAGGTAATCCAGAGCCCGCACTTCAAATGCTCGCACCGCATACTTGTCGAAAGCTGTGATGAAGATAACCGCTGGCAGCGCCTTCTCTGCCACGCCGTCAAGTACCTCGAATCCATTGCGCCCGGGAATTTGCACGTCCAGAAACAGCAAGTCCGGTCGGAGAGCACTGATAGCGGCGACCGCTTGCTCTCCGTCCGCGCACTCTCCAACAACTTGAAACTCCGCGTGCTCCTGCAGAAAAGCGCGGATTTTCTTCCGGGAGAGTAATTCGTCATCAACGATTAAGGTTCGCAGTTTCACGTAAATGACTCCCATCGCCATTCTCGCCGTCCGCTATGTGCAGCCGCAGCGGAAGGCGAATCTCCACAAGCAGGCCACCTTCGTTCCGGTTGGTGTATCGCAAAGACTGCATCTCGCCGTAATGCTTTTCCAGACGCGCCCGCGTGTTGGCCAATCCTATGCCCTCCCTCCACGTGGAGTCCGTTGCTATTCCGGGACCATCGTCCAGAATCGATATGGACAGCTCCGTGCCAACACACGCTGCTCGCACCTCTACGGAGCCCGGTCGATCAAGCCGGGAAATCCCATGTCGAACGGCGTTTTCAACGATCGGCTGCAGCAATAGGCAGGGAACGTTGCAGTCGAGCGTTTCGGGATCGGCGTTTACCAGCACTCTCAGCCGGTCTTGGAAACGCGCGCGCTCAATCGCCAGGTACAGCTCCAGCATATTCAGTTCCCGGCGCAGTGGAACTTCTTCGCTCGCGGAAACGGACAAGGTTGTGCGTAGCAACTCGCCGAGAGACGTCATCATGTTGTCAGCTGCTTCCACGTCTTCCCGCATCAGCCACGAAATTGAGTTCAGTGTATTAAAGAGAAAATGAGGCTGCAGTTGGCCCTTCAACATTTCAAGTTGAGCTTTGACGAGTTCCTGCTCTCGCTCTTGAGATTTGCGCGCAGCCTTTATCGCGTGGTGAATGCCGACAATGGCCCAATAAAACCATGCAACTAATACGAAATTGTCGATCAGGTATGTCTGACTCTGGCGCCAGAAGGAGTGCAGAGCAAAATCGGGGTACACGAAGCGATGCAATTTCACGCGGTACGATGAGTACAACAATTCGGTGGCTACATTCAATAGAAGCAGAACTGCCACATTTTTGACCAGCGCTGGGCGTTCCAGCGGAAATTTCTCCGTCCACCAGGCCATGACCGGCGTCATGATTAACCAGAACCCTAATTCAACTAGGGTATAGCGAAGGCTTCCCTTCCAAGTCAGTTGATATCCTAAGTCCGTGCGCAAAGCGTAGTACTCTGAAACCCGGACGACGAAGAACCACACTGCGGCGATCCAAATCCATGAATTCTTGTGCATTTGCTTGCTTCCCAGCACCACCTGCGAATCCCGATTCTACCTCTCGCTCCGGCCGACTCAGCAGCGTTTTGTCGCAATATAATGACGCTTGGGCGCGCTATCAGACGCCTCACCGTTCTCATCCACCCAGCAGTCAGAAATCCAGAAAAATCTCAGTGCCTCATTAACGACCAATAAGGAGTTAGCTTGCCGACGAGGGAGAGCTAGCGCCGGAAACCGCCGCCACCGCGGAATCCACCGAACCCGCCACCGCCCCAGCCGCCATGAAATCCTCCATCGCTAAATCCGCTGCTGCGATCTCCCCATCCGCCGCTGCTGCGGTCGCTGAATCCTCCGCTGCCGGAGCCGCCGCCCCAGCCACCGGAGCGATAGTTGTTCCAACGTTGTGAACCCTGGTCTCGGGCAGCCGCTTCGTCGTTGAACGACGAGGCTGATTTCGTGGCATTGCTCCAGCCGCTGCCAGAGTTTTGCTGCCAACCCGAGCTGGGGCTGCCTCTGTACACGTTGCCATCATGGCTCGCATAGAGATTGTTGTCGCTGTAACCAACGCCATTTCCCGTGTGGGTGTTGTAGGCGAAACCGCGATTCACACTTGCGGCAGAGCCGCTATACGCATTTCCGGCAACTCCGTGAGCTCCACCCGCTACAACTCCTGTGTTCGGATTGTATGCCGCGCCTCGGCTAACCCACATACTCCAACGCGCTCTTTAGTCCATTTCCTAATCCACTTTGCGCGTTCGTCGATCTTCCCGCTGCTAAGTCTCAAATTTGGCGAAACGTCGGTTTTGACCTCGCGGGCCTTCGGAACAAACCCCGAACGCTCGATGGCTGTTTTCATCCCCTTCCTCTGACCTGAAATTGACGAGTGGCTTGTTCTGTATTCGACTGGATCGAGTCACCCCTGAAGTCTGCCCTCCTTGGCAGCCGCACTCGTCACTGGCATTGTGAAGTGAAAATGACTTCCGCGCCCGACTTGGCTGTCCATCCAGAGTGACCCGCCCATAGTGGCGGCTAACCGCGCAGAAATCGTCAACCCGAGTCCGGTTCCGCCGAATCTTCTCGTGCTTGAGTTGTCCACTTGGGTAAATGGAGCAAAAATTGATTCACGTTTGTCCTCTGGAATCCCAATCCCGGTATCCGAGACAGTAAAATGTAACAAGCCTTGTTCGCGCGCGGTTCGAACCTTGATAGCAACCTCGCCCGTGTCTGTGAATTTAATCGCATTGTCAACGAGGTTGATCAGAATCTCGCGAAGGCGAGTAGGATCTCCGCATACAATTTCGGGGATGTCGGCAGCCACCTCATGCAGGAGCTTCAATCCTTTTTTGTCTGCCAGCACGCCGGGCATTCTCAAAACTGACTTCAAGCAGTCGCGCAAATTGAACTCGACGATCGTGAGTTCGATCTTTCCGGTGTCAATTGTAGAGAAGTTGAGGATGCCGTTAATTAGGGTAAGCAAGGATTCAGAGGATGCCTTTACTGTCTCCAGATATCCCAGCTGCTCTGAGGTGAGTTGAGTCTGAAGGGCTAAGTCCGTCATGCCCATAATCCCATTCAACGGGGTGCGGAGTTCGTGACTAATATTAGCCAGGAACTGGCTCTTGGCTTGGTTGGCAGCTTGTGCTGCAACTTTGGCAATGTGCAGATGCCGTTCGAGCCGTTTGCGCTCGGAGATATCGAGGACAAAGGAGACACACTCGATATTTCTTCCTGAGTCCTCGATTGTCGCAACGCCGATAATGACTACGGAGCGTTCGCCACCCTTGTGAAAGAATTCTTTCTCCCAGGGGAGGGCAATACCCGTACTCCTTAGTTGCTCTACAGCTCGTTGGTCCGACTCGGCATGCTCGGGCGGAGTCAGCGTGTCCCAGCGTATCGTTCCCGATGCCAGTTCTTGTCGCGAATAGCCGATAACCTTCAAAAATGCGTCATTCGCTTCAAAAATCTTCCCGTTCAGGTCACCGACTGCTACCCCTATAACATTGGACTCCGCTAAGCGACGGAGTCGCGCCTCACTTTGTCGTAAGAAGTTTGGGGTCCGTTTACGTAGCATATGAGAGTCCTTCCCCGTGTCATTCAATTCCACACACTGCGCGCGCATTTGCGACGAGAGTCTCTAGTTCTTCTATTTTGGAAAAGACCGCATTTATTCCACGGGATAAGGCTTCTCTCTCCGCGTGGAAGTCGCCCTCTGCAGTCAGCATGAAGATTGGCAATTGAGGCACGACTTTCCTAAGTTCATGGGCCAATTGCAGTCCGTTCATGTCGGGCAAGGAGAAGTCTAGGATTGCCAATTTTGGCAATAACTGGCTTGATTTTTCTATGGCTTCTGCGCCACTTCTTGCTTCTATGCAATCGTCGAAGCCGGGACTTTGTTCAAAGAGCGAACGAAGAACTGGTCGAAAAGAATCATCGTTGTCAACGATGAGTACGGTAGAAATGTTTCCCTCCAAATTGGTCGCATCTGGGGAGAAGCGTGCCGACCTAAATCGCTCCCCTGCGCCACTTGAGGTGCTGCATCGCCATCGTACAACATAAAAGACCGTACTTATATATACATTTACAAAGGTTGAGTCTTGCAAGAATGTATAGTAGGGAATCGCGTGCTATAACTTAGCTTAAATGGCTGCGAGTACCTCTACGTTGTCGAGGAGCTGATTTGTCGAAGCGCGAATAAAGAACTCTAGTTGTGAACCATGAGATCCGCAAATCACCGGTCCCGAGAGGGAGCGAACGTACGGCGGCTTAGAATTAAAGCGGGAATTACTCAGGAAAATCTCGCGCGACAGGTAGGTGTGACCACTCACACGATTTGGCGACTTGAAAACGATCCCGCAGCTAACCCTCGCCTCCAAACTCTACGGGCTGTGGCGAAGGCTTTGGGAGCTACGATGTTCGAGCTTTTAGACAAATAGTAAGCAATGCTTCTTACCGTCTCCAGCGAGTTTCCTGCATTCGCTTGAGGGTCGCCCGCATAAGAGCTTCCTTTAGCTGGCCTAATGCATCCTCATACGCGACAATCAACTTGAACTTATCCTTTGGGATGCCACCTTTAGAAGCGATCCGCCAACCCGAGATTGCTTCAAGTGCTTTCCGCAACTTTTGACTTGTTGCTACGACCTTGGGATTGCGAATGATAGCTTCAATATCTGCGTCGGAAAGTTTCAGGGCATGCCATTGGATTTGTTTCTTACGTGATCCGAACCTTTGTTTATGCATTAAGTTCGCCCCTCCGGGACGAGTTGCACAATTCACATGCGCTGCAGCAGCGCACACAATCCGAACTCGTCGCGTATCGCATCCGCGCAGTCCGGGTAAAATTCGCCCGATGTAGGCTCAGGATCAAAGAGCTTGCGGCAACGGGGACATTCCTTCACTAGAGACGTTACACGAGCCAATTCTGTGCCTACTTGATTGGAATGACCAGAGCCAAATTTCACGATACTTCCTGTAGTTTTAGTTACCACTGGCGACTACAAGCGAGATTCTGGGCCGACAATCCCGAAGTTTCTGAGCTACGGTTTCCGGCGGCTTGTTTTGCGGATTTCGAGTTCACGACTTAACGCAGGCGCGCCTCCTGTTGAGATACGTTCGGGGGAGACCGCATCTGGTCGGCGATGCGAGCAAGCGGCGTCCCGAGGTTACGTCGCGCATGCCTCCCCGATTGGGTAATCGGAGGGCCCGAGGGCGCTGCCGCGCGATTCTCAGTGAGGCGCACGACACTGCTGTACAAAATGCGTCGGCTCAAGATAGCCCTTCATATACGTCATCAAGGCTCGCCCACGCTGTTTCTTGTGTTCCGCTCAGAATTCCGCGCACGTTTCTCGAATCTACACACGGGCGCTTTCTTGATGCGCAATTAATACATAAGTAGTAAACATACGTCCCGCTATGCTAGGAATCTTCCGGCGTCATCAAAAACGGTGCGCGCCTCGTCACGAAGGCAGAAAGTACCGACGATGCTAGTGCCCAGTTTGGGTGGATGGTCACCTGAACGGCGTGGAGATTCATCAATCATTGCATACGCGCGATTGGCAAAAGGCCCAAGAAATCGTCCGCGAATGGGAGGTAAAAGGGGAACAGGCCAAAAAACCCGTGGTTGTAACGGTGAGACGTGCATGCGCTGAATTTCTAAAGGACGCGACAGCCCGCGGTCTCCGCGAGCCGACCTTGTACAAATATCGATTGCTATTCAAACAGTTACAAGAGTTTGCGGACCGCACCGGGCGAGACGTCCTAACCCAATTCGATCTGGAGGTGCTCTGCAATTTTCGTGCAACTTGGCCCAATCGAAATGTTGCGGCTAGTAAGAAGCTCGAAGCGATGAAAGCGTTCTTTCGGTTCTGCTGGGAAAGCGGCTGGATTTTTCACAATCCCGCCAGCAAGTTAAAAGCGCCCAGAACAACGGAGCCGCCGACGATGCCTTTCACCCGGGAAGAAATTGATCGAACTCTGGCCGCTTGCTATAACTACGGCGCTAAACGGGGGAAAATCGGACGCTCGGATGCAAGGCGACTCCGTGCGTTGGTGCTACTACTCCGATTTACGTGCCTTCGCATCCGGGATGCGGTCACGCTTCGCCGAGACCAGCTAATCAATGGGAAGCTGCTTTTGTTTACCGCGAAGACTGGAACACCTGTGTATTGTCCGTTGCCCGGCTTCGTGGTGACCGAACTGGAAATGGTACGCAGCTCAAGTTTGCAGCATTTTTTCTGGAGCGGGGAAGGGAAGCCAAAATCCTGCGTCGGCGACTGGCGGCGAAGTTTAAGAAAACTTTTCCGGCTGGCCGGCGTCACCGACGGCCACGCTCATCGCTTCAGACACACTTTTGCGGTTGAACTATTACTGGCAGGCGTTCCGCTCGATAGGGTAGCTACTCTGCTGGGCCACACCAATTCAAAGATTACGGAACGACACTATGCTCCATGGATTCGCGCCCGTCAGGAGCAACTTGAATCCGACGTGCGTCGCGTTTGGGAAGCGAAGCCGGTCGTGTCACTTGCGATTACGGTCGCTCCTGAGTCAAGCAAGCCCGAGCGGGTGAATTAGGAAAAACAAAAAACGATCGGGCAGTTGTGGCGATTTTTGCCGATCCGCGCCAACTGCGGTGCCCTCGAGGGACAAGCGAACCCGAGTGGAAAGCGACGGCGGAGTTGGAGCGTAGGGATAAAGAGTCTTTTGCCCCTGTCCATTGACTGCGATTCTCTCCCACCACCGGATGGAGTTTTACAATTTTCGGCATGACGTCGGGACAGGCCGGGAACCGGACAAGCTGTCATGGGGTTCTAGTGGCTCTGCCCGATGCCCAAAAAACAGCTGGCTAGCCGTGGGAAGGTTACGTAGAAGTTACGCGGAAAATCTCGTGCTTCTAACTAACTGTAAACAAATAAGAAAAAATGGTGGAGGCGGGGGGAGTTGAACCCCCGTCCGAGAAACCTTGCAACACGAAGACTACATGCTTATCCCGTTCCGTTGGTTTCGCTGACAACGCTCAGAACAGGCAAGACGCGCTGCCGGCTAGTCCGATGATCTCGCCGCCGCATTGCGGACCGAAACGCGACGGCCAGCCTACTGTGTGACGCCCCGACCCACGCGCGTAGGTAACGCCTGGGGGAGCGCGTAGCCTAATTTAAGTTAGGCTGCGAGTGCCAACTGTGAGTTGCCAGTTGTGTTGTTCCACCAACTTTCGGGGAGGTGGGTCCCGGCATGCCTTCGAGCCGCTACAGTTTCCGTCGAAACCGTTGCGCCCCCGTCGGTCCCCACTAGAATATCACTTCATCGAATACCGCGCCAAATCGTTGGTCAGAACGAACAGTCAGAATGCCAGCGCGTTTCAGTCATGACGATCGGCGCGTAGGTGCGCGGCAGGCAAAAGTGCCAGGGCGGTGCCCGGTCCAATCTGTCAATCATGCCGCCGTTTTGCCCCGTGTGCACCAGCGATCCGCCAAAAAAAAAGGCGCCCGCGAGCAATCTTTCTCGCGGGCGCCCTGCAGGTCTCAGTTGATCTAAATCGCTACCATGCGTTCCGCAACCTGCTCCCCGGCCAATTTCTCGCCAGGTTGTAGGCGTTCACGGTCCCGATGCCGCTGGGATAATCGTAGCCAGTTTTGGTCACGTACGCCGGTTTGTACGACGTGGTCGATGTGGACAATACTCCGTTGGTCGCGCCGTCGTAGTAACAATTGAACGACCCGACCGTGACGCCACTGATCACCAGCGGCAGGCAATTCATGTCGTTGTCGCCCAAGGTCACATCGTAGAAAATGCAATTCGGGCTGGTCTGATTGCCCAGCGTCGAATTGCACGAGCTGTTGCCCTTGAATCCGTACTCGAGGCCGGCGAGCGCGTAGTACACGAAGTCGGGATTCCCCTGATAGGGCTCCGACGTCTGATTGATGATCGCCTGAATGCCGGCCAGAATCGGAGATGCAAACGAAGTTCCGCCGCCGCCGGACCAGCCATCGGGCGCTCCCACGCAAGGCGCTCCGAAGAACCCGGGTGTCGGGTCGGAATAACAGATCACATAATAGTGACCCCAAACTCCGTTGCCCGCGAACAGCGAAACATCCGGCACATCGCGCACTCCATCGGCCGGATTGCCGTACACCAAGTATTGGAAGAGAGGTTTTCTGTAGCCACGGCAATTGCCCCCGACCACGCCTGAAATTGTGGGGTTTCCGTAAGCGCACGCGCTGGGTCCGCCGCTTCCGCCCACGACGCCGAGGAAAAATTCCTCGCCGACGGCGCTATTGCAGGAACCGGTCGGCCCGTACGATTGGGTGAATCCCAACGCCACCGAGATCAGTTGGCTTCCGCAAGAATCGTTCCAGGGGATTTCCGGAATGTAGGAGAGCGCCGAATTGTAGTAGGTACCATTGGTGGCGCTCCAGTAGCTGGAAGTCGTCCCGAGGAATGCATCTCCGTAATCCGTTCCGCCCACTGCGACGTCGTACGGCGTGCTGGCGAAACCGCTCACGTTGATGCCGCTCACAGCCGCGGGCGCGAATTGATCGGTGGTGTCGGCGCCCGCATCACCCGCCGCCGTAAATATGGTCACGCCTTGCAGCACGGCCAGCTGGTAAAGCTGATTGATGTAGGCATTGAAGGACGAGCCCAGAAGACTTTCCGATTCCAGGTAACTGATGCTGATGATCGCCGGCGGTCGTCCGCGACTGGTCAGCAAATTCTGAATGGCGATGAAGCCTCCGAAGTTTGTGTTGGTATCCGCGCAGGCGGCCAGCACGATTGCCGCACTGGGCGCTGCTGCACTGGCCCACTCGACGTCCACGGCTGCTTCGGAATCGTCTCCGTTTACGCCCGGATCCGCGCAGGCGCCTCCGTTGAACGGACTGTGGGAGGGTTGCGGATGGATTTGCGTCAGGCTGCCTTGCGGGAACTTTTGCGATAGGCCAAAGGTCTTGCGGAACGTGTACCAGTCGGCCGTCGTGTACAGGTTGGTGTCTTCCACCACCACGACCGTCTGGCCCTGGCCGGAGGCTCCGTGTGCGTAAAGCGGATTGATGTTGTAAATGGTTTCCAGATCCCCCGGCGCCAGCAGTTGATAACTTGCGTTCACCGTATAGGCGGCCCTCGGCTTCAAGGCTGGATGCGGCCGGAAGTCATTCATGGAAACGACGCCGCGAATCGCGGACGCCAGTGCTGCCGGAATGCTGGGATCGCTCGCGTTCGCGATGTGCTGCTTGCCGTTCACCGAAAGATTGTGAATCTCGGTGTGAAAGGCGGCGCGAATCGCGCTGGCTGGTCCGGAAAAATCGATCACGCCGTTCGCGCGATAAACGCCGTGCACTGTAAAGCCGCGCGATTCCAGCCACGCAGTTACGGTCGTCACGTCTTCTTCCGCCGGTCCAAATTTTTCCGCTACTTCGTCAGGCGTGAGCCACTGGTGATACGCCGGTGACTTTTCGTCGTGCAACTGATTCACCAAATTTTCAGCAGCTTGTTCTTGCTCAGGAGAACGATTAAGTAGGAGGTACAAGTGCTGGAGCTGGAGGTCGTCGGAGACAGGACCGCGGTCATTGGCAGCGGTCACTTCCGGGCGCGTGTTCCCTGTAAGTTTGACCAAATTGTGCTCGTCAACGCTCTGCGTGATTAGACGCCGTTGCAGACCTGCAGTTTGTGCAGACGTCGCAACGCTGCAAGCCAAAACAATCGCGAGTAGACCGACCAATGCAACCCAAACACCTGCTTTTCGTGGCATACCGTTCGCTCCTTCGGATTGTGTATCCGATCCTCCCGGGCGGGAGGAGGTGCGCGAGAGTTTATAGCAAGCGGAAACGGGAGGGGAATCAAAAAATGAAAAATCTACGAACATTCGGAGGAGACCGAGGACTAGGCGGTTCAGTACCCACCTGCCCGGCGACATTCCGCGTCATCGGTGACTGCAAACGGTTCACGAGACTGATGCGCGACCGCCGTTTGGAAGGACTGCAGGCTCGTTAGCGAGTTAGCGATGTAATAAGCTGTGAAAGCTCAGGATAGCCGGTGATCAAATCTTGCCGCTGTCCGGTTTCGTAATCTTCGTACTCGAATCCTGGAGCCATGGTCGTCCCCAGCAGCGCGTATTTCCCGCCGGCGCGAACTCGCGAACCCTGCCACACTCCCCCCGGCACGGTGTGCTGCGGGCGCATCCCCGCCGCGATGTCCTGCCCCAGCAGAATCACCTCGCCGGTTCCATCCGTCTTCAATTGCAACATCTCGACCGGATCGCCCAGATAAAAATGAAACATTTCGTCGCCGCGCACGCGGTGCATCGCGGAAAATGTATCCGGCGTCAGCAAGTAATAAATCGCCGTGGAAATCGCGCGGTCGCCGGGATAACCGCGCAGCAAGCTCTGCGGAACCACCTGCGAGCCGCGGTAGGTTTCCGCAAAATATCCCCCTTCGATCGGATGCGGCCGCATCTGCAACAGCTCCCGGATCTGTTCAGCCGTCAGCATGAGGAAAGTGTCGCGTCAATTTCTTGTTGTTTTGCCACTCATCAACCGCGATCGTCGCGCCGGAACTTCACCCAAGCCTCGATTTTCTCGATCTTGCTTTCTTGCAGGCCTGCCAAGTCCGTGACATTCAGCCAGTTCTCTTCAATCAGCGCCGCGAATACCGAGAGCAGAACTGAGTAGCGATAATCGTAGGTTTTATCAGTCGCGCGTCGCTGCACGGATAGATAATCGTAAACCTTCCAAAGATCCCGCGGCACGGAAGCTGCCGCGAGCATTTTCGTCGCCTTCGCAAGAATCGTTGCGCACTGGTTTTGATACGCCTTGTCAAAAGCGCTGCGCGCAATTTTTTTCTCTGCGCCGGACCACCGGACTTCTTGTCTTGAAAATCCCTCTCCGTTCATCGAATTTGCGTTTCGTCTCTTTCTGGCTCGGCCTCCTAGGAAATCGATGCCAAGTATCGCGATGATATTCCCTCAGCGGATTGCGCTCAAGTGGCTTGATCGACGCGGCAATCCGCTCGTGTCTTTGCGCGGGCGAGCACAGCAAGGTGAGTCCCAGTATCTGCCAGACGCCGCCTGACCGGAGATCTGAACACACTTATAGCGTGGCTATCAGGAGCGGGGAACTGCAGCCCGGAAGCGCTCGGGTCGTTACCTACGATGTTATCCGCGTCCAGACCAAGACCAAACGAGGTCCTTAGTTTCTGACGCAGCTCCATCTTCCGCCGGAGTCTTTGTCAGCATGTTGGCCTGGTGGACACGATGGAGGTGGGCCTGATGGGCGGCCTGCATCTCTGTCGCGGTCTCTGTCACGGTCGCGGTCTTTATCCCGGTCGCGATCTCGGTCCTGGCCCGACGCACCTTGATCTCCCGGGGGTCCTTGCGGTCCCGCTGGCCCGGCCGCTGGAGTGGTGGAGCAACCACCTATCAGCAGCAGTAGCGACAACGTGCACGTAAATAGCGATCTCTTCATTCCATTTCTCCCTTATGGCGTCGCTTGGGGTCACACGCTGACGGCGCAAACGATTGCACACGGCGTTGATCGTACTCAGAGCGCGCCTGTGGGCGCTGTCCCAATTCGCACAGTCGTCGAACACGGTGGAACTTCGCACGTCGTATCCTTGCCGCTGCATGGCAGGCACCCGCTTCCGTAATGTCAGTTGACACCCCTCGTTACCGTTTCCATAATTCAGAAGAGGCAGATAGTCCTTTGACTCCGAGAAAAACGTCGCTCGAGCAGGCCCTGGAAGAGGCGGTTTCCCGCGCCCTGCGCGACAATCTCGCCCCGCTGCAGCGCACCGCGGACGAACTGCATCATGCCTATGCCGACCTGGTCGCCGCCTGCGGTTCCAGCCGTCCTAGCAATGCTTTACCCGCGCTGCTGCGCGCGCAAACTGCCGCTGCTGCCCTGGCTGCTGGCCTATCCGTGCTTTCGAATTTCGTCGCGGTAGCCCTTAATCCGCGCGATCAGCACGCTTCCGAAGAAGGCGAATTTGCCGGCGCGACTTCAACTGTGGGCGTGGAAGAGCCGGTCGAAGCGCCTGAGGATGTGGCGGAGGCAGAAGCCGCTCCCGAATCGGCGCGCGACACGCTAGAAGTCGAAGAGCCCTCGGCTCCGGCCGCCGTTCCAGCGCCGCCCGAAGCCGAGCTGGAATGGGTCGAAGAGCCCGAAGAAGTATTGAACGCAGCTCCGGAAACCGCGACGATTCCCCCGGCTGCGCCGCCACCGGAAGAGGAAGTCGCTGAGGAAGCCTTCGACCTCGCGAGTCTGCCCCGCGAAGAGCAGGAACTGCATCGTCGCGCGAACCGCGTAGCGAAAGTAGCGATGCAGGACATCAAGCTGTTGCAGCCGAAAGAAGTTCGCCTGGGCCGCGAGCACAAGGACATCTGCGTCCGGCTGCGCGTCGATATCGATAAAGCACGCAAGGAATACGACCGCCGCTTTCGCGCGATTCAAGATCATCCCGTGGATTATTTCTACGATTGGATGGTGGAAATTCTCGCA
>Ga0210394_10006366_pt1 | contig 12810 bp, 13 predicted proteins | sample IncBWC12MmetaG_FD_160121 | JGI IMG/M metagenome (GOLD analysis project Ga0210394, IMG submission 160121) | Forest soil microbial communities from Barre Woods Harvard Forest LTER site, Petersham, Massachusetts, United States - Inc-BW-C-12-M | ecosystem: Environmental > Terrestrial > Soil >... | reverse complement strand
CTCACGTCGACAAAGTGATCGAACTGATGGCGGACGAACGTGTTCTGCCCTACCTCGACATTCCGTTTCAGCATGCCAGTGCGCGAATTCTTAAGCTGATGAAGCGCCCGGCCGCCGCCGAAAATACCTTGGAGCGCATAGCCGAGTGGCGGCGCGCGGTGCCGGACATGACGATTCGCAGCACTTTTATCGTCGGCTTCCCGGGCGAGACCGAAGAGGACTTCGCTGAATTGCTCGATTGGCTGCGCACCGCACAATTGGATCGGGTGGGCTGCTTCGAGTATTCGCCGGTCGAAGGCGCCGCGGCGAATGCACTGCGCCAAGCACCCGTTCCCGCGGAACTGAAGGCCGAACGCCGCAGGCGCTTCATGGAACTCGCGGGCCAGATCAGCGCAGAGCGCCTGGCGGCAAAAGTCGGCCGCAACATGCAAGTGCTGGTCGATCGACTCGAAGGCAATGTCGCCATTGCGCGCTCCAGCAGCGATGCCCCGGAAATCGACGGAGTGGTGCGAATTCGCGGCGCAACCGGCTTAAAAATAGGCGACTTTGCGCAGGTGCGGATCACGCGGTCGGATGCCTACGATCTTGAGGCGAAATCAGTCCCGATTGTGTAGTCTTTCGATTCGGGTACACGCAAAAAACAGGTTGGAATCTCGTGGAAGTCACAGCAGATCGGGTCGTTACCATCCATTACACTCTCAAGGACGACAACGGCGCCATACTCGACAGCTCGGCCGGCGGCGAGCCGCTGGCCTATATTCAGGGCCAAGGCAATCTCGTGGCGGGCTTGGAGAAAGCGCTCGAAGGCAAGCAAGACGGCAATACGCTTGCGGTGGTGATTCCGCCCGCGGAAGGCTATGGCGTGCGCGACGAGGGTCTGATCCGGCGCGTGCCAAAACGCTCATTGCAAGGCTCGGGTGTGATCAAGAAAGGCATGCAGTTTCAGGCGCGGACCGACGATGGCATGCGTATGTTCACGGTGACCGCCGTGATCGGCGACATGGTGACCCTCGACGGCAACCATCCGCTGGCGGATCAAAGGTTGCATTTCGACGTCGCGATAGTGAGCGTTCGTGAGGCAACCACGGAAGAACTCGAGCACGGGCATGTGCACGGCGCACACGGTCATCATCACTAGCCGAAATACGCCTCTACAAGAATTTGAACAGCGATAGCCCTTGCGTGATCGTATACGCCTGCATGGCCGCGCTCAGGGTGGTGTTCTGTTCATCGAGTTGCGTGATGGCACTCGCGTAATCCAGGCTCTGCAGCGATGAAATGGAGGTCTGGAGCTGGATTTGCTGGCTGCTCGACACCGACAGCTGCGTGGTGATCGAATTCAAACGCCCGCCAACGCTCGACCTCACGTCCGACGAGTGATTCAGCGCTTGATCGATATTGTTGATGGCATTGTTCACCGAGTTGTTCATCAGCGCCTGCGACGCCGGGGTGGCCGCTCCCGTTTGCAGCGACGAAATGAGATTCTGCACCGTCGTGAATACGCTCTGATTGGTGCTCGGTGCGACGGTGAATGTGTCGCCGGCGGCCGGCTGTCCGTTGAGCGTCACCTGTACCCCGCGGAAGGCGATCGATTGACCGTCCGTATAGGAGCCCGATGTCACCAGGACATTGCTCGAATCGCGCACTTCATAGGTGTTCGCGGCAGTGAAGTTGATCGCGTACGTCCCGCCATCGTAGGCGGCGGAGTTGGTGACGGTACTTGCGCCCAACACACCCGTTCCGGTGTTTGCGGCACCGGCCGTGGCGGTGAACGTCCCATTGCCGGTCTTGATTTGATTGAACACCGTGGCGCCGTTGTCGCCGTCGGCAACAGTTTGCCCGGCCGCGATCTGCACCTGGCGTTGGCCCTGATCGCCGCTATACGTGGCTCCGGTCGCACTCAGTGCGAAAGGCTGGGATTGCGTGGCAAAGCCGCTGAAGATGTACTCGCCGTTGCCGTCCTGCGTATTGGCCAGAGACACCAGACTGGCCTGGATCTGCGTCGCCTGGCTGGCGAGTGCGCTGCGGTCCTGGCTCGACAGCGTACCCGAGTTGGCCTGCAGCGCGAGATCACGCAGACTCTGCAGCGCGTTCTGCACCTGCGACAGCGCGGTGTCCTCGGTGCTCAATCGCGTTTGCGCGCTGTTGGCGTTGGTGTCGTACTGCTTGCTCTGCGACAGCGCTTGATTGTAGTTGGTGACGGCGCCGGCGGCGACCGGATTCTGCGACGGTGTCGTGAACGAGAGATTCGTCGAGATCTGGTTCTGCGTTTGGGAGAGGTTCGATTCCAGCGTATTCAACGCCGTGATGAACTGGGTTTGGTTCAAACTTTGGGTTACGCGCATCGTCATATTCCTTTACGCAGCCTGCACTGCGGTCAGCACGCTCTGGAACAAGCTGGCGCCAATCTGTAGAGCTTTGGCCGATGCCTGATACGCCTGCTGCCATTGCAGCAGGTTGGCGGCCTCTTCGTCGAGGTTGACGCCGGACACGGATTGCAAGTTGCTGAGCGCAGAACTGTTGACGGCCGATTGCGCCGTTTGCGCCGTATTGATCTCCTGCGCCTGACTGCCGATGCCCGTAATCAGCGCGCTCACCGCGCCGTTGACGCTGACCGTGCCGTTGCCCAGCACGGGCAGCGACTGCTGATTGCCGAGGAGCAGCGCGTTGCGATTGTCGCCGGTGCCCCCTGCATTGCTCTTTACCGTAAAGCTGTCGCCTGTCGCCGGCGCGCCGCTGATCTGCACCTGCCAGCCGTTCTGACTGATGGCACTGCCGGCGGTATAGGCAAAGCTGCCGGCGCCGTTGATGGAATACGTCGTCGGACTCGTGAACAGCAGGGTGGTGGCGGTGAGCAGACTCGGGTTGGCCGCATTCACCACCGTGCCGCTGCTGATCGTCGCCGTACCGGTGTTGCCGCCCGCCGCGCTTGCCTGAATCGCGCCGGCGGCGGCAAGCTGCGAGGGATTGCTCAGCACGACGCTGAATGTCCCGGCGGCTTGCGCGGTCGGCTGGATGAGGAATTGATCGCCCGCCGCGGGGGTGGCCGACAGCACGATCGACAGGCCCGCCGCGGTCAGCGGACTTAACGCAGTGCCGCTGCCGCCGACCGGCACGACGCTGCCGTCCGCGGCGTTGGTCAGCGAATAGGCGCCGCCTTTATACGACAGAATATAATCGCTCGTGGTCAGGGCACCGACGTTGGACACGCCGACCGTGGCGGTCGTGCCATCGCTGTTCTTGGAGGACGCCGTCGCCTGCGGCGCGCCCACGGCAAACAAATTGGCGCCCAGCTGGCCCGTGAGATCCAGACCGGCGTTTTGCTGCGAATTCACGGTAGCACTCAAAGCCGTGGCGATTTGGCCCAATTGATTTTTGGCCGGATTGACCACCTGGCTGCGCGCCGCCAAGAGGCCGCCCAGATCGCCCGACGTGATCTGGCCGCTGATCACGTTGCCGTTGGACGCGGCGGTCGAGATTTCCAATTGCGAGGCGTCGAATTGATTCGGCACGGTCGTCAGCGCGGTGACGTTCCCCTGCAGCACCAGCGGTTGGCCGTTGCCCACGAAGACGTTCAATGCGCCGTTGCTGTCCGTGGTCGTCGACACGCCGGTCAACTTGGAAAGATTCGAGACCAGCTGATCGCGCTGGTCGATCAGATCGTTGGGCGCCTGGCCGCCTGACTCCGCCGTGCTGACTACGATCTGCTGGTTCAGCTTGGAAATCGATGCCCCGAGCGTGTTGATCTGCTGCACATCGGAGGTGATGCGCGAATTGATGTCGGTGTTCAAGTTATCCAGTTGAGAACTTGTGCTCTGAAAGCTGCTCGCGACGCTCTGCGCCTTGCCGAGCAGCGCCTGACGCGTCGCGGTCGACGTGGGGTCGTTCGCCACATCGGACCACGCGCTATAAAAACCCTGCAGAGCGGTGCTCAAACCCCCGGCCGTCGTGCCCACCAGGTTGTCGATCTGGCTGGAGTAAGTTTGCAGCGCATTCAACTGACCCAAATTGCTCTGCGATGAGTTCAATTGGTTGGCCGTGGCCTGGTTGAACGCGCGGCTGATCCCGTTGACCACGACTCCGGCACCCACCGAGGTGGCGCCGCTCGATTGCGGCGCGGCCGAGCTGAGCTCGATCGATTCTTTGGAGTACCCCGGCGTATTGGCGTTCGCAATGTTGTTGCTGGTGACCGAAATGGCCGATTGAAACGCTTGCAGCGCCGAAACACTGATTCCAAATACATCTGACAAGATACTTCTCCGCGCTGCGACCTCAGAAGTGTCGGCCTACCCAAGCAATATCGGCGGCCATCCTCATTTCTACAATTTCGCGCCGTTGGCCGAAAGCGCAGCGCTTAACGCGCTGCCATGCAATATTTCATTTAACTTATGGGTGTAGTCGGGGTCGGTGGCGTAACCGGACCGGCCGATGCTATTGACATAAGTCTGGGCGTCCGCGCCCGCCGCCACGACTTGGGCGTAGCGCGGCGAGTTCTTCAAGAGATTGGCGAAATCATCCACGCTCTCTGCGAGCGTGCCGTAGGCGCGAAATGCGGCATGCCGCAGCGTCGCCACGCCGCCCGCATATTCCACGGTGCTGGCGGTTGCCCGCGCGCCGTCCCAATTCTCGTCGGCCTTGATCCCGAACAAATTCAGACTGGGGGCGCCGGCGGCGGTGCGTGCCATGCGCTTCCCCCATCCGGTCTCCAAGGCCGCCTGCGCCAACAATCCCAGCGGATTCAGCCCCAGCGCTTGCGCGGCGGCCCGAATCGTGGGGAGCACCTGGGTGACGAAATCCTCGGCGCTCTGTGCCATCGCCGCAGGCTCCGCAGCCGTCGGCGACGGCGCGGGGCGTACCGGCTGCGGCACACCGCCGGCGGATTCGGTACCCGGCGTTGCCGGCTCGGCCGCCGCGGTTGTGGCGGCGAGCTGCCGGGTCAACAACGCGCCCAAGCCCAAACCCTGATGCTGACTCATGGTGAGTGCAATCTGCTTGTCGAACATGTCTTGGTACATGCCCATTTCGTTGCTATCCGACTCGCTGCCGGCGGCACTCGCGTCGCGCATGCTTTTCAGCATCATCTGCAGGAACAGCGCGTCGACTTGCTGCGCAACCGCGCGCAGCGCCTGCGGCGAGCTGGGGTCCTTCTTGAGCGCCGCCAGCCCATTCGGGTCGCTGTAGGTGTTCGCATTCGCCGTCGACACGGGGGGCGGTGCGATGGCTTTCGGAGAGATGGTCATTTAGATCACTATCAGCTCGGCCTGTAGTGCGCCGGCCTCCCTGAGTGCTTCGAGGATGGCCACGAGATCGCCGGGCGCGGCCCCGACCTCGTTCACGGCGCGAACGATCTGTTCCAGCTCGACGCCGGGCTTGAAGAGAAACATGCGATTGGACCCTTGATCGACCTTGATCGTCGAATTGGTGACCACCTTCGTCTCCCCCAAGGTGGAAAAGGGCGCCGGTTGACTGACGCTCTGCTCCTCTTTGATGGTGACCGACAGCGAACCATGGGACACGGCGGCGGGGCTCACGGTGACATTGCTGCTGATCACCACCGTGCCGGTGCGCGAGTTAATGATCACGCGCGCGGCGGCGCTGGCGGGCTCCACTTGAAGGTTCTCAACCATTGACAGAAACGCGATGCGCTGGGTTATATCCTGCGGCGCGCGCACCCGCACGGAACCGCCGTCGATGACGGTCGCGGCGCCGTCGCCCACGCCCTTATTCACGCTCTCAACCAGGCGAGTGGCGGTCGTGAAGTCCGGATCGTTGAGGTTCAAGGTAATCGATTCGCCCAGCGCAATTTGCGACGGGACCGCGCGTTCGATGGTGGCACCGTTCGGAATTCGGCCGGAACTCGGCACGTTGACCGTCAACTTCGAACCATCGTTGCCTTCGACGCCGAATCCGCTGACAATGAGGTTGCCCTGAGCGATGGCATAGATTTGGCCGTCCAAGCCGTGCAAGGGCGTCACCAGCAACGAGCCGCCGCGCAAACTCTTGGCATTCGCGATGGAGTTGACCGTGATGTCGATGGTCTGGCCGGGCTTCACGAATGCGGGCATGACGGCGTGAACCGATACCGCCGCGACATTCTTCAGCTGCGGGTTGACGTTTGCCGGCACGGTGACACCGAGTTGAGCCAGCATGTTCTTGAGGGATTGCACCGTAAAGGGCGCTTGACTGGTCTGGTCGCCGCTGCCGTCCAGTCCGACGACCAGCCCATAGCCGATGAGCTGGTTGGTCCGGACGCCCTGAACGTGCGCCATGTCCTTGATCCTCTCCGCCTGCGCGTGCGGGGCGGCAAGCAGGGTCAGGATCGACAAGGCGAAGAGTCGCGTCAACATACGGCGGGCCTTGCGCTTCAGAACGGAGCGAACGGTGAGTTGAAGAACCGCGCCAGCCAGCCCATCCGATTGGTGCTGTCAGTGACGCCTTTACCCGAGTAACTGATGTGCGCATCCGCGATCTTGTCGGACGTGACGGTATTGTCCGTGGCGATGTCGGCGGGACGAATGACGCCGGCGATATGCACGAATTCATCGCCTTGGTTGAGCTTCAAGGTCTTGTCGCCCTGCACCACCAAATTGCCATTGGCCTGGACGTCAATCACGGTCACCGTGAGGCTGCCCGCCAGACTATTGCTTTGAGTAACCGCCCCCGCCCCGTCGAAGGTGTCGGAGCCGGTCATGGACGTGTTCAGAATGGGTATACCCTTGGTGGTGATGGTCTTGCCGAATATGGTGGGTCCCGTATTGGCAACGCCCGTCGCTTTGGAGGTCTTGGTCTCGGCGTTCTTGCTGGCGGCCGTCGACTCGTTCAGCTTGATCGTCAAGATGTCGCCGACGCGGCGCGCCTTGAGATCGGCAAACAGTTCCATCTGCTGTCCCGCCTGATAGATCGCGCCGTCGGTGCGCGGAATGGGCGGCGGCAGCACCCGCGTCACGACCGGTTCCGGCTTGTGCTGCTTGGCCGGCAGCAGGCCGCAACCCGACAACAGGACGCCGGTAACGACGGCGCCGAGCGCAAGCCGAGCGCCTCTCGACAGAAGGTCTTTAAAGTTCATCATATGTTCTGCGTCAGGTACTGCAACATGGCATCGGTGGTGGTGATCGCCTTGGAATTCATCTCGTAGGCGCGTTGACATTGAATCATGTTGACGAGCTCGGTCACCGTGTTCACGTTCGATGTTTCGAGTGAACCTTGCGTCAAAGTTCCGTTCCCGCCCGTACCCGGCGTGCCGACCTGCGGCGCGCCGCTCGAAGCCGATTCGACGAGCAGGTTGTTGCCGCTGGGCTGCAGGCCCTGCACATTGATGAAAGTTGCCAATTGAATCTGGCCTACCGTGGTCGGCTTGGCGCTGCCGGGGATCGTCACCGACACCGTGCCGTCGGTCCCCACCGACACCGACTGCGCGTTGGCCGGAATGGTGATCGCGGGCGACAGCGGGTAGCCGCTCGCGGTCACGACGTTGCCCTGTGCATCCATCGAGAACGAACCGTCGCGGGTATAGGACAGCGTGCCGTCGGGCATCGTGATCTGAAAGAATCCCAGGCCGTTTATCGCCATGTCCAAATTGCCGGCCGTTTGCAGCACGCTGCCCTGCGTGTAGTTTTTCTCCGTGGCGGCGATCCGCACGCCGGTGCCCAGCGTGAGGCCGGTCGCGTACTGCGTGTTCTGCGTGCTCTGCGCGCCGACTTGCTGCACGTTCTGGTACATCAGGTCCTGGAACGCGGCGCGGTCCGATTTGAAGCCGGTGGTATTGGTGTTGGCGAGGTTATTGGCGATCACCGACATCTGGGTGTTTTGCGCGTCGAGGCCGGTTTTTGCGGCCCATAATGCAAGATTCATGGTGTATATCCTTGGTTCTTAGGCGGCCGTCATCAGGCGCTGCGCGCTCTGTTCGTTCTGATCGGTCGAGTTGATGCTCTTGATCTGTAGCTCATACAGGCGCTGCAACTCGATCATGTTGACCAGGGATTGCGCCGCGTTGACGTTGCTCGATTCCAATTCGCCGGACGTGACCGTGACGGTTTCGTCCGTTTTTGCCTTGCCGCCGCTCTTGAGCCGCAGCAATCCATCGGCGCCCTTTTGCAGGTCTTTGGTCGGCGGATTGACCAGCTTGATGCGGTCGACCTGCGATTGCGCCGCCGGACTCAGGCCGAGCGGGACCACCGAGACCGTGCCGTCGCCGCCGATGGTCACCTGGGTCGAAGGCGGTACGGACAAGGGGCCGGACTCCGACAGCACCTGAAATCCGGTGGCTGTCGTGATCGCCCCCGACGCCGTCACTTGCAAGTCGCCGGCACGGGTATAGGCCTCCTTGCCGTCCGCGCCCCGAACCGCGATGAACCCCTTGCCGTTGACCGCGATATCCAGCGGGCGACTGGTGTTCATCATGACGCCGCTCGAGAAATCCGTGCCCGAATCCCCCGCGACCGCATTGACCCGCGTGGCGTACCCCGGTCCATAGACCGGCTCGCTGGTGAACGCCACGCCGTCCGCACGAAAGCCCGTGGTGCTGGCGTTCGCGATGTTGTGGTTGTTGACGGCCTGCGCTTGCATGATTTGCTTCGCGCCGGTCATCGCCACGTACAGGCCTCTATCCATGTGTATTCCTCGAGTATCTACGCGTCAACGCGATCGCGATTAATGGCCGATGTTGATGATGGTCTGAGATTCTTGGTTGGCCGTGGTGATGACCTGCGCATTCGCCTGGAACGCGCGTTGCGCGGTGATCATGTCGACCAGCTGCGTGGTCAGGTCCACATTGGAGGCCTCCAACGCGCCCGACTGGATGCTGCCGAAGCCGGCCGACCCGGCCACGCCCGACACGACGGTGCCGGACGAGAACGTTTCCGACCAGTTCGTGTCTCCCAGCTCTTTCAAACCCTGCGGATTCGGAAAGTTGGCCAGCGCCAATTGACCGAGCTGAGTGGACCGGCCGTTGGTGTACACGGCCGATACCACGCCGGTCGGGTCGATGGACACCGTGCTGAGCTGACCCGTGGCGTAGCCGTTCTGGACGATGGAGGACACGCCGAACTGACCGCCGTATTGAGTGGTTTGGCCAAAGTTGAAGGCCAACGTCATCGGCAAGGCGCCGCTGGTCGGGGTAAAGCCGTTGAAATTCAATGTCCCTCCGACGGGCGCAGTGACCGCGCCGGAGCTGCTGAAGGTGAGGTTTTGGGCCGGGCCGGCCGAGACGCCGTTCACCGTCATATTCACCGCCCAGGTGTTGGCCGGTATGACCGGCGGACCCGCTCCCGCCGCGACGGCCGAGAAGTACATCGTCGCCGGATAGGCATTGCCGAGCGAGTCGTACACCGTGGTCGACGTCGACTGGTTGTAGGTGAGCGAGTTGGTCGCATTGAACGGCGCCACGGTGGGCGGCGTCGTGTTCGCCGGCAAATTGAGAATGACAGTGCCGCTGGTGGTGGCCAAGGGCGCGCTCTGCGCGGTCTGCAAATTGAGGTTGGAGAGCGTGCCGGTGTTGAACCCGCCGTTGATCAACGGGGGATAGACCTGCAGCGCCTGCCCGGTCGAACTGATGACGTTCCCGGACTTGTCCTCGCCGAATTGACCGTTGCGCGAATAGACGAAGCCGTTCGCGCTCTTCAAGGTGTAGAAACCGTCGCCGCTGATCGCCAAGTCCAAATTCGAGGACGAGGTGGAGATATTGCCCTGCGTGAATTGCTGAGCCGTGCTCGAAAGCCGCACGCCCTGTCCAATCACGGAATTGTTGAGATTCACCGCGCCCGCGGCGTACACATCCGCGAACTGGGCGCGGGCCTCTTTGAAGCCAATCGTATCCGCGTTGGCGATGTTGTTCGCCGTTACGTCCAAATCCGAGCTGGCGGCGGTCAATCCCGATAATGCTGTGCTGAAGGCCATGGTGGTTCCTCTACGTGTTGATCAATTTGAAATCTGTTGAACGTTCGCGAACGGCACGCTGCCGAGACCGCTGACGTTCAGGGTAAGTCCCGTCTGTCCGGCGCCCATCGTGACGCTCTGCACGGTACCGTTCACATAGGTGCTCACGGCGGTACCGGAACTTGCGCCGGCAATCTGCGCGCTCAAGGTGTACTGTCCCGCGGGCGCTTGCGAGCCGTCCCCCTGCTTGCCGTCCCACGAGAAATTCGCCAATCCGGCGGATTGCGCGCCCAGATTGATTTGACGCACCAATGCACCGCTGCTGTCGGAGATGTTGAGCACGGCTTGCGAGGTGGTCTGTGGCACGCTGACCGCGCCGGTGACGGTGCCGTTCGCCGCCAGGTTGGCGGTCTTGCTGCTGACGAGCGCCTGATGTCCGAGCAAGGAGGACGCCTGCAGCGCCTGACTCGACACCAGGGAACTCGACAAGGTTGAAAATGACGTGTTCAGCTGCGTGATTCCCTGCACGGTGCTCAAGGAGGCCAGCTGGTTCAAGAATTGATTGCTGTCGACCGGACTGGTCGGATCCTGGTTCTTGAGTTGCGCGAGCATCAGCGTCAGGAAATTCGTGCCGCCCAGCGTCACGCTGTTTGCAGTGGATCCCGCGCCCGAGCCGCTCGAGGACGAACTGGCCGCGGTGGGACCCGTGTAATTCGGGTTGGGAAATGTCGTGGGAATGGTCATAAATATTTCCTAGCGGTTTCAATGGCCCATCGAGATGGTTTTGAGCAGCAGGTCGCGTGCGGTGTTGATCGCTTCCACGTTGGTTGCGAAGGAGCGATTGGCCGAAATCATGTTGGTCATCTCTTCGATGGCGTTGACGTTCGACATGAAAACGTAGCCGTCATTGTTGGCGAGCGGGTTGTCCGGCTGATAGCGCATCGTCGCCGGCGCCTTGCTCTCGACGACGCCGAGGACCCGCACGCCGATGGCGGCGTCTTGGCCGTCGAAGCCCGCATCCGCCGTATTCATCATGGCCTGAAACACCGGATGACGGGCGCGGTAGACTTTGCTTTCATCGCCGTTGACGCTTTCGGCATTGGCGAGATTGCTGGCCGTGGTATTCAGCCGAATCGTCTCGGCATTCAGGGCGCTGCCGGCGATGTTGAAGACACTGAACAAAGACATGTACTCTCTCCTTCAACGGGCCGCGACTACTGACCCGCAATGGCTAGTTGCAGCTCGGCTATCGCGGAATTGATAAACGTCAGGCTCGCTTGGTAGCGCACGTTGTTCTCGGAGAAGGCCGCCTGTTCGACGGGCATTTCCACGGTGTTGCCGTCCAGTGAAGCCTGATACGGGTTGCGATATTTCAGTTCACCGCTCGGCAGCTCGGCGTCGTTCACGGTGATGTGCGCCGCCCGGGTGATTTGCATCGGCAACGGCGCCGACTCGCCGGTGTTCGCAAGTACGGCGCTGAAATCGATGTCGCGCGCCTTGTAGTTCGGCGTATCGGCGTTGGCGAGATTGGTGGCCAATATGCCGATGCGTTGCCCGTGCAACAGCAGCGCTTGTTCATGGATACCAAAAATATTTTCAAACATGCGGGTGACGCTCCTTGATGGAAGCCGAAGCAAGAGCCGTGCCAAGTCGTGGGCCACCCAGTAGGAGGGCGCCGGAGGGCGATTTGGCGGCACTTAAGCGGAGTCGAGGTGTGGATACGGCAAGGAATTGCCGCTTGCGGCCGGCACCGGCGGTATTGCGCCGGCTCCGTGTTGAGACCGTCGCGCGGGTTATTTAGATTGCGCCGGCTAGGAGCCTGTCCGAGTAATGATCGCCGTCGCGAGGGGCGCGACGCATGCGTCGCGCGGGTGGCCATGGACGGCCACCCCGGGCTTGCGCGCAGCAGGCGCATCATTACCCGGACAGGCTCCTAGCCTTGAGAGGCCATCACGCTAACCATTTTAGATTGCCCCGGCTGAGCCTTCAGAGGCCACCACGCCGACCTTTGTGGCCGCCGGTATCGCAGATTTGTTCGAGATGGCACGCGGCTTGCTTCTGATACCTATTGTGGAAATACTGCCAAAATACCGTCATCGGACGGCGGCACTCTTGCGATTAAGTGCCGTTCCGCTCTTCGCTGCCCTGCTCTTGGCTGCCTTAATGGCCTCCGTGCACGCTGCCGTGCCCATTACCGCTCTGCAAGACGTCGGGCAATTGGCGGCGCTGGCGCAAGCGGAAGCGGCCTTCCATTTAGCCCCACTGACCGCGAAGCAGCGCTTTGTGGTCGGCCCAATCCCGCCGCAAATCCAGCTGGCGCAGTGTACGGACGCGGTGAAGCCCAGAGTCGGACCGGCACCGCACATGAAGGACCGAGTGTTGGTAGAACTGCGCTGCCAGGGCACGGTCGCCTGGCATATCTATGTACCGGTTCGGATCGTTGGCACTGCGTCGGTCGCCGTCGCCGCCCATGCCATCGTGACCGGCACCGTGTTGACGGCGAAAGACGTGGTTATTGAGCAACGCGATATGACCGCGCTGCCGCCAGGGTACCTGGATGACCCCGCGATTGCGGTCGGACTGACCGCGAGCCGCGCTATTTCCGGCGGCGCCGTGTTGACCAATCAGCAATTGCTGGGAACCCGTGCCGTGCAGCGAGGCCAAACGGTTACCCTGGTGGCCGACGCCGGCGGCATGAGCGTTCGCATGGCCGGCCGGGCCTTGAGTGACGGCCTGATCAATCAACGAGTTAGAGTGGAAAACCTATCGTCCGGTAAGATCGTCGAAGGCATAGCCCGATCCGAACAGGTAGTCGAAATTATCTTTCAATAGCCCTTCAGTGAAGCGCGTCACAGTCGATAACAATTCCAGAAGGTCGATCTCGAGCAAGATCGCTAAAGTTCATCCAATCCCTGACGATAACCCTGGCATGGGCCT
>Ga0210394_10006365_pt1 | contig 12810 bp, 8 predicted proteins | sample IncBWC12MmetaG_FD_160121 | JGI IMG/M metagenome (GOLD analysis project Ga0210394, IMG submission 160121) | Forest soil microbial communities from Barre Woods Harvard Forest LTER site, Petersham, Massachusetts, United States - Inc-BW-C-12-M | ecosystem: Environmental > Terrestrial > Soil >... | reverse complement strand
TTCCATGTCGAGGGCTTTCTTCAGGTTGGTGACGTAGAGTGTGCGTAGATCTTCAATATGCGCTGAGAACAGCTTCATGCGTGATTCCTCCGTGGGTCGATTTGATCGATGTAAATTCGCTTGCGGTTGCCTCGATCACCCGCGAACCGGCTTGATGTTGGGAGCGATCTCGGGACGGTTCTCTGTCCAGCTAACTAGGAAACGCGCATGGGCGGCGTGGGTTGCTCGTCCGGTAAAACGCAAATGCGCTCGCAGAGACAGCCTGAGCGCGTCGAGAATGGAGCCTGCTCTGCCAATCAATTTGCGCCGGCAAAGAAACGGGGCCGCCAAATGGCGGCCCCGTCACTGCGCTCTCACGTGCTTCCTATTTCGTTGCTTTCACCGCGCCCGCAACATGCCTCGTGTCGGCCTTCTTGGCCTTGTTCTCTTCAAACTGCTTGGCGGCAAGAATCACATGATCGCGCGCATACGCCGCGTCATGCCATCCTTTGATCTCCACGCGCTTGCCCTCGAGATCCTTGTAGATCGAGAAGAAGTGCGTTATCTCCTTCAGCATGTGGGGATAAATGTCGGTGTAATTCCACACGTTGGTGTAGCGCGGATTGTTCTTGCCGACCGCCAGCACCTTTTCGTCCAGCACGCCCTGGTCAAGCATCTCCAGCAGCCCGATCGGTCGCACCTCCTGCAGGCATCCGGGGAAGGTGGGGGCAGGCACGAGCACCAGCACGTCCAGCGGATCGCCGTCGTCGCTCAGCGTTGAAGGAATGAAGCCGTAGTCACCCGGATAATGCACCGGCGAATGAAGATTGCGGTCCAGCTTGAAGACATGGAGTTGCTTGTCATACTCAAATTTGTTGGTGCCGTCCTTGGGAATTTCGATGACGGCCCGGAAAACTTCGGGCGAACGATCGCCGATGGGCAGCTCCAGATAATTGACCATTTCACTTGCTCCTCTGCTTGACTCGCTTGACTGATACTTCAACACTTGGATGCGTGGCTGGACCGGCTAAAGACGTTTGGTCCGAAAATCGAAAGGGACCACGCTATGAACCCGAAAATTGGAGAGCCGATACGGCCGTCGAGGGTAGACCATGCCGCCAAAACGGGGAACCGCGGCCGCATAACCGTTCCGGCGAACCGCCCAATCGTCCGGGCGCTCCCCGCCGAACTACTATAATCACGGATGATGAAGGCTCATGTCTACGTTACGTTGAAGACCTCGGTTCTGGATCCGCAGGGGCAAACGATTCACAACGCCTTGCGCAAGATCGGTTTCGCACAAGTGGAAGCCGTCCGCCAGGGCAAGTATTTCGCCCTCTCCCTCGCCGATGGCCTTGCTCCCACCGATGCTCGCACCCAGGTTGAGCGCATTGCCCGGGAAGTTCTCACCAACCCCGTTATTGAAGAGTTCACGTATCGCATTGAGGACTAGCGCGGGGATCCGCTGCTTCGCCCCATCTTCCACGGCAACGGCAATCGCATGCGACCGCAACGCCGTCGCATAAAATCGTTGCATGTGCGGAATCGTGGGGTATGTCGGCAAAAAGAAGGTAGTTCCTGTCATTCTTGAGGGCCTAAGGCGACTGGAGTATCGTGGCTACGATTCCGCGGGCATTGCCGTAGGCAGCCCATCGAGCGCCCTGCTTGAAGTCTGCCGCGCTCCCGGCAAGCTCCACAACCTTGAAGAGGTGCTGCGCGACCATCCGCTCGGCGGCACCTTCGGCATCGGCCACACGCGCTGGGCCACCCACGGCCGCCCCACGGAAGAGAACGCCCATCCCCACCGCGACTGCACCGGCCGCATCGTCGTCGTGCATAACGGCATCGTCGAAAACTATCTCGAACTGAAGCGCGAGCTGACCGCGCAAGGCCACAAGTTCGTCACCGAAACCGACACCGAGATCATTGCCCATCTCCTCGAACAAGTTCAAAAGGACGCCGAAGCGTCGGGCCATCCAATCTTGCTCGAAGAAGCCGTGCGCCGCGCCGTCAAGCGCCTCGCAGGAGCCTTCGCACTCGGCATCATTTCCTCCGCCGAGCCGGACAAGATCATCGCCGCCCGCCTCGGCCCGCCTGTCGTCATCGGCGTCGGCGAGGGTGAGTACTTCGTCGCCTCCGACGTTCCCGGCATTCTCCACCACACGCGCAACATCTACTTCCTCGCCGACGGCGACATGGCCATCCTTACGCTCGATGGAGTGATGCTCACCGACTTTGAAGGCAAGCCCATCAAGCGCGAAATCACGCGCATCCTATGGGATCCCATCCAGGCGGAAAAGGGCGGCTACAAGCACTTCATGCTCAAAGAAATCTGGGAGCAGCCCCGCGCCATCCGCGACACCACCCTCGGCCGTTTCTCTCTCGATTCGGGCAAGGTCTTCCTCGCTGAGATGGAAATCGACGACGAAGAGCTGGCCGCGGCCTCCAGCATCAACATCGCCGCCTGTGGTACCAGCTGGCACTCCGCCCTCGCCGGCAAGTACATGATCGAGCGTCTCGCCCGCCTGCCGGTAGACGTGGACTACGCCAGCGAGTACCGCTATCGCAATCCCATCCCCGATCGCAATGCCCTGGGCCTGCTGATTACGCAATCGGGCGAAACTGCCGACACTCTCGCCGCGCAGCGCGAGATGATCGCGCTCGGCTCCAAGACTGTCGCCATCTGCAATGTGGTCGGCGCCATGGTCGCACGCGAGGCGCACGGCGCCATCTACACCCACGCCGGCCCCGAGATCGGCGTCGCCTCCACCAAAGCATTCACAGCGCAGCTCACCGCGCTCTTCCTGCTTGCGCTCAAGCTCGGTCAGATCCGCGGTCGCCTCGATGCCGCGCGTTCCGTCGCATTGATGGAGGAGTTGAGCCGCTTGCCCGCCAAAGTCGAAGAGGTTCTCAAGTCCTGCTCTCCTCAGTGCGAGCATCTCGCGGCCGGCTTCGCCAACGCGCGCGACTTTCTCTATCTCGGCCGCGGCATCCACTTCCCCATCGCGCTCGAGGGTGCGCTCAAGCTCAAGGAGATCTCCTACATCCACGCCGAGGGCTACCCCGCCGGCGAAATGAAGCACGGCCCCAACGCGCTCATCGACGAAACGCTGCCCGTGGTCGTGCTGGCCACGCGTGACGGAAGCGACCCCGCATCAAAGCTGCGCTATGAGAAGACTCTCTCCAACATTCAGGAGGTCACCGCGCGCTCTGGCCGCGTTATCGCCATCGCCACGCAGGGCGACACGACTATCGGCGAATTGGTGGAGCACGTCATCCACATCCCGCCCGCCATCGAGCTGCTTGCGCCCATCATCGAAATAGTCCCATTGCAGCTCCTGGCCTACTACATTGCCGTCCGCCGAGGCTGCGATGTCGATCAACCCCGCAACCTGGCCAAATCCGTGACGGTCGAATAAGGTCTCTCGATTCCCGCCCGCACATCTCGTGGTGGACGGACTACCAAAAGTGAGACGGATTGACAATTGACAGTTTGCAGCGAAGTGAGGTCAGTTCGCTCCCGGAAGCCGCAATCAAATCTCAGGGCCCAATGCCAGTCGCGGTCCCGCTGTTCCTCGGAGCCGTCCCATGCGCCCACTAGAGAACTTTGCACACGACCTGCGCCACGCCATGCGCCAATTGACACGGTCGCGCGGCTTTGCCTTGATGGCCGTCCTTACACTCGCCCTCGGCATCGGCGCCAACTCCGCCATCTTCAGCATCGTCGAAGCCGTGCTTCTGCGCCCGCTCCCGTACCAGCACCCTGAAAGGCTCGTCGTGGTCTGGCAGACTGACGCCGCGCATCGCGACTCGGGAGCATACTTCAACAGCTATCGCGAATTCGACACGTGGCGGCAACACAGCCGCAGTTTCGAAAAGCTCGCCGCCCTCACTTGGGCAACGGGCCCCAGGACGCTTCTCTGGCGGGGCAAACCTCTCGATCTGCTTACCATCCCCGCCAGCCTCGACTTCTTTTCCATGCTTGGTGTGTCCGCGCAACTTGGCCGCACTTTTGCCCCGCGAGACCTCCAGAGCGGCTGCAGTATCGTCCTCGCCTACAACTTCTGGGCCCGGAAACTTGGCTCTCCCGCCGACATTGTGGGTCGAAGCCTCTCTTTCCGTAGTGCATCCTGCGTGGTCATAGGCGTCATGCCGAAAACATTCTCCTTCTATCCAGTAGCCAGCGATGCGTGGAGTCTTATCACTCCCGCCGGCGAATTTGCTCTGAAGCCGTGGAGCAGCATGACCGGCGTGTTTGGCCTGCTCAGGCCCGGCGTGACCAGCGCCGCAGCCGAATCCGAATTGACCGCAATCCAGGCCCGCGTATTGCCTGAGGCGCCCGCCGACCTCAAAATCATGCGCACCCTCACCCCCGACGTTCTCGACCTGCAATCGAACTTCACTTGGCTCGCCGGCCGCAATCTCCGCAAGGGCCTGTGGCTTCTCCTCACCGCGTCGTCCCTCATCCTCTTCACGGCTGCGCTCAACGTGGGCAGCCTCCTGCTCTCGCGCTCGACCGCCCGCAGTCGCGAACTCGCCGTGCGCGTCGCCATCGGCGCAACCTCCCGCCGCATCGTCTTCCAGGCATTGACTGAGTCCCTCGTGCTTGGCTTTCTGGGATCCGGCGCTGGCCTGGCGGTCGCGGGCCTCCTCATTCAATGGTTCCGCGCGGCCAACCCCATCGAATTGCCTCCCGGCGCCGGCCTCTCCGTCGACTGGCGCGTACTTCTGTTCTCTGCCGTCTGCGGAATCGTCTCCTCGATCGTCTTCGCGCTCTTCCCCGCATGGCGTGGAATGCGCGTCGATCCCAACACCGCCCTCAAATCCAGTGCGCCCAGCGTGGCTGCCGCGTCCCTCCGCGCCACTTCCTCTCTCGTCGTGGTCCAGGTCGCCCTGTCCATGGTGCTTCTCGCAGGTGCGGTGCTTGTCTCGGAAAGCCGCTGGAAGCTCACCAGTGAAAATCTCGGCTATCGCACCGATCACCTCTTCACAGCGCGGATCGATCTTCCTCAAGACACTTACGCGAGCCCTCCTGCGCGCACTCAATTCGCAGACGGCCTGCAGTCCCAACTGACCGCGCTCCCCGGTGTCCTATCTGTAGCCCTTGGCTCTGACTATGTTCCGCGCGGCATGAATCAGCTTTCGGTCGCAGGACGGCTTGAGAATCAGTCGTTCAATGTCGCCACCCAGGACATCGGTGCTTCAGGCTTCTCGACTCTCGGCATTGCTCTCCTGCGCGGAAGGGCATTCGACGCCCGCGACCGGAAAGATACGCAGCCGGTAGCCATCGTCAATCAAGCTCTTGCCCGGCAGTTTTTCCCCGGCGCCGATCCATTGCAGCATTCCATCAAGCTTGGCCCCGCCGGCAATCCTGCCAATCCCTGGCTGACTATCGTTGGAGTTGTCGCCGACGTCAAGACCACCACCGTTTTCGAGGAGATGGGCTACGCCGAACAGCCCGCTCTCTACCGGCCCCTCGCGCAATCCCCGCCGCCATCGCTCTCACTCATGATCGCAGTCAGCGGCAGCCCCGCGGCCCTGGTCCGAGACGTGCAGCAGCGGCTCTCCGCTCTCGATACTAACCTTGTCCTGAGTAGCATTGACGGCCTGCGTGCAGAACAGGCAGCCGCTCTGTCGCAGCCACGCTTCCGCAGCGTTCTTCTGGCGGGGTTTGCAGGGCTGGCCTTAACCCTGGCGCTCGTCGGTCTCTACGGCCTCCTGTCGCAATCAGTCGCGCGCCGAACCCATGACATCGGCGTTCGAATGGCTCTCGGAGCAGACCGCGCGCGCGTGCTGCGCTCTGTTCTCGGCCAGGCCTCTGCCCTCGCCATCGTTGGCATTCTCATCGGCGTCGTGGCTGCTGAAGCCGCAATCCATCTTGTCCAGGGGATGTTCTACGGCGTTACGGCTTACGGCGCGGTGGAGCTCTCCGTTGCCGCCGCAGCCTTGTTGATCGTCGCGATCTTCGCCGCCGGCCGCCCAGCATTTCGCGCCGCATCCATCGATCCCCTTCTGGCTCTGCGCAACGAATGAACAGATGGCCCCTGGTGTTTGGGCCCTGGGCCGATCAGTACAGGAACTCCCCATGTCGTCGGGAGAGGCTCTCGTTTGCTGCAAAATCGGCTTTGCCGCTTTTGTCTTGTGATCCCATGTCGAGTGCTGCCGTCAGTTTCGCACACCTGATCGAGAAAAACGGTGAAAGAACGTTGGGTTTTGACATCCCGCTGAAAGGTGTGTAGCTTGGTTTGTGCGTTAACGTACACGCAACCGCCATTGCGAGGACGACTGCACTACGGCAATGCCTTGCGCGAAAGAGATTCAATGAGCAATAGAGAAGTATCTGGGAGATCACGGCGGCATGCCCACCGCATCTCTGTGGCGTTGGCGTGCTGTGTATGCGTTGCCGGCACGGTAGTTCAAGTGCAAGGCCACGCCGCCGGCGCAGCAGTTCAGCAGATTCGCTATGACGAAACAACGCACATCTTCCTCATGGATGGCGCCGGTGTCTCTTATGTGTTTGGTGTGAATCAGAATGGAGAGTTGCAGACCCTCTATTGGGGAAAGCGCTTGCAACCTGCCGATCCCATCCCGCCGGCACGCGCCGATGGAGGAACTTCAGCGTTTGATCTACCGACAAACGCCACTCCACAGGAGTTCACCGGCTGGGGCGGTGGCCTGGTCGTCGCGCCGAATCTGAAGATCACATTTCCGGGTGGCGATCGCGATTTGGTGCTGCACTACGTATCGCACACCATCCGAGACAACACCTTGACCGTATCTCTCAAAGACATCAGCCGCGATGTAATCGTCGACCTGATCTACCAGATGGACGAGGAAACAGGTGTGCTTGCGCGCTCGGCTCGTATTGAGAATCGAACCAGGCAGCCGTTTACCGTCGAAGAGGTCTTTGCAGCGACCTGGAACCTCGGTCCAGGCACTGACTACCAGCTGCGCTATCTCACTGGGCGTTGGGCGGGAGAATGGAATCTGCAACAGACAGCACTGCATCCTGGGAAGATAGTCCTCGAGAGCCGTCGCGGTTCTACCGGCGACGAAGTAAACCCATGGTTCGCTATCGAACGCACAGCTCAGCAGGATGAGGACGTAGGGAACGTTTGGTTCGGCGCGCTCGCTTGGAGCGGTTCCTGGCAGATCAATGTCGAAACGGACTGGCAGAACCGGGTACGCATAACGGGCGGATATAGCCCCTTTGATTTCTCCTATGTCCTCGCGCCCGGTCAATCTCTGGAAACGCCCAAATTTTATGGCGGATATTCGGATGCGGGGATCGGTGGGGCATCGCGACTCTTACACCGGTTCGAGCTTGATTCCGTTGTCCCCGAAGCTCCACATCGTCATCTGCGGCCCGTTCTGTATAACTCCTGGGAGGCAACGGGCTTCGACGTCAACGAAGCCGGACAAGAGGCCTTGGCGGAAAAGGCTGCAAGCATCGGCGTAGAGCGCTTTGTGATGGACGACGGGTGGTTCGGCGGACGGAAAGACGATCACGCGGGACTAGGCGACTGGTACGTGAATCAACAGAAGTTCCCGCACGGTTTGAAGCCCTTGATCGATAAAGTGCATGCGTTAGGAATGGACTTCGGGTTGTGGGTCGAGCCGGAGATGGTGAATCCGAACAGCGATCTGTATCGCAAGCACCCGGACTGGGTGCTGAATTTTACCGATCGCCCGCGCACGGAGGGCCGCAATCAGCTGGTCCTGAACCTGGCGCGCGACGACGTCAGGGCTTATGTCTACGGCTTCCTCGATGAACTCCTCAGCGAAAATGAGATTTCATTTCTGAAGTGGGACTACAACCGCAACTGGTCCGAGCCAGGTTGGCCGGCTGCGCCGCTTGAGGAGCAGAAGGAAGTCTACGTCAAGTACGTGCGGAACCTCTACAGTATTCTTGCCGAGCTTCGGGAGAAGCATCCTCACGTAGAGATTGAGTCCTGCTCCGGTGGTGGAGCGCGCGTCGATCTTGGGATCCTGCGCTTGACCGACGAGGTCTGGCCATCCGACAACACCGACCCTTTTGACCGACTCAGCATTCAGGACGGTTTCACCTACGCTTACGCGCCGGGATTGATGATGGCTTGGGTGACTGACTCTCCAAACTGGATGAATGGCCGGTCAACCTCGCTTGAGTACCGCTTCCTTTCCTCGATGCAGGGAAGCCTCGGCATCGGCGCAAACCTGAACAAGTGGACGCCCGAGGACTTTGCGGCCGCAAAGAGGCTGGTTGGCGAATATAAGGCGGTGCGCGCGACCGTTCAGGACGGCGCTCTTTACCGGCTGATCTCTCCGCTCGGGGGCAGCGACTATGCGGCGACCGAATCGGTAGCGCGAGATGGCCATCAAGCGGCAATCTTCGCTTCTCTGCACTCAAGTCAAATGGGAAAGCCTTATCCCGAGCTCTACTTGCGCGGGCTTGATCCGGAGGCCGTATATAGTCTTCATCTGCACGAAGGCAACCTCGCCGATGCTACTTTACAGAGAGCCAGCGGGGACTATTGGATGCATCACGGAGTCGGCGTCTCCCTGCGTGGCGATTTCCGCGCGGTGTTTTTCACGCTGGAACGAGAAGCGGCGCAATGACGAGGCGTACGTTCAAATGTCATGCCGGCGTCTTGATCGTCATTCTTACCACAATTGCAGGCCTTAACTTGCCAGCCAGTCCGCAACGCCATGGCATCAATAGACCATTGGTTGTTAAGCGATACCTGTTTGGACCAGTGGTGTACACACAAATCGGCCTGCATCTCTTCACTTTACTCCGGATCATTGGTCTGCATGATCCTTGTAAGTCAATCAAATGGTTACGTTTAGTTTGAGACAGGATCACCAGTGAATGTGAATTCCAATCATCGTGGACACCTGCAGAAAGGACCCTCTTGTGAGGACCAGCCGTAGAGAGTTTCTTCGAACCTCGGCTTTGGTATCCATAGCCGCTGCACATTCGCCCCAGAGCGCTACTTCAGACAGCCGTGCCACAGGTATCTCGACGGATGAGCATCTCAACGCGTCCGAGGTTGCCCGGAGACACATGATCGTGCGTGACACACCGAGCGCCTCATTCTTCGAGGGAATGCTGCTCGGTAACGGCGATGTTGGAGCATGTGTAATCGTGCGGCCGGACGCGCTTGGCATTCATATTGGCAAGAACGACTGCTGGGACATTCGGGTGAGCGAGGACATCACAGACCATGTGCTTCCGTTCCGGGAACTGCTTCAACTTTGGCAGCGCGCCAGTGAGGAAGCCAAACGGATGGGAAAGCCCGATATGCTCTATCTGGAGTCTGGGGTCGCGTCTTTCCGCGAGTATTCCGAACGGGTCGCGAGTTCGTACGACGGGAAAAAGTGGCCTCGCCCATGGCCGTGCGGCACCATCTGGATCAACTGGGATCCCACATGGGTCGAGCCAGGCCAATATACTCTCGACATTGCTTCTGGCTTATACACCCTAACATTGAGATGCACGAATGTCGAAAATGAGAACAGTCGAGTTCAGCTATTTGTCTTCGTCGACTGGGAGACCGGACTCGTTTCCGCCTACACAAACCAAGCCTTGCCACTCCGGTCCATTGTCTATGCGCCGGAGATTGACGGCTTTCATGCTGGACCTTTCGATTCAGGTAAGCGCGGAGAAGCTTCCGAACTCCTGCCGCCTCCCGAAACCTCCGCCAGTATCTTTCCAGACCGTGCCGAGTTTTCTTCGTTTCAATACTTTCCTGCTTTAGGTCCGACTGTCGCCCGCCCGTCGCCTCCACACTCCGACAACGACCGCAATTTTTCGTTATCTGCTCGCATCTCCGGGCGCTGGTCCGCCGAATCGGCAGCTCCCAATTCAGATGTGCGCCTGAAGCCCGAAACTGGGCAGCTTCTCCGCGTTGACGCTCTTGTGGCTACCCCTCGCGATTCCCTCCTGAGACGCTTGGTTCAGCAACCGACGACAACTCGCGGCGGCCAGGACTGGATCTCCATTCCGCAAATCCATGTTTATTCCGAGGAAGACCTCGATACAAAAACATTTGCACATGAGCGCGTCGCAGAACTCGCAAAATCGGATTCGCGGAATATCCAGGAAAATTCTGAATTGAAGTGGGATGAATTCTGGTCTCACTCCGCCGTTGAGTTCAACGATCGTGAATTAGAACGCATCTGGTACGAGAATCAATATTTCCTGGCTTGTTGCTTGCGGCCGAATAAAGTGGCGCCCGGCTTGTTTGCTAACTGGTCGGCGGGCGATATCGGAACCTCGTGGCACGGCGACTATCATGCGGACTACAACTGCGAACAGGTTTATTGGGGCGTCTTTTCCAGCAACCATGTCGAGCAACACTTACCCTTCGTGGAACTCTGCGAGAATCTGCTTCCAATAGCAACGAAATTCGCGACAGAACATTTTGGACTTCCAGGCGCTGTATTTCCCGTATCTTCCTATCCGGCTCCAAGCCAGATTGTGGCTTATCCTGTGCCGCCGTGGGCCTATCAGTTTGGAATGACCCCGTGGATGGTGCAGAGTTTGTGGTGGCAATATCTCTATACGCAGGATAAAGAATATCTCCAGCGTGTATTCCCACTTTTACGCGCGGCCGCGCAATTCATCTCTGCCTACGTCAAGAGAAATGACGGTACGAAATACCACTTCAGTCCAACCGTGTCGTCGGAGAACTGGGGATTCACGGTCGACCAGCGTCTCAACCAAGACTCCATTCTTGACCTCGCCCTCGCGCAGTTTCTTCTCAACTCCGTCGTAGAAGCTTCAGAGGTCCTTGCGGTTGAGGAAGGCGAGCGTGTTCGTTGGAAGGAGATCGGCGAGAACTTGGCGCCCTACCCTACCGCAACCGGACCGTACGGTGATGTTTGGGTAGATGTTAGAAATGCACCAGTTGGCCATATTTATAATGTTCCGATAACTCTGGCCCCTGTTTTTCCTGGGGAGCAAGTCGGCATTGGACTCAACACCCCGTATTGGGAGATCGCTCAGCGGACGGCCCACACGATCAGCCTGGAAGGCGGAAATGATCTGGTCTATCAGCCGTTGATCCGCGCGCGCCTTGGAATGCTCGATCTCGAATGGTTCAAACGGGAAGTGCAGTATTGCAGGGTACCTAACGGCGTCGCAAACGATCGCGTCCGTCAATCCGGCGGCCGCTATGCTCAGTCGCTTGATTTTGACTATATGATGCACATGGGCTTTTGGTGCGAGAACTTCTCGTTGCCGGCCGTCCTAAACGAGTGCATGATGCAAAGCTACACGGGTTCGATCCGGATCTTCCCCAATACTCACAATCTGGGCCCAGCGCGCTTTGACAATCTTCGCGCTGTAGGGGCATTCCTCGTAAGTGCCACCTATGACGGCGGCAAAGTGACGCATCTGTCCTTGTACAGTGAAAAGGGAAAGACGGCGAAGCTAGTGTCGCCATGGGCCGAGAAAGGGCTGCGAGTAATGCGGGGCAGCGATCGTCAACAGGTGCAGGTGGCTTTTAAGGGTGACGTGGCAACTTTTGACACTCGAGCCGACGAGAGATATCTCATTACACCTGCATAGCAGTTTCCCTCCGGTCGTCGTGGGCCTCCCTGCAGCAGGTGGCCACTTTCGATTCCAGACCAGGCATCTGAGTCTATGAGTTCACGAGTCCTCGCCTAACGGGAGCTTCTGGACGCTTGCCGCTTGCCTTTTGCAGAAGCTAACGAAAGTGGACAAGTGGACGATCGCACGATCAGTTCAGGACGAATACGAATGTTCTGCGCGCTTTCATCGTTCGCGAACTTGCGGATAAGGAGTTCCGCTGCCGTCGCACCCATCTCTTGAAGTGGCTGGCGAATGGTCGTCAGCGCCGGGCATGCGATGCCTGCGAACTCGATGTCGTCCAAACCGATGACCGAAACGTCTTCAGGTACTTTGTGGACGGCTTCTCGTAACGCCGTCATAGCGCCGAGGGCCGAGATGTCATTGAAGGCGACGAGCGCGGTGAAAAGCCTGTCGCGACGAAGTAAGTCCTCTGCTGCAGCAACGCGCCCCTCTTCGGTCGGGCGCGTGCCAGGTTCGAGTCGCTTCAATTGAATCGTAAAGACGAGGGTCAACTCGAACGCCAAGGGCTTTGCATGTTGAAAGGACGGCGTTCGAGCGTTCTTGTGTGTCGCCGCTTCTCTCAGAGCCTTTGATGAACGCGATCTTTCTATGACCAAGGCCCGCGAGGTGATTGATGGCTCTGCGAATACCGAACGCGTTGTCGATGGAAATCCGCGTACTCCATATGGGGCAGCGGTCAGTACAGATCGTCACGGCCGGGATTCCTGGCGATTCACTCGGGTCGAGTTGATCAACAGCAGCCCCTCGACGCCTCGGTCGCAGAGGGCTTCAACACGGCGTCGGAGAAGTTCCGGCGACCAGAGGCGAGTTGCGGCTAAGGATGTGTACCCCCTTGGTCAACAGACGGCGTTCGAAGCCGCTGAGTACCGCAGCCTCGAATCCGTTGCCGAAAACGGGTGCAACAAATCAGATATGTGTGCTTGCTCCCCAGCGAACGAGCGAAATAGTTGGAGCGATGGCCAAGCTCTCTGGCGGATTCGACGACACGCAGCCGGGTTTCCTCCGGGAAGCGCGTCACCTCGGGGACGTCGTTGAGAATCATCGAGATCGTCGTTCGCGAGAGACCGATGTGTTCGGCCAACTTTCTCAATGTGATTCTGTCGCCTGAATCAGCCCGTGACGCACGTTGGGACGCGGTCGATTTCATAGGCTCCGATTACATTCGAACCCAGCGCATCATGCCAGATTCCTTGGCCTTGACAAGCTCCGTCTGCATGAGCTTGAATCGCTAC
>Ga0210394_10006364_pt1 | contig 12810 bp, 10 predicted proteins | sample IncBWC12MmetaG_FD_160121 | JGI IMG/M metagenome (GOLD analysis project Ga0210394, IMG submission 160121) | Forest soil microbial communities from Barre Woods Harvard Forest LTER site, Petersham, Massachusetts, United States - Inc-BW-C-12-M | ecosystem: Environmental > Terrestrial > Soil >... | reverse complement strand
TTTATGAAGATCACATAGGCTGCCATGGTCCACTCCTTTTCAGTCCGCCTGTCTCAACTTCTAGCCGCGCGTTCGTCGAAGACATATCGCCTACTTTTCAAAGAACATGAAGAGCGGAACATCGTGGTAGTAGTTCGGCACGTCGGCAGCGCCCGCCTGGCCTTCCGGCGAGGCAACGGCATCGAGGGCAGCCTGAGTGCTGTCGAATGTGCCGGACCAGTACCAGAAGATTCGCTGGCGCCGCCGTCCACCGCACGGACAGGCCCATAGCTGTAGCTTTTAACTCCGGCCAGTTTGGTGGTCATCGGCCCGTGGACTTCGCGGTAGTAGTTCTCGAAATGCTCGGGATCGTTGGGTGTCTTGTAGAGAACGATGAGCTCGACCATTGGTATCTCCTTTTGGTTTGGCGTTCAGATAAGTTGAGCGACGATCGCATCGACAAACTGCGAGATGTCGAAAATAAAGCGGCTGGTGATTACGTCAAGTTTTTCGACAACTTCCCGAGCTGTTAGGTCTGTCATTTAAAGGCCTCGTCAGGTTGCGACCGTTGCCACACTCCAATAGATGGTTTTCACTCGGCATACAGCTCATGCATAATGGTCATAGCCCATATGCGTCTAGAGAAACTGCGACAAGTCGATTTGAACCTCTTGATCATCTTTGCGGTGATCGCGGAGGAAAGAAGCGCCACCAAAGCATCCGCCCGACTATTGCTCAGTCAACCGGCGGTCAGCCGCGCCCTTCAGCGCGCGCGTTCCATGTTTCAGGACGAGCTGGTGATTCGCTCGTCTTCAGGGTTTGAGCTCACGTTGCGAGGCCGCAAGATTCTCCAGGAACTTGAGCAGCTCCTTCCCAAAATAGAAGGCCTGGTTGTGCCAAGCGTCTTCGATCCAAAAAGGGAGCGCAGCAATTTCCGCATTTCTGGGCCGGACAATGTTTGCATGGCACTGCTACCGCACTTATGCCGGCGCTATACGACCGAACGTTATAAGGTGAACTTTGATTTCCTACCGTGGCAGGCTGATGCCGTGGATCTGCTGGAGCGCGGAAAGCTTGACCTCATTCTCCACATTGACGACGGTTTGCTACCCTCTCACTTCAGTTCGGAGAGACTCTACCGCGAGGACTGGATCTGCGCTGTTGCCCGCCAGAGCAAGTTTGGCGATCGCCTAACACTGAAGCAGTATCTGGCTGCGGAGCACCTTATTATCACGACTCTTCCAAACGTGCAGAACATCCCGGACAAGCAGCTTGCTGCGTTGGGTGCAAAGCGCCGCTCCTCTGTCCGCATGCCCTATTTTGGGGCGGCCCTTAGTTGCCTTCCTGGCACGGAACTCGTCCTTACGCTGACCAATGGAATGAGGCAAATGGTGGAGAGAAATTCCACCTTGAGGCTCGTGAAAGCGCCACAAGAGTTGCGTCCATTTCATTTCTTGATGGTCTGGCACCCGAGGCTCACTACAGACGCACGGCACACATGGCTGCGTGAGGCGGTGCGCCAAGTTTCTTCTCAGGAAGCATCTGGGCAACGTCTTTGACCAATGCAATCTCAACGGATTACACGCCGACCGGAACTACTCGTGATGGTAGGTTAGAACCTCGATTTGGAGGTTGGCGACGATTACTGACAGATCGCAGCGTGCTCAGAGGCGATGCAATCCACGGCTTGCTGGCTCCTCCGCCCAATCTTATAAGTCCCCACAATCCGCCATTATCGTTTTGGGACCACTTTCACCGTGCCGTTCACGCGCACGCTAAACTATTTTGGCTGCATCACTTGGGGTGTTCATGCGGGGCAAGACTTCCACCGCATTTTTCCTGGCTATCGTGCTGATCCTGGTACTTGGTTCCCTTGCCGCTCAGGCAATGCCCACCGAGACGCTTGTGCTTTCTCTGCCCCATAGGCCGCACTACGTTTTTCAGCATGTGGGCGAAAACTTCGGCCTGAGCTCTTTGACCCCATCCTGCATCTTGCAGGACCAGGACGGCTTCATCTGGATCGGCACTCCCGACGGCCTTCTTCGCTTCGACGGTAATCATGTTGTGCGCTATGGCATCGAGCAGGGCCTTCCCAGCACCAATGTGAACCAGCTCGTTCTGGCTCCTACCGGCCGAATCTGGATTGTCACGTCGCGTGGCATCTCTTACATGGAAGGCGGTGCCCTGCACCAACTGCCCCTCGCCAAGGTTTACAATTCTTTCCGGCAGCCCTCCGCCCTGGCCCTTGATCCCTGGGGCACAGTCTATCTCGCCACTGAAGGCGGCCTGCTGCGCGTTGATCCCGAACGCCCCAACGATCTCCGTCTGTGGTCTGTTGCCGATGGCCTGCCCAGCCTAGAAGCGGAGTCCGTCAGCATCACCTCCGAGGGCCGCATTTGGTTCGCCTCCGGCCACCACGTCGGCTGGCTGGATTCTCAGGATCACGTTCACATGTTCCCCGCGCAAAGCGGCCTGCCTCACGAAACCGTGATCGGCATTCTTCAGGACTTTGAGAAAATTCTTTGGGTTCGCACTTCGGCGCATCTCTATCGCCTCAACCCGGGCGCGACGCACTTCGTTTCCGAGCTTCCCGATCTTCCTCCCGCCAACGACTATGGCTCGCCTGCCCTGGATCGTTCCGGCAATCTCATGATCCCCACGGTTGCGGGCCTCTATCGCCGCATTTCCGGCCAGTGGGAAGTTATCGATCAAAGCCGCGGCATGGCCGTCAACGCCACTTTTGCCATCACCGAAGATCGCGAGGGCGCCTATTGGATTGGCCTTGGCGGAGCGGGCATTCAGCGATGGATCGGCCGGAAAACCTGGTCCAGTTGGACACAGGCTGAGGGTCTTCCCGACAACGTCGTCTGGTCCGAATTGCGCGACAAACACAAGCGCCTCTGGCTCGGCACTAACAATGGCGTCGCCATGTGGGATCCCCAGGCGGCTCGCTGGCGAATCTGGAAATCGAAGGACGGTCTCAACGGCTCACTGGCTCGCGAAATGATCCTCGCCCCCGATGGCGCCGTCTGGGTCCTGTGCTTTCCCGGCGGACTCACTCGCTTCGACCCCGAATCCCTGACCCCGGAGAAAATCCCGACCCCCGATTCCGTTCCCACCGGCATTCACGTCGGCCCGGACGGCCGCATCTGGATCGCCAACAATCTATACCTCAAAGCGACCCGTACGTCGCAGCGGCCCTTTCAATTCGTGGACGTGCCATTGCCTCCGGAAATCCACCAAGGCATTGGGCGCTTTACTTCCAGCCGCGACGGCGTCCTTTGGGCCGTCGGCAGGAGCGGCCTCTCTCGCTTCGACGGCAAGCATTGGCTGCATTTCACGACTGCTAACGGTCTATTGCAGGGCGAAGTCGTGGAAGCCGCTGCCGTCAGTGATGATGAAGTTTGGTTTCGCTATGCCGATGCTCTAGGTCTAAGCTGTCTGCGCCTGGTGGACGGAAAACCGCAGATCACTCACTTTGGCTTGGCCGACGGACTGCCCTCTCTTGACGTTTACATGCTCGGAGCCGATCACGATGGCAACATCTGGGCCGGCGGCGCCTTTGGCCTCACGGAATTTTTGCGCAATGGCCACACTCTTCGCTTCACCCGCGCCGATGGCCTTATCTGGAACGACCTGAGCGACAGCGGCTTTTTCGCGGAAGAGGACGGCACGCTGCTCTTTGGCACCAGCGGCGGCCTCGCGCGCTACAATCCTATTTCTGCTGACGAACGGGTCGAGCTTCCGCCCCGCGTCGTGATCACCTCCGCGCAGCTCGGCTCGCGTAACCGCATTGGCGAACGCAATCCTGAAGCCCCGCGCAGCGACAATACCTTCCGCGTGGATTTCGCGGCTCTTACTTTCCGCGACCCGGAAAATGTCCGCTGCTCGTATCGCTTGGGGGGCCTCGAAACCGAACCTAACGAGACCTCCGGCCGTGAAGCTCGCTACCCCGCTCTTCCTCCGGGCAGCTACAGCTTCACGGTCTCTTGCCGCTCCGCGCGCGGCACTCTCAGCTTCCCCGCCGAATTTTCGTTCACCGTGATACCTGCCTGGTGGCAGCGGTGGTACTCGCGCGGCTTCGTTATTCTTCTCGGCCTCTTCGCTCTCTATTCTCTTGTGAACTACCGCACGCGCAAGCTGCAGAGCGAGCGCCTCCGCCTCGAACAAGCCGTCGCGGAACGCAGCGAAGCCCTCGCCCAGGCCAACAAAGAGCTCGAAGAAATGTCTCTAACCGATCCGCTCACGTCCGCGCGCAACCGCCGGTTTTTCCAGGCTACTATCCAGAGCGACGTCAGCCAGGCCATTCGCGCCTATTCCGCACCCGATCCCACGCGCAGCCGCCGCAATCGTGACATCGTTTTCTATCTCATCGACGCCGACCACTTCAAAGAGATCAACGACCGCTTCGGCCACGACGCCGGCGATCAGATGCTCATCGACCTAACCTCCCGCATCAGTTCCGCGATTCGCTATTCCGATGTATTAGTACGCTGGGGCGGCGAAGAATTTCTGGTCGTCTCCCGTTTTTGCGAGCGCAAGGAAGCCGCCACACTCGCCGCACGCGTCCTCTCCGCTGTTGCCGGCGAACCGTTCAAGATCAAAGGTGCGGGAGGCCTTTCTCTGCATCGCACCGTCTCGATTGGATGGGCCGCTTTCCCCTGGAACATGAATTCTCCCATCGACGTCAACTACGAAGAGGTCCTCGCCATCGCCGACCGCGCCATGTACAAAGCCAAGAACGCCGGCCGCAATCTGGCCATCGGCGCGCTCCCTCCGGAAGCTGCCGCTGAGCCGCACACTTCCGTCGCTCATGGCGATTCCGAAGCTCGCGTCTCGGAAATCGCAGCCACCGCCGTCTACGTCACCACTTACGGTCTCGAAACCACTTCCATCACCTAGCCGGATTTTTCTCCAAACACATGATCTCGTCGCGCCTCCGGATCAAGGGTAAACTCTGCACTTGTGCCGACTCCCGTCGAAGACGTAACTTTTCACAGTGGCGCGATCGATCTTCACGCCATCGCCGCCGGCCCCCCAGACGGCCCCGCCGTCGTCCTTCTCCACGGCTTCCCTGAATTTTGGTATTCTTGGCACAAACAAATCGAGCCTCTCGCCACCGCCGGCTTCCGCGTCATCGTTCCCGATCAGCGCGGCTACAACAAAAGCAGCAAGCCGCGCGGCGCTGTGTCCTACGCGCTCTCCGAACTCATTTCCGACGTCCTCGCGATCGCCGACCAACTCGGCCAAGAGCGCATCTTCCTCGCAGGCCACGATTGGGGTGCCGCTGTCGCATGGAGCGTCGCTCTACTCCACCCACAACGCGTCGCCAAGCTCGCCATCCTCAACGTCCCGCACCCGAGCGTGATGCGCCGCTACTTGCAAACAAACCGACGGCAGCTTCGCCGCAGTTGGTACATGTTCTTCTTCCAACTCCCCTTTGTTCCCGAAGCCGCATTCTCCGCTTTCAATTTCCGCCTCGGCGTCCGCTCTCTTGTCCGCTCCAGCCGCCCCAACACATTCTCGAACGAAGATCTCTCCCAGTACCGCGCCGCGTGGTCGCAACCCGGCGCGCTCACCAGCATGATCAACTGGTACCGCGCCGCTTTTCGCCATCACGGCAAATTTCCTGACTCGACTGTCCACGTCCCCACGCGCATCCTCTGGGGCGAGCGCGACGCTTTCCTGCTCTCCGCCATGGCCCACGACAGCCTTCGCTATTGCGACAACGCCGAACTCTACACTTTCGCTAACGCCTCTCATTGGCTTCAGCACGAAGAACCCGCACGCGTTTCCGAGCTCCTCATCGATTTCTTCCGCAAGTAGCGAGCTATCCTCAACCCGTTTTTCCTCTGTGCCTTGGCCAACCAAACGAATCGACCCGCACTCAAAAGTGGTACGATTTGCGCCCATGAGATCACACATGAGATCAACGACGACGAAAACTCTGCTCCTTTTGACCGCGCTATTCGCGTTCCTTGGCGTAGCCGCCTCCGTCTCTTTCTCGCTTTCGCCCAAGCTCGCCGCCGCCAATCTCTCAAGGGTCCTCACTCCTGGCCAGCAATCATCGAGTGCGCATTCACCCGATTCAGCTCTCGCCGCTCGCATTTCTCGCATCGAAAACGGCCTTCTCCCCGCCGTCATCATCAAAGGCCAGCCTCCGCAGTCGATGACCATCGCCGATCGCATGGCGCACTACAAAGTTCCCGGCGTCAGCCTCGCCTTCTTCGACCACGGCCAAATCATCTGGACCAAAACCTACGGCTTCGCCGACGTTGCCTCCAAGAAGCCCGTCACGCCCGACACGCTTTTCCAGGCCGCATCCATCAGCAAGCCCGTCGCTGCCCTAGCCGTCCTCCGGCTCGTTCAAGACGGCAAGCTCACCCTCGACGAAGATGTCAACGTCAAACTCCACACCTGGAAAGTCCCTGAAAACGCCTTCACCGTAAAAGAGAAAGTCACCATCCGCCGCATCCTCAGCCACAGCGCGGGCCTCACGGTTCACGGTTTCCCCGGCTACGCCTCCGACGAACCCGTTCCCACCATTGTCCAAATCCTCAACGGCGAAAAACCTGCCAACACCGAACCTATCCGCGTCGACGTCGTCCCCGGCACGCTCTGGCGCTACTCCGGCGGCGGTTTCGTAGTCCTGCAAACGCTTCTCTCCGACGTCACCGGAAAACCCTTCCCGCAAATCATGCGGGAGCTCGTTCTCGGTGCCGCAGGCATGACCCACAGCACCTACGAGCAACCCCTCCCGCAAAATCGCTCTTCGGAAGCGGCCACTCCGTATCGCGCCAACGGCGACCCGGTAAAAGGCGGCGCGCACACCTATCCCGAAAAGGCTCCTGCAGGACTTTGGACAACTCCCTCCGACTTGGCCCGAATGGCCATGGAAGTCCAAAACGAATACGCTGGAAAATCCGCAAAAATTCTTTCGCAAGACATGGCGCGCCAGATGCTCACTCACCAAATTGGCACCTGGGGCCTCGGCTTCGGCCTCGAAACGGCCGGCGACAAGCCGCATTTCGGCCACGGCGGCGCAAATGAGGGCTTCCGCTGCAACATCGAAACGTACACCGACTCCGGCCAAGGCTTCGCCGTTATGACCAACTCCGACAGCGGCGGCGAAGTCACCGAAGAAATCTTCCGCGCCGTCGCCAAAGAATACGCCTGGCCCGATTACAAGCCCATCGAGCACGTCCTGATCAAAATCAATCCCGCCGCCTTCACCAGCTATCCCGGCACCTACGAAATCCCCGGCATCGGCAAGCTAACCATCACGCTGAAATCCCCCAGCCTCTACGTGGCAGCCGAACCCTTCGGCCCCGACCCGCAAGAACTCCTCCCCGAATCCTCCACCCAATTCTTCGTCCTCTCCGGCGACATCACCTTCACCTTCCACAAAGACGCCCAAGGCGCCATCACCGGCCTAACCCTCCAAGCCGGCTCCCAAACCTTTGAAGCAAAAAAGATCGCCTAGCCTCGCGCCCACAGTCTGTCATTCCGAACGCTGTGAGGGATCTGCTTTTTCTTGGCGCAGACCCGCGCAGCTTGTCCTTGGGTGACCAGGCTTGTTTGGCGCTCGGTCTTGCTTTGAAGGCCCCGTTATACGGCCGACAAGTCATGGAAAAAGTTGAAAGTTGGCGCGCATCCACGTCATCCGCTGACACGTTGCTTTGTCATGAAGGGCTGGTCTCCCCCCAGCTAGAAAACAGAAACTAGAAAAAGGACCAAACCAACGACCTCACCTTTGCAAAACACGCAAGGACGGGCCACCCGCTCCACTCGGCAATGCTTGCCAGTTGTCGCAGCCTTGCGTTACGCTTCGGCATTCAATCCGCCATGGCGCGCGTAAACAAACTTCTCGACCAGATTCTAAGAGGCGGCGCGGACGCAAATATCCCTTTCCCCGGAATGCTACAACTCTTGAAACGGTTTGGGTTTCAGGAGCGCATCAAAGGCAGCCACCACATATTTTCCCGCGATGGAGTCGCCGAAATCCTCAACTTGCAACCTCATTCTGGGAAGTGCAAACCGTACCAGGTGAAACAGGTCCGGAATGTTATAATTAACTACCGCTTGGCGGGAGAAGCCGATGCCTAGATACGAAATCATCATCTATTGGAGTCAGGCCGACGAAGCGTTTATCGCCGAAGTTCCCGAACTTCCCGGCTGCGCCGCCGACGGAAAGACCTATAAGGAAGCTCTCGCCAACGTCGAAATCATCATTCAGGAATGGATCGAAACCGCCAAAGAACTCGGCCGCCCCATCCCCGCCCCGCGCGGCCGTCTTGCCTTCGCTTAGCACGCCTTACTCCCACTCCACGGATCAGTAGACGGAGATAACTTCGCGTCTGCCCGCCGGTTCTTGAAGGCTCCCGCATATACGGCCGACAAGTCCTGGAAAATTTGAAAGCCGGCGCGCGCATCCGCGCTCTCGAATGAAGGGTTATTCTGTCAGGAAAGGATGATCCAACCGCCGCGTTTGGCGGCGACGCGTGTTTTTCTTTGATGAGAGGGGCCGTCCCGGGAGTCCGGGACGGCCGTTGGACCCGGCAGCTTGATGCAAGCTGGGCCGTGGTCCTTTTTTTTGTGCGCGGCTCTACCGAACCGGGCGCGCTACCTTTTGAGGTTGAGTGGTCGCGCCTTTTATGTCCCTCATGACAGCGACAATGGTACTTGGATAGATCCGTAGAGCGGGAGGACAGTCTTGGCGCTGGGTTCGCACCTGGGTCCTTTGATTCTTCCCTTGCCAAGCGGCAATAAACAGTCCTTCTCCGTCTAACTTCTAACGTCCAGCTCTAACCCCATCGCGCCGCTACTGCTTGTCGTAAATCTAGGTACTCGCGATCTTCGCGCCGCTGGCATCCTTCCCACTGGCGGTAACTATGCGAGCCTTGCCATCCGCGGACACCACGATGCGGGCGCTGAAGGTCTCTTTGCCGCCCTTTTTGCTGATGGTCAAAAGCGCGTGATCGTCAATGACTTTATGCGAACGCATGGCCGCGCGCTGAGATCCTGTTCTGCTCCCTGACTGTGAGCTGTCGATCGAAGATCCCGACCGGGTCGGGACTGTCAGCTCACATCCCTGCCGAACCTGGATCTACTCACCACTCACTATCCACCACCAACTACTCACTTCCCCTCCCCGTCTCACCAAACTACAAACTCCCGCCAACTCCTTCCAATCCATGGACTTCCCCGCGTCTCATTCGAATGATACCAGTCATGTATTATAACTTTACAGTAATCACAAACCATGCTATCATCCCCGTGTTTGTAAGCCAAAACTCGCTCGCCTTCCCTTACTCCTCTTTTCTTCGTCCCTTCTCTGCTTCCAGCGCCCTTCCGCGCCTTCGTAGCGGCGCGTCTTCAGCCCCCCACCTTTGCCTTTGTAGTGGCCGGGCTTCAGCCCGGCGTCCCTTTCCTCGTCCCCGCCATGCACCGAATCTTCAGACCCACGCTTCTCTCCTTTTTCTTTCCTTCCCTCTCGTTCTGTTCCTAACCTCTTTAGAATCCGCATTTACGAAAAAACCGGGGGTGGGGGCCGCTCTTTCAATCCAAAATCGGTTAACGCGGTTTGGCAGGCTATGCCGGCGAGTTTGCCCGTTCGCCTCGTTCGGCTACAATGCTCGTCCCTTTGCTCGCGAGGTGAACAGGTGAGTGGTCTATCCAAAACTCCTAGAGCTTCGTGTGTTTCTTGTAGGGGCACGACACGTCGTGCCCTCTTTTCTGTCATCTTCCTCGCGATTTCCGTTTTCTCCTATTCCGAACTACCCGCGCACGCCCAGCAGCGCCGCGAGCGCGAAGCCAACAGCGTCTACGGCGCTCGCCGCGCCAAACTCGCCGCCCAAGTCGATGCCCCAATCCTTCTCTGGGGCTTTACTGGCCGCGAAGAATCCTCGCAGGCGTATGTCTTCGCGCAGGAAGACAACTTCTACTACCTCACCGGCCACAACGAAGAAGGTGCTGGGCTCATTATCATGCCGGCTGCGCGCAACACCCAAGGCGCCGTCCCGGTCGCATCGTGGGATGGTCCGCAGGAAATGCTCTTTCTGCCGCCAAAGAATCCCGCTAAGGAAAAATGGAACGGCCTTCGTATGTCGCCGTCCGATCCCGGCATCCAGGCACGTGCCGGTTTTGCGTCTGTGCTGCCATTGCCAGAAATGCGCGCCACTCTCGAAAAGCTCGCGAAAATCTATCCCACGATCTACACAATCCTTCCCTACGAAAAAGAGAATGGCGGCTATCCGCACGAAAAAGAGGTTGTGGATTGGATTCACACTTCCGTCCCGCAAACCAAGCTAAGAGATATTCGCTCTAACGTTGAGGATCTGCGCCAAATCAAATCTCCGGGCGAAATTGCTTTCCTTACTCAAGCTATCGAGCTTTCGGTGGATGCGCAGCTCGCGGCCATGCGCATGATGCGCCCCGGCCTCCATGAATATGAGATCGCCGCCAAAATGGTGGAAGTCCACGCCATGGGAGGCTCGGAGGCGGAGGGCTACGCCCCCATCGTCGGCGCCGGCCCCAATTCCACTGCGCTGCACTACGATAAGCTCGCCCGCAAAATCGAAGACGGCGACATCGTCGTCCTCGATGTCGGTGCGCAATATTCCGGCTACTCGGCGGACATCACGCGCACGCTTCCCGCAAACGGCAACTTCACGCCGCGCCAGCGAGAAATCTATGAGATTGTTCTCGGCGCGCAGAACGCCGCACTCGTGGCCATCAAGCCGGGCATGGACTATTGCCAAAGAGGCTCGAAAAGCGTCCACAAAATTGCATACGACTACATCAATTCCCACGGCAAAGACCTTCACGGCAAATCGCTCGGCCAGTATTTCATTCACGGCCTCGGCCACGACATCGGCCTCGACGTCCACGATCCCGGCGAATATTGCAAGCCGCTCGAGGCCGGCATGGTCGTCACCGTCGAGCCCGGCATCTACATTCCCGAAGAAAATCTCGGCGTACGCATCGAGGACGACATCCTCATCACCGAAACCGGCTACAAATTCCTGAGCGAGCGCCTCCCCCGCAATCCCGACGAAATCGAAAAAATAATGGCCGAAGCCGCCGCCCAACGCGCCAAAGAACCCAAGAAGGACAATTGACCACTGGGAACGCGGCCCTTTATACTGTTTATTCGCGTTGGGCGTGACATTTTGCCTGGCGTGCCTCGAGTCATTCCGCGTGCACCGCATCGCAGAGCGGGCTGCCTGCAGGAATTTCCGAAATTTGCAATCGTTCAGGGAGCTTATGAGCAGCGTTAAAGCCACACAACTCCGCCCCGGCATGGTTATTCAGCACGAGGGGCAGCTTTTCACAGTCTTCAGCGTCGATCACCGTACCCCAGGCAACAAGCGCGGCTCGATGCAAACGCGCATGAAAAATCTCCGGAGCGGCGTCATGATTGACTACCGGTTCCGCGCCGAAGAATTCGTCGACCGTGCGATCCTCGATGAGGTCGAATTTGAGTACCTCTACAACGAGGGCGACGAATTTCACTTCATGAACACACAAACCTACGAACAAATGCAGATGACTCGCGAAGAGCTCGGCGAAACGGTGTACTATCTCATTCCGAACACGACGGTGAAGATCGAATTTTTCGAAGAAAAGCCGATCGGCGTCGACTTGCCGGACACCATGGAATTGAAGGTGCTCGATACCGAACCAACGCTGCAAAAAGCCACCGCCAGCGCGGTGATGAAGCCGGCGACACTCGAGACGGGCCTGGTCATCCAAGTGCCGCCGTTCGTCAATTCGGGCGACAGAGTGAAAGTGGATACTACGGAAGCGCGTTATGTTCAGCGCGTCGAGTAATATTTAGAATTGGGATTCTTACTTCATTGGTTTTCCGCCTCCGCAGCTAATTTCCGCGCAAGCGAGAATTAGAAGAGGCGAAAGAGCCCCGGGCAACCGGGGCTCTTCGTTCTTTGAAAACAGATTTTGCTCCTTGTTGGCCGCGGCTCTTACGCGTTGTTGGCGGCGGATTTTTCGCCGGCGGGATGCGCGCCGAACACGCGGTCGAAGATGGCGTCGACATAGCGAAGTTGCCGCTGCAGATCAAATGTATGCGCAAGCGCCTTCGCATCCAAGAACTTCGTGATCCTCGCGTCTTTGGCCACGCGCTCCTGGAAACTCGATTCCGTTTCCCAGGCGGCCATGGCGTTCTCCTGCACCGCTTTGTACGCGTCGTCGCGCGGCATGCCCTTCTCCACCAGGTCCTGTAGCAACTGGCCGGAGTAAACCAGCCCGTGCGTGGATTCGAGGTTGCGCAGCATTCGCTCAGGGAAAACGCGCATGTCGGCAACGATGGTCGTCATTTTCGCGAGCATGTAGTCGATGAGAATTGTAGAGTCCGGCAGGATGATGCGCTCAACAGAACTGTGCGAAATGTCGCGTTCGTGCCAAAGCGCCACGTTTTCGAAGGCGGCCATCATGTTAGAACGCACCAGCCGCGCAAGGCCGCAAATTTGTTCGGATGTAACGGGGTTGCGTTTGTGCGGCATGGCGGAGCTGCCGCGCTGCTCGCCACTGAAGGGCTCTTCGGCTTCCCGAACTTCGGTGCGCTGCAAATGCCGAATCTCCAGCGCGATGGTTTCCAGCGACGCAGCGATGAGCGCGAGCGCGCTCAGATACTGCGCGTGCCGATCGCGCTGGATGACTTGCGAAGCCACGGGAGCAACGCTCAGTCCGAGTCTTTTGCAGATGCGTTCTTCCATCTCCGGGCCGAGATGCGAAGCGTTGCCGACGGCACCGGAAATTTTCCCGACGGCCATCTGCAGCGCCGCGGCGCGAAACCGGCCGATGTTGCGCTGA
>Ga0210394_10006363_pt1 | contig 12810 bp, 8 predicted proteins | sample IncBWC12MmetaG_FD_160121 | JGI IMG/M metagenome (GOLD analysis project Ga0210394, IMG submission 160121) | Forest soil microbial communities from Barre Woods Harvard Forest LTER site, Petersham, Massachusetts, United States - Inc-BW-C-12-M | ecosystem: Environmental > Terrestrial > Soil >... | reverse complement strand
AAAAATGCTGGGCGACGCGGCAGCCGCGGCGCAATATGCGCGCGACTGCTCGCGGCTGTTGTTGCACATCGATCGTATGGCAAAGCCGGTGGTCGCGGCGCTCAACGGCATGGCGCTCGGCGGCGGCCTCGAACTGGCGCTACGTTGTCACGGCATCGTCGCGCTGCGCAATGCCTCGCTGCAATTGCCGGAGATCACGCTCGGCATCGTGCCCGGAATCGGCGCCATGGTGGTGCCCTATCGGCGCTGGCCGAAAGCGGCGGCGACGTTCCACGCCATGATGCGCCGCGCCGAACGAGTCTCGGCCAAGGCCGCGCACGAACTCGGCATCGTCGATCGATTGAGCGACGACTACGCCGCGATGATCGAAGACGCGATCGAGCGCGTACATGCGCTGGCGGGACATTTGCAAGCGCCCGCCGATGGCGCGATTGTCATCGAACCCCCGACACCGGCCGACGCCGTCGCCTTCAACGGCCAAAGGCTCAGCGTGGAAGTGACGCGGATTTTGGAGCGCGCCATCGCCGATGCCGCGGCGGCGCAAAGCTTCGACGCCGCGCTCGAAATCGGCTATCGCGCGTTTGGCCTAAGCGCCTGCACGGCGGCGGCGCGCGAAGGCATCGACGCCTTTCTGCAGCGTCGCCCAGCGGATTTTACGAAGACCGGTTAGCCGCCAACTGCCGGCGCATCATCGGGTAATGGGTATTTTTCCCGGTGAACGGCGGAAAGCTCTTGAAATGCGCGCGCAATTCGTGGCGCACCGGCGACGCCATCGCCGCATTGAAGGCGTCCGGCGAATCGAACGCGACTTCGTTGCCGATCATGTAGTCCGCGGGCGGCAAGACGCCAGTGACATTAATCTCCACCGGCAAATAGCACAGCACCGATCTGATCTGCGGCAGCTTGCCGAGGATCGGCGGATGGTCGGCGATATAATGGGAGATGAACTTCGCCACGTTCTCCGCCGGATGGTGGTAGCGCACCACGTATGAGAACGGCGCGCGCAGCGGTCCCGGATTTGGCGCATCGGCGACCGGAAAAAACCGCCGCTCAAAACTCGTGCCGGTGGCGGCAACGGGCATTCCAGCAAGGCTTTGCCCAAAACGCGGGTCGGACAGGCCGGCTTGCAGTCTTTCTTTTGTCGGAAATTGCAGCATAGCCATGAGCAGCGGGCCGGGTCCGTCGTCGTTGAACGGATCGTGGGTGCCGCCGCGCACGGGCTCGTAAAAATCGACGGCGGACAATCCGGGCAGCGCCGTCCAGGCCGGCGCGGCATGCCGCTCCACCCAGGCCTGCACCGCTTGCTCGTCCGCGCGATCGCCGCTGCAGGCGATCTCATAAACAAAGTCCGCCACCGCTACCCTCGGCCTGCGCGCCCCAATCGCTTGGGCGCCACTCATAATGGCGTAAGCAAGGTCCGCTGTCAGGGAGAAATGGAAATCCCTGTCGCAGGAAAGTGATCGTCGGATTGGACTTAGGTCCAGTATCGGGCACCGAAAAGTGGCCTAATGTTGGAAGCAACAGCGGAGACCCGTTCACACGATCTCCGAGCCGGGAGGAAAACAAATGAAATATAGCGCGACGCTTTGCGGTGGCCTGCTGGCAACCGCCGTTTTGCTGAGCTTCCCTCATGCAAGCTCGGCGCTACCCGCGGCGCCATCTGCGTTGCTGCCGGCAGCGCACAGCTCTGACCTGATCATCGTGCGTGGCGGCGGCGGTCGCGGGGGTGGCGGCGCGGCCCACGCGCGGGGCGGCGGCGGGGCGGCTCACGCACAAATGGGTGGCGGTGGTGGCGGCGCGGCTCACGCGCGAACCGGCGGTGGCAACGTGAACCGCAATGCGAACGTCAATCGCAACGTGAACCGCAACGTGAACGTCAACCGCCATGTTGGCGGCGGCGGCGGCGTGGTGCGGCCATGGGTCAGGGGGCCGTATTTCGGCACCATCGTCGGCGGCGTCGCTCTCGGCGCCTTGATTGCCGCGACCGCGGTTCCGGGGGCGCCGGCGGACGGCCTGTGTGTGCTGGTACTGGGCGGACCCGTCGCAGACTCAAGGCTATTGGGACTATTGCCAATAAGCGGTGAGGCTGGCGGCCGCGCGTCGGCCGCCATTTGTGCTCCTCGAACGGGCGGCATCCATGGCATAAGCTCTCCTCGGCACGGCTGAGCCGAGGACGGGAGACGCTTTGGTGGAATTGGCCCGCGTAAACCTGGAGGACAAATACACCCTCCAATCCGGACGCATCTATTTGTCGGGGATTCAGGCGCTGGTGCGCCTGCCGCTGATGCAGCGCGCCCGCGACCGCGCGGCCGGGTTGAACACCGCAGGCTTCATCTCCGGCTATCGCGGCTCGCCGCTTGGCACCTACGACAGCGCGCTGTGGCAGGCCAAGGCGCTGCTTGAGAACAACGACATCCGCTTCCAGCCCGGGCTGAACGAAGACCTCGCCGCCACCGCGGTGTGGGGCAGCCAGCAGGTCGGCCTGTTTCCCGGCGCCACGGTCGATGGCGTGTTCGGCATCTGGTACGGCAAGGGCCCCGGCGTCGATCGCTCGCTCGACGTGCTGCGCCACGCCAATTGGGCCGGCACCGCGCCGCACGGCGGCGTGCTGGCCATCTCAGGCGACGATCACGGCGCCCAATCCACCACCACCGCCTATCAATGCGAGCAGGCCTTCGAGGCGGCGATGATGCCGATCCTCAATCCGGCGACGATCCAGGATTATCTCGATCTCGGGCTGTTCGGTTTCGCGCTGTCGCGTTTTTCCGGATGCTGGGTGGCGTTCAAGGCGGCGAGCGAAGCGGTCGACAGTTCCGCGTCGGTCTACGTCGATCCGCAGCGCGTCGCGGTGACCATACCGCAGGATTTTCCAATGCCGCCGGGCGGTCTGCACATCCGCTGGCCGCGCGGCGGCATGGATTGGGCGGTCGAGCAGGAGCGCCGCCTGCACGGCCCGAAACTCGCCGCGGCCCAGGCGTTCGCGCGCGCCAACAGCCTCGACCGCGTGGTGATCGATGCGCCGCAACCGCGCTTCGGCATCGTCACCAGCGGTAAAGCCTATCTCGACGTGCGGCAGGCATTGAGCGAGCTCGGCATCACTGAACAGCGCGCTGCCGAACTCGGCATCCGCGTCTATAAGGTTGCCCTCGCCTGGCCGCTGGAGCCGCAAGGCGCGCTGAGCTTTGCGCAAAACCTAAAAGACATACTGGTCGTCGAAGAGAAACGCGGCTTCGTCGAGAACCAGCTGGTGCGGTTGCTCTACAATGTCGAGGCGTCACGCCGGCCGAGCATCGTCGGCAAGACCGACGAGACCGGCGCGATCCTCTTGCCGAGCACCGGCGAGCTGACGCCGACCATGGTGGCGCGCGCCATCGTCGCGCGCTTGAAGCGATTTGGTGACGCGCCGCAATTCGACGAACGCCTGGCGCGGCTCGAAGCTTTCGAGCGGCCGGCGCCGCCGGTGTCAAATATCCAGCGCACGCCGTTTTTCTGCTCGGGCTGTCCGCACAATACTTCGACGCGGGTGCCGGAAGGCAGTCGCGCCATGGCCGGCATCGGCTGTCACAGCATGGCGCTGTTCATGCCCGACCGCCACACCGCGACGCTGACGCACATGGGCGGCGAAGGCGTCAACTGGATCGGGCAAGCGCCGTTCACCGCCGAGCGCCACGTTTTCCAGAATCTCGGCGACGGCACCTATGCGCATAGCGGGCTGATGGCGATCCGCGCCGCCGCCGCCACCGGCGTCAACATTACCTATAAGATTCTCTTCAACGACGCGGTCGCCATGACCGGCGGCCAGCCGGTGGAAGGCGCGATGACCGTGCCGCAGATCGCCCAGCAGGTACTGGCTGAGGGCGCACGCCGCGTCGTCGTCGTCGCCGACGAGCCGGGCAAATATCCAAAGCATGCCGGCTTCCCCGCGGGCGTCGCCATCCGACATCGCGACGATCTCGACGCCGTGCAGCGCGAGCTGCGCGACATCGAAGGCCTCACGGTGCTGATCTACGATCAGACCTGCGCCGCGGAGAAACGCCGCCGCCGCAAGCGCGGAAAATTTCCCGATCCGCCAGAGCGCGTCTTCATCAACGACGCCGTCTGCGAAGGCTGCGGCGACTGCTCGGACAAATCGAACTGCATTGCGGTGCTGCCGGTCGAGACCGAGTTTGGCCGCAAGCGGCGCATCGACCAGTCGAACTGCAACAAGGATTTTTCCTGCCTCAAGGGCTTTTGCCCGAGCTTTGTCACTGTCCGCGGCGCCACGCCGCGCAAGCTCGGCGGGCTCGCGGCGAACGACGGCCTGTTTGCCGGATTGCCGGAGCCGAAAGCGCCGCCGCTGCAGCGACCCTATGGCATCCTCGTCACCGGCGTCGGCGGCACCGGCGTCGTCACGCTCGGCGCGCTCCTTGGCATGGCGGCGCATCTCGAAGGCAAAGGCTGCACCGTGCTCGACATCAGCGGGCTCGCGCAAAAGAACGGCGCGGTGATGAGTCATGTGCGGCTCGCGCCGCAGCCGGAAGACCTTTATGCGGTGCGCGTCGCCTCGGGCAGCGCCGATGTGCTGTTGGCCTGCGATCCGGTGGTCGCCGCAAGCCCGGCCGCGCTGTCGCGCCTCCAAACCGGCGCCACCAAGGCGGTGATCAACAGCCATGCGCAACCGACCGCCGCCTTCATCTTCAAGCCGGACATCGATTTCGAGACCGCCAAAATGCTGCAGGCGATCAAGACCGCGGCGGCCGAGGCCGATCTCATCGACGCCACCGCGCTGGCAGCGGCGCTGATGGGCGATTCCATCGCCGCCAACCTGTTCATGCTCGGCTATGCGTTCCAGAAAGGTCTTCTGCCGCTCACGCTCGCGGCCATCGAGCGCGCCATCGAACTGAACGGCGTCGCAGTCGATACCAACAAACGCAGTTTCGGCTTCGGCCGCCTCGCCGCCCACGATCGCGCCCAGGTCGAGGCGCTGGTGCGCAGCGCGTTGCGCGACGATGCAGCGCCCGAACCGCAGGGGCTCGATGCCCTGGTCGAACACCGCGCCGCGTTTCTCAAGGATTACCAGAACGCCGCTTACGCGCAGCGCTATCGCAACGCGGTGCGAACGGTTCGCATCGCCGAAGCAAAACTTGCCCGCGGCTTTTCCGGCCTGGCCGATGCCGTGGCGCGCAACCTGTTCACGCTGATGGCCTACAAGGACGAATACGAAGTGGCGCGGCTCTATACCGACGGCACGTTTTTGAAAAAACTGCAGCGGCAGTTCGAAGGCGAGTTCACCCTGGACTATCATCTGGCGCCGCCACTGTCGGCGCGGCGCGATCCATCAACCGGCGAGCCGAAGAAGCGCGCCTTTGGCCCCTGGATGCGCCACGTGTTCAAGCTTTTGACATGGCTCCGCCCGCTGCGCGGCACGGCGCTCGACATTTTCGGCTATACCCAGGAACGCCGCATGGAACGGCGATTGATCGCCGACTACGAAGCGATCCTTCGCGAGCTTTCGATGACGCTCAATCCAGACAATCACGCGCTCGCAGTCGAGATCGCATCGCTGCCGGCGAAGATGCGCGGCTTCGGCCACATCAAGGCGCGCAACGTCGAAAGCGCCAAAGCGTGCGAAGCCGAGCTGCTGGCGCTACTGCGCAACAAAGATAGTCAGCTATCGGCGGCTTGATCGGGGCGGCCGTCCGACATTTCAGGCGCAAGCGGCGGCGCCGCGCTGGCGGCGTAGGCCGCGGCCATGGCCGGCGCCAGCGCGTAGCTCCAGGTGCGATTGCATGGATAGCAGACGAACGTGGTGCGCTGCATTGCGGGAGATTTCGGGTGCGGAACCGAGGTGACATAGATCAGCGATTCCCCGCACTTGGAGCACAGCGCCGTCAAATCCTGGTCTTCGGACATAGCGCGATCCGTCAATACTGGCGCCAATCGTAGTTTCAAAGGTTAAATTTTTCGAAAAGCCCCGATAAACGCCGGCTGCAAGCCGATAAGTCCGCGCCCTAGTTGACGCCTTGCGCCAGCGATGGCCACGCTGCCTCGGGCTCGTCCGGCGGCACCGACGAGAGGAGCGCCCGCGTATGCAGGTGCTGCGGATCGGCGAAAACTGTCCCGACAGCCCCCTCTTCGACGATCTCGCCGCCATACATCACCAGCACGCGGCTGCACAGGTGACGCACCACGGACAGATCGTGAGAGATGAACAGCATGGCGAAGCCGAGCTCGGCGCGCAGCCGCGCCAACAGGTTGAGGAGCTGGGCCTGGACCGAGACGTCGAGGCCGGAGACGATCTCGTCGGCGACCAGGATTTTCGGCAACGTGCACAGCGCGCGCGCGATGTTGATGCGCTGGCGCTGGCCGCCCGACAGTTGGCCCGGAAGCCGCGCGGCAAAATCCGTCGACAGACCAACCTCGGCGAGCAATTCCCTGGTCCGCGCCAGGCGCTCATCCCAGCTGGCGTGCCGGCTGCCCGCTTCCATCGCCTGGGTGACGATGCTCGCCACGCGCCGCCGCGGATTGAGCGCCGATTGCGGGTCCTGGAACACCATCTGCAAGCTCGCCGCGTTTCGCGCGCGGCTGCGCAGCGACGGCTCGGCCAAATTATCGCCATTGAGCAGGATTTTTCCGGCCGTCGGCTGCTCCAGCCCGACCAGCATTTTGGCAATGGTGCTCTTGCCGCTGCCGCTTTCGCCGACCAGGGCGACGAATTCGTTCGCGGCGATGCTGAATGTCGCCTGCTTCACCGCGGCAATATTGCGCGCGGCGGCGAACAATCCGCCGCCAGGCGTGTAGTGTTTTTGCAAAGCTTCGACTTGCAGCAACGGCCGCCCGGAAGCAGCCGCCGCAATGCTTTCGCCGCCCATCGTTGCGATGGTCCGCGTCGCCGCGGCGCGAATGCACGCGACATGATGATCGGCGGCGACGGCAATGTTCGGCGGCTCGTCGTGGCGGCAATCCTCTGTGACAAGCGGACATCGCGGCGCGAAATGGCAACCGGATAGATTTTTGAGCTGACGCAGGCTCGGCATCTGGTCCGGCATGACGTAAAGCGCGCGCCGCTCGGCGCGCAGCGATGGATTGGCGAGCTGCAGGCACCGCGTATAGGGATGCGCCGGCGTCGACAGCACGGCGCGCGCCGGCCCGCTCTCGACGGCGCGGCCGGCATACATCACCGTCACCTGATCGCACAGTTGCGCGGCAAGCCGCAGGTCGTGGGTGATAAAGATGACCGCGGTGCCGTACTGGCGCTGCATGTCGGCGATCAGCGCCAAGATCGGCGGATGCATGGTGACGTCGAGCGCGGTGGTCGGCTCGTCGGCGATGACCAGGCGCGGATTTGAGGAAAACGCCAAGGCGATCAGCACGCGCTGGCACATGCCGCCGGACAATTGATGCGGATATTGCGTCAGCAGTTCCGCGGCGCGCGGCAATCGCGCCGCCGTCAGCATGGCGACCGCGCGGTCGCGGCGCACGCCGCGGCTGGCTTCGCCGAGCCGCACCAAATGCTCGTCGAATTGCGCGCCGATGGTGCGCACCGGATTGAGCGAGGTCATCGGCGCCTGCGGGATGAAAGCAATGGCGCGGCCGAGCAGCGCGCGCCGCGCGCCAGGCCCGATACGCAAAAGATCTTCGCCCTCGAACAGCAGCGCGCCCGAGGTGATTTCGAATCCAGCCGGCAAGAGCTGCGCGATGGCGCGGCCGACCATGGATTTGCCGGCGCCGGATTCGCCCACGAGCCCGAGGATTTTTCCTGGCGGCAGATCGAACGACAGCGCGCGGATCGCCGGCACCATGGCGCCGCCGATGCGAACACTCACCAAAAGATCTTTTGCTTGCAGCGCCAGCATGGTCATCGCCCGGTTTCCGCAAGCCGCACATCGAGCGTGCGGCGCAGCCCGTCGCCCAAGAGATTGAACGCGGTGACGGTCAGGAAAATCGCCAAAATCGGCAGCAGCAGATTCCATGGCGACTGATAGACGTATTGCCGGGCGTCGGCGATCATCTGGCCCCAGGCCGGCGTGTTGGCGCCGACACCAAGCCCGATGAAGGACAGGATCGCCTCGACCACGACTGCGATCGCCATTTCCAGGCTGATGAGCGTGATCAAGAGCGGCGTCGTCGCCGGCAGCACTTCGCGCACGATGGTCTGCCAATGGGAAAAACCGAGGAGGCGGGCGGCGGCGACATAATCGTGCCGGGTCACGATCAGCACTTCGCTGCGCAGCACGCGGCAAAACCGCGTCCAGTCCACCAGCACGATGGCGAGGATGACCTTGCTCAGGCCGATGCCGAGCCCGACCATCAGGATCAACGACAAGATCACCGGAGGAAACGACATCCAGATATCGACCAGCCGGCCGATCAGCCAATCCACGGCGCCGCCGGAATAGCCAGAGACGTGGGCCAGGACGGTGCCGATGATCATGGCGCCCAGCGAAGCGAACAGCGCCACCAGCATCGCGGTGCGCGCGCCAAAAATCAGCCGCGACAGCACGCAGCGGCCGAGGCTGTCGGTGCCCAATGGATAATTCAGGTCGCCGCCGTCGGCCCAGGCCGGCGGCTGCAGGATCGTCAGGAGGTTCTGGTCGCCGGGATCGTGCGGCGCGATCCAGCCGGCGAAAACCGCGCAAGAAGCGAAGCAGAAAATCATGCCGAGCGCGATCAGAACCCTTGGCGAGCGCAGCGAACGGGAAACGGCGCTCGCCATCAGCGCACCCGCAGTTTCGGATTGAGCACGACGTAGAGACTGTCGACCGCCGTGTTGATCAGCAGGACGACGATGCAATAGGTCAACCCGACGGTTTGAATGAGCGGCAGGTCTGCGTTGCGCACGGCGTCGACCATCAGATTGCCCATGCCCGGGTAGGAATAGATCACTTCGACCAGGAGCGTGCCGGAGAACAAAATGCCGAATTGCACGCCGGCGAGCGTCAAGGTCGGCAGCGATGCGTTCTTGAACGCGTGACCGAGCAGGATGCGCCGCTCGGTGAGGCCGCGCAGCCGCGCCTGCAGGATGTAGTCCTCCAGATAAACGTCGAACAGGCTGGAGCGCAGCACCCGCATGATGGTCGGAGAGAACGCGAGCCCCAGCGCGACGGCGGGGAGGATCAGATGCTGGCACGCGCTCCAGAACACGTCGAGGCGCCCAGCCAGCAGGGAATCGAACAACAGAAAGCCGGTGATGTGCGGCAGCGGCAGCCCCGGCGACACCTGTCCGGTAAACGGCAGCCATTGCAGCAGCACGCCGAACACGAACAGCAGGATCAAGCCCCAGAGAAATTCCGGAATCGACAACAGCACGATCGAGGCGAGGTCCGCCACCGGCTCGAACAACGTGCCGCGCAGGCGGAACAGCAACAGGCCGCCGCCGAGGCCGAGGATCGCCGCGATCACCATGGCGCAGGCGGCAAGCTGGATCGTCGCCGGCAAGGTGGCGGCGACCAACTCGCCGGCGTCGCGGCGCAGCGCAATGGAGCGGCCGAAGTCACCGTGCAGCGCGTCGGATAGCCAGATCAGGTATTGTTGCGGCAAAGGCTTATCGAGGCCCATCTCGCGGCGCTTGTCTTCGATTTCCGCAATCGTCGCGTTCGGCGGCAGCGACATCGCCGCCGGATCGACCGGCAAGAGCCGCAGGATGCAGAACAAGAGCGCCGAGACGATCAGCAGGATCGGGATCGCCGCCAGCAAGCGGCGCGCGATCAGTTTGAGGACGGTGGCGGTCATCTCTTGTCATCACCCGCGCAGGCGGGTGATCCAGTAATCGCGACGATTAGAGTTCCCCCGCATCGCTTGCGTTTACTGGGTGCCCCGCCTTCGCGGGGCATGACAATATTTAGCTCCACCGCAACGTCTGCGGCAACACCCAGCCATTGGCATATTTCGTATAGGCTAGGTTCTTCTTGCGCACGATCGTCACCACGCTTTGCAGCAGCGGCACGGTGGCGCCGTTTTCCACCGCGTAGCGTTCCAGGTCGCGATAGCCGGCGATGCGCTTGTCGTAATCGGCGACGCCGAATAGCCCGAGCACCCGGTTGCCGATATCCTCGTCCTTCCACGGCGAGAACGGCATTTTCGGATTGAGCTGGTAGCCGGAGAAAATTTCCGGATCGCCGGTGGCATTGTCCCAGCTGTACAGCGTCGTCTCCGGCAATTTGGCCCCGCGATTGAGTTCGAAATATTTTGCGTATTCGATGGTCTGTAAATCGGCCTCGATGCCGACCTGCTTCCACATCTGCACGATGGCGCGGGCAATGTCGTAGTCGCTGGGGAACTGGCCGTTGGTGGTGGCAAAGCCGATCTTCACCGGATTGGCCGGAGAGAAATTCGATTTGGCCAGAAGCTCTTTGGCCAGCGCCGGATCGTACTTGAACGAAAAATCGGTCAGATAGCCGGGCGTGCCCGGCGTCGCCAGCACCGAGAGCGGCACTGCGGCGCCGGCATAGAACGCTTTCGACAGCGCCGCCTTGTCGATGGCGTGATGCGCGGCCAGCCGCACATTCTTGTCGGCGAAGGCGAGATCGGCGCGCATCTGGATCATGATGACGCGGGTGATCGGATCGAGCTCGGCGGCAAGCCCCGGCTCCTTCTGGAAGCGCTCGGCTTCGCGCACCGGCACATTGATAGTGAAATCGGTCTGGCCCGATTGGATCGCCGCCACCCGCGCCGAAGGGTCCTTGATGATCTCGATGGTGATCCTCGCGATTTTCGGCTTCGGCCCCCAATAGCCATCGTAGCGCTCCAGCACGATGCGCGAGTTCAACTCGTATTCGGCGAGCTTGTACGGCCCGGTGCCGACCGGATTTTTCAAGAAATTATCGAGGCCGCCCGTCTCGATATATTTCTTCGGCACCATATAGCTGCCGAGGAACGCCATCCATTGCGGCGCGGTCGGCGCCGGCGCGTTGAATTTCATGGTCGCCTTGGTCGGCGATTCGATGACGATGTCGTCGACCTTCTTCCAGGAATTGGCGGTGTCGAGTTTTAGGCCGGATTTGATGCGCTCGAAAAAGGTGTAGCGAAAGTCCTCCGTGGTCATCTTGTCGCCGTTGTGGAAGGTGACGTCGTCGCGCAACTCGACCGCCATGCTCAAGGCGTCGGGCGCCAGGGCCCAGCTCTTGATGAGATGCGGAATGAGTTTCAGCTGCGGATCCTGATCGAGCGGCTGATCGAACACCGCCTTGAAGATCGGCTGCGCGTCCGGCGTGAAGCGCTGATTGGGGTCCCAGGTCGGCACGTCGTTCGGCCAGCCGATGGTCGCGGCGTCGGTGCCGGCGGCGCGCGCGCGATTAAATGGCGCGGACATGCCGGCCGCAGCCCCCGCGGCCAATTGCAAGAACGACCTACGCTTCAGTTTGAACGCCATGATGTGCTCCTCAAACGCCCCGGATGCGGCGGGTTGCGCCGCAACGGGCCCTGCCGGCAATGGAGCCTTTATAGCGCAATTTTCAGCCGCCGCACCGGCGTGACGAAAGACAGGTCGTCGCGTGCCAAGGTGGTGCGGCCGAGGAGATGCAACGCCCGGCACAGCATTAACGAGATGGCAGCCTAGTGCGTGGCGTTCAGCACCTCCCACACCCGCCGCGGCGTTGCTGGCATGTCGATGTGGCGCGCGCCGGTGCGGCGGTTCAGCGCGTCGACGATGGCGTTGATGACCGCGGGCGGCGCGCCGACGGCGCCGGCCTCGCCGGCGCCTTTGACGCCGAGCGGGTTCGACGCCGTCGGCACGTTGTGGGTGGAGAACGCAAAACTGGGAAGGTCGCCGGCGCGCGGCATGGCGTAGTCCATGAAAGAGCCGGACAACAGTTGCCCGCTGTCGCCGTCATAAACCGCGTGCTCGAGCAGCGCCTGGCCGATGCCCTGGACGATGCCGCCGTGGACCTGGCCTTCCAGCAGCAGCGGATTGATGATGCGGCCGAAATCGTCGACCACGGTGTAGCGGTCGATGACGACAGCGCCGGTATTGGGATCGATCTCGACTTCGACGATGTGGCAGCCATTGGGAAAGGTCTGCGCCGGCGGCACGCGAACGTGTGTGGTGTCGAGCCCGGGCGACATCGCCGCGGGCAGTTTTGCCGGATCGCGCGCCGCTTTCGCCACTTCGAGAATATCGAGGCGCAGATCGGTGCCGGGCACGCTGAAAGTTCCGTCGGCGAAAGCAACGTCCTGCGCCGAAACCTCGAGCAGATGCGCCGCAAGCTGCGTACCCTTGTCGATGATGGTCTTGCCGGCCTCATACAGCGCCGTGCCGGCAACCGCGAGCGCGCGCGAGCCGCCGGTGAGCCCTGACGGCGTGCGGTCGGTGTCGCCCATGATGACGTCGATGCGGTCGGCATCGATGCCGAGCTGGCCGGAGACGATCTGCTTATAGGCGGTGACGAGGCCGGTGCCGTATTCCTGGTTGCCCATGACCAGCTCGACCTTATCGTCCTTGAACTCGATGGACGCGGTCTCGGGAAACCCGCCACCGCAGCGCTCGGTATAGGTCGCCATGCCGATGCCGCGCAGCTTGCCGGCGCGCTCGCTTTGCTTGCGCCGTTTGGCGAATGTCGGCCATTCCGCGGCATCCATGCACAGGTCCATCACCTTTTCGAACTCGCCGGAATCGAGCATCAGTTTTGTCGCCGACGTGTATGGCATCGCCGACGGCGGCACGAAATTGAGCCGGCGGATGGCGTCGGGGCTCTTGCCGAGCTCGCGCGCCGCGGCGTCGACCAAACGCTCGAGCAGATAAGCGGCCTCGGGCCGCCCGGCGCCGCGATAGGCGCAGACCGGCACGGTGTTGGTGCACACGCCCTTGACGTTGATGTGGATCGCGCCGATCGC
>Ga0210394_10006361_pt1 | contig 12814 bp, 13 predicted proteins | sample IncBWC12MmetaG_FD_160121 | JGI IMG/M metagenome (GOLD analysis project Ga0210394, IMG submission 160121) | Forest soil microbial communities from Barre Woods Harvard Forest LTER site, Petersham, Massachusetts, United States - Inc-BW-C-12-M | ecosystem: Environmental > Terrestrial > Soil >... | reverse complement strand
TCTACAATCCAGAAATTACCGCAAAGGTCAATATTTGAAGAGCGAGAGGCCGCCGTCCACCAGCAGCGTCGCACCGGTGATCGATTCGGCAGCGTCCGAGCACAAAAAGACAGCCGCCTGAGCAATCTGCTCAGCGGTCTGCAACCGGCCAAGGGGGATACCCTGAGTCGCCTTCTTGGCAAAGTCCGGATCAATCTGCAGCTGGCGTTTCGCCATTCCCGCATCCACGATACCTGGTGCGACAACATTGACGCGGATTCCGTGTTCACCGAGCTCGAGCGCCATACATCGCGCGACCATGGCGGCCGCAGCCTTCGAGGTGCAGTATCCAGTGTTGTCCACGTTAGGTACGTTCTGGACCCAAGAGCCGGTCACCAAGATCGTGCCGCCTACCCCTCGCGTCACCATTCTGCGCGCCGCGGCCTGCGAGAATAGGAAGACCCCGGTCAGATTTACATCCAGCATCAGCTTCCAGTCCGCAAAGGAAAGATCGAGGGCGCGCGCACCGCGATGCACACCCGCGTTCGCGATCGCGATATCGATCTCCGGAAGAGATTCGACCACGGAGGCCACCGCCTGCGGATTGGTGACATCTAGCGGACGAAATTGCGCGCCGATCTCCTGGATCTCCGGACCCACGGCGTCCGGCAACACTGTGTCCAACAGGGTGACCGCTGCGCCCCGACTTGAGAACTCCCGGGCAATCCTCAGGCCGATCTCACCCGCACCGCCGGTGATGGCCACGTGTTTGTTGTCGAACTTCATGGCCGTTCCCTGTGCGGATACACGGCAGGCGTCGCTTGTGATTTCAGCGGTGTCGGCTTCCCGACCGCGACCTGAAGTGACTGGGGACCGCCATGCAGTGCAAGACCTCCATCCACGAGAAGCACTTCTCCGGTCATGTAGTTGGCTGCCTCAGAAAGCAGGAAGGCGATGGCCGAGGCGATCTCCGCGCTGTGCCCGGGTCTGGCGAGTGGCGTCACGGGTCGTGCAATCGAGGCGGCATCGACCTCGGTAGTGAAGTTCATCGGGGTTGCGGTCTCGCCGGGCGCGACGCCATTGACGCGTATATTGTGGGGGGCTAGTTCGAGTGCCATGAGACGCGTGAGCTGTCGCAAGGCGGCTTTGCCCGCGCAGTAGGCGGCGCCACCTTCGAGCACTTCACGGTCGAGGATGCTGGTGACATTGACGATGCGGCCCCCCTCCCCTTGTTTCACCATGCACCGAGCAGCGCGTTGGGCGCACAGGAATGCGCCCGTGAGGTTCACTGCAATGGATCTCGACCAACCTTCTTCGGTCTCGTGGAGAAACGAGCAGCGGCGATTCTCGCCGGCGTTGTTGACGAATGCGTCCAAGCGGCCGAGGTCTAGAGCGAGCTGGTCAATGGCGTCCGCGGCATTCGGCTGCGCAAGATCCTGGTGGCGCGAAGCGCCGTTGCGGCCGATGCGTTTGATTTCCCCTACGACGGCGGCAGCGCGCTCGGCGCCGCTGCGGTAGGTGATGCCGACGTCGTACCCTGCCGTCGCCAATTGCAGCGCGGTCGATCGGCCGATGCCGGAGCTGCCGCCGGTCACAATCGCGACTTGTTTCATGGGTGGGCGCTCTCGCGCACCTCGTAGCCTGCTTCCCCAAGCGTGGCCGGCCCGAAGTAGCCGAAGAGCGTTCGGGTCAATACGCCTTCAGGGTTACGGAACCCGTGATATTCGTTGGCCGGGATGTAGGCGATTTCGCCGGCGGAGAGGGAGACGGCGCCATCGGGCGTCAGGTGCTCGCCGCCGCCTTCGAGGATGTAGAGGAACTCATCGCCGTGCGGGTGGCGATGATGCTCGTGGAGGCCTCCCGGCTCAAAGGTGCTGGCGCCAAGCAGAAAATCGTTGCTGCCGACGGTGTCGCGGGTGGCGAGCCAGAATACGCCTAGGCCGATAAAACCCGACTCGGCATCGAGTGCAGTGTCGCCTTGCAATTTACAAAGACTGGACATTGCGACATGCGGAGGTTTCGAAAGATCGATCGCGCCGTCAAAGGTCTCGTATCCGGCGTCAGCCAACCGAGCCGCGGGACTGTAGATCGAAAGCAGCATTGCTTTTTCGGCTCCGGTGTTGCGGAAGCCATGCCAGGCGTTCTTGGGGACGTAGGTTGCATCCCCAGATCTTAAGGCAACGGGGCCATTCTCCGTCAGATGCTCGCCCTTGCCCGACAGGAGGTAGGAGATTTGAGAGCCGGTAGGGTGCCGATGCAGTTTGTGAAAGCCGTCGGGTGCAAATTCGGCGATGGAGAGCATGCCGCGGTGGGTCTTGACCGTGTCGCTGTTGATGACGTCTCTGACGGCGACTCTGGCGAGGTCAGGGTGGGTGGAGGTCACGAGGGGCACGTCGGTGATTTTGACTTTCTGCATGGGTGTCTCCTATCGAATGGTGTAGCCGCCGTCGATGACCAGTTCGGCGCCCGTTACGAAGGCAGATTCGTCGCTCGCGAGGTAGAGCGCGGCGAAGGCGACTTCACGCGCCTCCGCCATGCGCTTCAATGGCGTGTCGGCAATCAGTTGCTGGTTCATCGCATCGTCCTGCTGGGCGGTGATCTGCGTCTTGATGGCGCCCGGATGAATGGAATTGGCGCGGATGGCGGGCGCATAAGACAAAGCCGCATTCTTGGTCATGGTTGTGACCGCGCCCTTGCTGGCTTGATACGGCGCAACGCCCACTGCACCAATGACGCCCCAGATGCTCGAGATATTGACGATCGAGCCGCTGCCGTTCTTTTGCATGAGGGGAATGCAGTAGCGCATGCCCAGAAAAAAGCCGGTCTGATTGACGGCGATGATGTGGTGGTAGTCGCTCATCGCGCACTCGGTAATGGTTTCGTAGGTGCCGACAATCCCGGCATTGTTGACCAGGACGTCGAGTCTCCCGTGCTCCTTCTCGACGAGCCGCGCGAGCGTCGTCCAATCCCCCTCGCTGCTAGTATCGTGCTTCACGTACCTGATGCGCGCGGAACTCTCACGAGGCGCGATGTCGGTGGCATAGACGAGGGCGCCCTCCTTCGCGAAGAGTTCGGCCGTGGCCCGGCCGATGCCGCTCGAAGCCCCGGTGACGATGACGATCCTTCCTTCAAGCCTCATGCCGACTCTCCGGCGAATTGAATGAGGTATTTTGGCCTGGTGCGATGGGGTGAGATGAGTTTTTCAAAGATGTCGGGGGCCTCCGCGATCCCACCGACCTCGGCTATGAGCCGCGTCGGGTCAACCCGATTCGAAGCGAAGAGGTTTACGGTCGGGACGTAATAATTGAGGCCGTGGAGGATCCCGTGGAAGGTTTGGTCCTTCAAGGTCACGAGCGAGGGCACGAAGTCGCGCGTGGGTTGGTTACAGACGCCAATCAGCGAGCAGCGACCGCCGAGATCGAGAATCCGGGCCGCCAAACCGGCACTCGCCGCGGTACCCGAGCACTCGATGACGACCGAGTAGTCGTTGTCCTTGGCGTCGGCGGGCTTCAAGACTCGATCGGCCCCGAGCGAGGAAGCAAATTGGAGCTCGGTTTCCTCTACTCCGATGACATCGACGCGCGTCGCGGAGAGCTTCGCGATCAGGAGCGTGAGTAACCCCAGCGCTCCCGATCCGATGATGGCGACCGAGTCGTCGGGTCTGAGGTTCACGCGCTCGAGGGCGTGATAGGCGGTGACCGTGGGTTCGACCAAGGTCGCGGCCTTGAAGCTCAGCTGGTTGGGAACCTGGGTCACCGCGTAGGCCGGCACGGCGACATATTCGGCCGCGGCGCCTGCAATGTAGCGCAGGCCGACTTCCTTGAGATTGCGGCACAAATGCCGCCGACCTTTGCGGCAGTTCTCACATACGTGGCATTCCACCATGCAGTGTCCGACCACGCGATCCCCTTCCTTGATGCCGGCGACGCCTCGAGCCGTCGCGACCACGGTGCCGGTGTATTCGTGTCCGAAGACGAACGGGTACTTCAAGAATCCGTGGTCGTAATAGAAGCTTCTCCCCTGCAAGAGGTGGATGTCGGTGCCGCACACTCCCACAAAAGCGGTTTTCACGAGAATTTCGCCCTCGACAAGCGTGGGGACCTCCAGCCGAGTTTGCAGAAGCTTTTCGGGAGCGATCATTTGGATCGCGTCCATCATCGGTCGGTGTTGCATGCGTTGTCCTCCATCACGCGTAAAACGCGCATTCGCGCCGCTACTCTTGGCTGCGCTCTCCACCCGTCACTCGTGCAAAGGTTTGGGCGATCAAAATAATCGCGCCGAAGGTGGCGTCGATCCAGAAACTCGCAATCTGCGACAGCGTCAGGATGTTCGTGACGATGCCGAGCAACAAGACGCCCGCGAGCGCGCCGGCGAGCGACCCCTTGCCACCGTTCAAGGAGATACCGCCGATGACGGCGGCCGCGAACGTGGTGAAGATCAGGTTGCTCCCCTGTTGGGCGGTCACCGCCCCTAGGCGCCCCGACAAGAGGAGTCCAGCCAAACTCGCGAGCAGACTCGCAACGATGAAAACGGCGAAGCTCACCCGCTCCACTCGGATGCCGGCCGCGCGCGCGGCCTCAGGGTTCCCGCCGATGGCGTATATGGCGCGACCATAGCGGTGGTAACGCATAAAGAACCAGCCGAAACCAAAGAACCAGGCGCAAATCCAGATACTCGCGGGAATCCCAAGCCACACGGCAGACCCCAAGTAGGTGAACTCGGGAGGCAAGTCGTAAAGCGTCTTTCCGCTTGCAAGCCCCAATGTGACACCGCGGAGCAGTATCAACATGGAGAGCGTCACGATGAAGGCATTGAGCTTGAGTCGCACGATTAGGAAGCCGTTGAATATACCGATGATCACGCCGACAATGAGCGTCGCCACAACCGCTAGATACGGGTTGAGTGCAAGCCCTGAGCCGCCGATCGCAGCCGCCGACACCAGCCATCCGCCGATCATGGGGGCCAAACCGACGGTGGACTCGAGTGATAAGTCGAATTTTCCGCTGATGAGGACCAAGGATTCCGCCAGTACCAAGAGCGCCAGGATCGATGACTGCTGCAGGATGTTGAGCCAGTTCGCGGGGAGGAGGAATGCCTCGTTAGCCCAAGCGCCGATGAGGATCAAAAGACCTAAGACGGGTACGAGCGCGAAAGCACTAAGGCGCAGGCGCAAACCCTTCAGAAGATGATTGCTGCCCACGTGCATTGCGCTCTCACTCATACCGCCACCCCCTCCATCTCGGCGACGATGTCGTGCTCGGCGAAGGGCGGCAAAAATTCGCGCGTGAGGCGATGAGATCGAATGACGAGCACACGGTCGCAGAGGCTGAGCTCCTCGAGCTCGTCTGAGATGACGAGGACCGCCGCGCCGCGGGAGGCCACGTCACGAATGGATGAAAACAGGGCGGCTTTCGAGGCCACATCGACGCCAGAAGTCGGATTGATGAGCACGAGCGCTTTTGGGTCCCGGGCCAAGGCACGCGCAAGCACTACCTTTTGCTGGTTGCCGCCGCTTAAGCTTGAGACGGTTTGACCGGGACCCGGGGTCTTGATGGCGAGGCGATCGATCAGTCGCATCGACTCGCTTTCGAGAGTGCGGGGATTGATGAAGCCGAAGGAGCCGAGCTTGTCCGTGATCGTCATCGTCGCGTTCTCAGCGACGCTTAACCCGAGCACCAACCCCTCGCGATGCCGATCTTGGGGTACGAACCCTAAGCCTAATCGGTTGTGTCTCGCGGCATCTCCGCCGGGAAGATCGACTTGGTCCAGGCGAATTGTGCCGGCGTCGAATTTCTTGAGTCCCGCGAGAGATTCTCCGATGGCCTCTTTTCCCGAGCCGGTGAGGCCGGCGAGCCCGACACATTCACGGGCTCTCACTTGGAAGCTGATATCGCGGAAGCAGCCATTGCAGCTCAAATTCCGAACCTCCAGTCGGATCTTTGAGATTGAGAAGTCGATCGTCGCGGCCGGTGCCTCGGAGACTCCTACGGTCACTTTTCCGACCATGGCTTCGATGAGGTCCGACCGTTCGAGACCCGCAATCGACCGATCTAAGACCTTCTGTCCGTCGCGCAACACCGTCACCGATTGGGCGATCTCGAACACCTCCTCGAGATGATGCGAGATGAAGAGAATCCCGACTCCCATCGACTTCAAGGTCCGAATCTGGGTGAAGAGCCGATCGACCTCTTTGGCGTTCAGTTTTGCCGTCGGCTCATCCAAAATGAGGAAGCGGGAGCCTTGGATCATGGCGCGGGCGATCTCAAGGAGCTGGCGCTCCCCGACACTCAAGATGCCGGCGGACATGTCGACATCGACATAAAGACCCCAGCGCTCGAGGACGGCGCGCGCCTCGCGACGCATTTGCCTCCAGGAGAGGAGTGAGCGCTTGGCCATATTGCGGCTCAAGAACAAGTTCTCGGCGCAGCTAAGCGTAGGAACGATCTTCGGATGCTGATAGACGCACGCCACTTTTCTCTGCCAAAGCTCGCGAGCGTTGGGGGCAGGAGCCGGTTCGCCGGAGAAATGAATGGCTCCCCCATCCGGCTCGATCATGCCGGTAAGCACCGAAACGAGCGTCGATTTTCCCGCACCGTTGCGTCCGACCAGCGCCCGCACGTCGCCCGGCTGAACGCTAAGATTGACCTCGCTTAGCGCCTGAGTTACGCCGAAGGCCTTGGAGAGACCCACACCGAGCACGACGGGCATTGGGATCTCGCTGCTCATCGCCCGGCAGCGCCCGCCGAATTGCCCCATAGCGTAGGCTCATCGACGTTCCTCTTGGTGACCAAGGGTGCCGGGACGAGGTCCTCGAGATTCCCGGCCGCGTTTCGGACGATCACACTGTCGTGAGCGGTCGGTCCGGGAGAAAAGGTATCGCCCTTGACGGCCTCTTGCAGATACCGGATTCCCCACTCCGCATACAGATTCAGCGGCTGCGATACGGTCGCGTCCAGGTCTCCGGACCTGATCTTTTGAAGTTCATACGGGCTGCCATCAATGGCAATCAAATAGATTCTATTGCGCTCGCCGGCTTTCTCCCGCCGGCCCGCCTGCCGTAGGATGCTCAGCACACCCGGCAGCATGATGGTGCCGCTCTGCATGTAAATTGCGCCGATGTCCGGATGCGCGGTGAGCATCGTCTGAGTCGCATCCGCGGCCCGTGCCTCCTCCCAACGGGTAGGGCGAGCAATGATTTGGATTTTTGGATATTTCTCCTTCATGCAGGTGTCGAAACCGGACGTGCGATCCCGACCACTGGTGTTGAGGAGATCACCCTGCAACTCCAGGACCTTACCCTGGTTCGCTAGCGCAGCGCCCACGGCCTCACATGCGCTTCGGCCCATGCCGAGGTTATCGGCACGAACCGTCATCGCGGCCTTCCCTGAATTAATGCCGACATCAATCGCAACGACCGCGACCTGTTTCGACACGGCGTACTGCAGTGCCGGCCCAATCGCATCGCTATCGCGCGGAACGACGATGAGACCCCTCACGCCGCTATTCACCAGCGTCTGGATGTCCGCGATCTGTTTGCCCGGGTCCGATTGCGCATTAACGGGTTGTAGCCAGTTCAATCCCGCGGATTGCGCCGCCTTCGTCGTGAGGCCCGTCAGCACAACGAAGAACGGCGAATCCAAGAATGACGTGGAAAAGCCTCCCTTGAACTTCGGCAAACTTTCAACAGCAGGATCTGCTGCCCGCGCTTCTGTCAAACACACAGCGAGAACGACCGCGATGGCAGCAATTCTGGTATTCAAACTTTGACTCCCGCTGCCTTTGCGTAGGCGACGTCCTTGCCTCCGTATCGACGCACCCGAACGTTGGCCTGCTCCGCGTGGCCGAGAAACCCTTCCAACACGCAGAGGCGGGAGCAGTATTCACCGATCAGCGCCGACGCTTCGTCGGTGAGGACGCGTTGATACGTGCAGGTCTTTAAGAATTTGCCGACCCAAAGGCCTCCTGTGTAGCGGGCCGCTCCCAGTGTCGGCAGCGTATGGTTGGTCCCAATGACCTTGTCCCCGTAGGCCACATTGGTGCGCGGACCTAGAAACAGCGCGCCATAGTTGGTCATGCGCCTGAGAAAATAGTCCGGATCTCGCGTCATCACCTGCACATGCTCGGAAGCGATACGGTCAGCTTCGGCCACCATCTCCTCCTCGGTCTCGCAAACGATGACGCGGCCAAAGTCCCTCCACGCCTGCCGGGCAATGTCCGCCGTCGGCAGGATGGCGAGCAGCCGCTCGACTTCGGCGCAGGTCTCTCGAGCAAGCCGATCTGAATTGGTGAGGAGCACAGCCGGCGAGTTCGTGCCATGCTCGGCTTGACCGAGCAGATCCGTTGCGCAGAGTTCTGCATCGACGGTATCGTCCGCAATGACTAGCGTCTCCGTGGGGCCCGCCAGAAGATCGATGCCGACGCGGCCGAATAGTTGGCGCTTGGCCTCCGCGACGTAGGCGTTGCCCGGCCCGACCAGGAAATCGACAGGCCTGATGCTTTCCGTACCGATCGCCAGAGCGGCGATCGCCTGGATGCCGCCGAGGACGTAGATTTCATCGGCGCCGCCTGAGGCCAAGGCGGCAATGACCGCCGGGGCGGGCTTGCCGTGAAAAGGCGGCGTCACGGCCACGATCCGCTTCACGCCGGCCACCTTGGCGGTCACCGCCCCCATGTGCGCGGATGCGACCAAGGGGTACTTGCCTCCCGGCACGTAGCAGCCCACCGAGTTCATCGGAATATTCTTGTGGCCGAGCACTACCCCGGGGAGTGTTTCGACCTCTACGTCCTTCAACGCCGCCTTCTGGATTTCCGCGAAGCTGCGAACTTGCGCCTGCGCAAAGCGGATGTCTTCGAGCTCGCGCGGCTGTAAGGCCGCGAGGCAAGCGTCGATATCGGCGTCTGTGAGGCGGAAGCTCTCCGGCGACCAGTCATCGAAATTCGCCGACAGCTCCCGGATTGCCGCATCGCCGCGCGTCTCAACATCGGCAAGGATCACTTCGACGGTCTCTTTGACCCGGGCCGCGTCAGCCGCCTTCTGTTGCGCCTCTCGACCGGGTTTCAGAACGCGAATCATGTCGACCTCTTGAGCATCATTGGGCGGTCCATCCACCGTCGACAAGGAGACTCGATCCGGTGATGAGGGAGGCAGCCGGCGAGAGAAGGAACGCGATGGCGCCCGTCACTTCCTCGACCCTCCCCACGCGACCCATCGGAATCTTGGAGGTCACTTCGGTTCGGAATTCGGGGTTCTCGAACATTGGCGCGGTCATCGGTGTCGAGATGAACGTCGGACACACGGAGTTGACCCGAATTCGCTCCGAGGCGAGTTCCACCGCCATCGCCTTCGTGAGGCCCTCGAGTGCGTGCTTGGAGGTGCAATACACCGTGCGCTTGGCCGCACCGACATGGCCCATCTGGGAGGAGACATTAACGATGGCGCCGCCGCGACCGTGTTCCCGGAACTTCTTCACACACGCCTGGGCGACGAAGAATGCCGCCTTGACGTTCAACGCGAGGATCGCATCGAAGCTGCGCTCATCGACGTCATCGAACCACTGAGGGATGTTCTGTCCCGCATTGTTGACGAGCGCATCCAAGCGCGGTAGCGCCGCGATCAACTCTCGAGTGACTCGCGTGTCGTTCAAATCCGCCACAATCGTTCGGACCTGGGCCGGTAGAACTTCGGCGCGGACCTGCTCGAGCGCCGGTTTGCTGCGCGCGAGAAGGACCAGGTCGGCACCGCACCCGGCGAGAGCCACTGCGGTAGCGCGGCCGATCCCGCTCGAGGCTCCGGTGATGAGCACGCTCATACCGGAAAGATCCGACCATCGCCGCGGCGCGTACCCTAAGGCGCAGATGGGTGAGGAGTTGGGCTGGGGTGCGGTCAACATGGCGACATTCAGCGCTGATCGGCTTCGTGATTGTGGGTCCAGTCCGCCGGCGGCTTCGGACCCCAAACATAGAAAGCATCCTCGGTATCGTGGTCACCGGCTTTCCAAGGCTGAGCCGCCGGGATGTAGTCCATGTCGCAGGAATATTCCGAATAGCTGCCCCAGGGGTCGCGGACGTAATGAAAATAATTGGACCCGAGCACATGACGGCCGAGGCCCCAGCCAGCGTCGTACCCTTGGGCGGCCATCTGCATGGCGCCCTGGCCAAGATCACTCAGCGACCGTACGTCCCAGGCGACGTGGTGCAGCCCGGGCGCGTGTGAGCGGGCAAAGGCGATGAGATGGTGATCGCTGCCATGGATGCCGTGCATGAAGGCAATATTGTCGCCGGAGCGATCCGAGAGGCGGAGTCCAAGGACACCGCTATAGAACGAGAGCGCCGCAGGGACGCTGCGGGTGAAAACGAGGCAGTGTGCGAGTCGTGAGGGCCTCACAAACGGCGCTTGGCTGCGCTTCGGCGCGCCGGCCTTTCCGGGGGGCGAGGAGGTGAATTCGACTGGTGATTTTTGCTGGGGAGAGGTTTTTTGTGCGGCTGTCAGCTCGATCAAGGTGCCATCCGGATCGTGAAACCACAATCCGTCGCTGTCGAATCCCGGCGGCGGCGCGAGGAGCTGCACACCCTGTTTATCAAGGTGCTGTTTGAAGCGCTGAAAGTCCGCGTCGAAGACTCCGAATGACAGGTAGTGCAGTCGTTTGGTGCAGCCTTCGAACAGTACCGCCCATCGCTGGGCAGATCCGACTGTGTGGATTCCCATGAATTTGCCATCGGCGCGCACATCGAGACCAAAGGCGGCGTAGAAGTCACACGCCTTCGCTAGGTCCGGGACGGCGAGAGCAACATGGTCGAGGGAATGAACACCGAGCTCATCGGATCTGGTCATGGTTGGGTCCGTCCGGGGAGGAAGGTCTCATCGGCAATCGAGTTTCTCAAGATACCGATCCCTTCGATTTCGACCTCCACCACATCGCCCGGCTTCATGTAGAGCTTAGGGTTTCGGGAGTGCCCGATTCCCGCAGGGGTTCCTGTCACAATGAGATCACCCGGAAGGAGCGTCATCGCTTCACTGATGATGGAAACCAGCGTCGCGACATCGAAGATCATTCGTTCGGTGTTCGAGGCCTGCACGACCTCGCCGTTCAGGCGGGTTTCGAGACGCAGCCCCCGTGCCCCCTCCGGCAACTCATCGGCGGTGACGAACACAGGTCCAAAGGATCCCGTGCTATCGAAATTCTTGCCCACCGTCCACTGGGGGGTGCGGTGTTGATAATCACGGATGGAGCCATCGTTGAAGATGGAATAGCCGGCCACATGCGAAAGCGCATCTCGAGGGGCTATGTGGCGGCCGCTGCGCCCAATGACGGCGGCGAGTTCGCCTTCGAAGTCGAGGGCCTCGGAGACACGAGGGCGCACGATGGGAGCGAGGTGCCCCACGAAGCTCGTGGTGAATCGCGTGAAGAGCGTGGGATAGTCCGGCTGTTTGTAGTCGGTCTCGGCGGTGTGGTCGTGGTAGTTGAGGCCGACGCAGATGATTTTGTTGGGCCGTGTCAGCGGGGGCCGGAACTCGATCGCCTCCAAGGAGAAGGTCGGTGCACTCGAAAGAGCGGGCACTTGGCGCCACTGCGCTTCCTCATCAAGTAGCAGATCGTCCAGTTCCCCAGGGAAGTGCGGATCGGACTTGAGCCGCCCTCGGACGATCCCGTCGGCGAGAAATCCCACACCCGGAATGCCATTGTGACTGAAAGCGACCAGTTTCACGCGTGATCCTATCTATCTATCGGTGCTTGGCCACCAGGAATTGACGTTGCGAGAAGTTGCATCATATAAATCGATTTGTCAATCTTAAATCCATTTTGTGACTTCGAAGTGATTTGCGCTATCCTTGACCAAAGTTAGGAGTGTCAGATGTACGAGGCAGTGGCGGCATCCCGGGTGATGGCCGATCGGATCGCCAAAGGTCAAACCCTCGCCGAAGGTGTTTACCAGGAACTGCGCGGGGATATTCTCGCCTGTAGGCTTCGACCGGGTGCGAAGCTTCAGATCAATCTGCTCGCCGAGGACCGAAAACTGAGCTTGAGCGGCGTCCGCGAGGCACTGTCGCGACTCTCCGCAGAAGGGTTGGTCGTCGCCGAACCTCAGCGCGGTTTCCATGTAGCCCCCGTCTCGCTGGAAGATCTCACTGATCTCACGATGACCCGTATCGACATCGAGAACTTGTGTCTGGCTCGTTCGATCGAACACGGCGGCGTCGATTGGGAGACCGGGATCGTGGGGGCCACCCACCGCCTATCAAAGACACCGTACTGGGCTCTCGGTGATGACCGTCGCTTGAGCGAAGAGTGGGTCTCTGCGCACAACGCGTTCCACGAAGCTCTGGTGTCAGCATGCGACAGTGTCTGGCGATTGCGCATTCGAAGCTCCCTCTACCACCAAAGTGAGCGCTACCGGCGCCTGTCGGTGCCGGTCCTCTCGAGAAAACGAGACGTCGACGCGGAACACCGCGCGATCTCGGAGGCGACGCTTGCGAGAAAAAAAACGCGAGCCTGCGACCTACTGAAGGAACACTTGATTCTAACGATGAACATCATCATCAAGGGATTGCCGCTCGAGTCCGAGTTGAACGAGCGATGAGACATCTAACTGGTCGCACGATGTGCGCTCGCGACCAATATCCCGCGGCTACGCAGAGCGAGAAAGATGCTCGCCACATGCAGAGCCTGTGAAAATAGGCCCGCGTCAATGACCGAGAGCAGCTCGTTGACGGAGAGGAATTCGAATTCGATCTCCTCTGTCTCGTCCACGCGCTGTTCTTGAACTCGTCGTACGCCTGTCGCAAGGAAGGCGTGGATATGGTTGGAATAACGCGCTGGATTGGGGGAGAGGACCG
>Ga0210394_10006360_pt1 | contig 12814 bp, 9 predicted proteins | sample IncBWC12MmetaG_FD_160121 | JGI IMG/M metagenome (GOLD analysis project Ga0210394, IMG submission 160121) | Forest soil microbial communities from Barre Woods Harvard Forest LTER site, Petersham, Massachusetts, United States - Inc-BW-C-12-M | ecosystem: Environmental > Terrestrial > Soil >... | reverse complement strand
GGACGCCGGCTTCGAGGAGCTGGCGCATCGTGTACTCGGGTAATGCCATCGCTACTTTCCTTTCCGGTTATGCCGCCGCAGGAGAAGATCGGCTGACGCCGACACCGGAGCGGTCGCCCCCAAGGACTCAAAACAAGGACGCCGCAGCCCTGCGTGAGGGTTACGCACGGCTTAGGTAAGGCCGGCGGGAGGATTTGGCAAGCGCGGCGAGGCGAACGGCTAACCGTCGCTACTGGGTCAAGCGTGTTGAGCTTCGCCGCCGGGCCGGCGCATGATGCCGGCTGGTAGCCGGAGAGGCCGATAATGAAAATCGTCAAGATCGAAGATCTGCACTGCGACGCCGGCTGGCGCGTCAATTCGTTCCTCAAGATCACCACCGACGAGGGGCTGGTCGGCTGGTCGGAATACATGGAAGGCTACGGCGCGCAGGGCCTCACCGGCGTCATCCAGAAGCTCGCCGAGCGCTTTCTCGTCGGGCGCGACCCGCGTCCGGTCGAGGCGATCTCGGCGTTGCTCTACGCGGCGACCCGGCAGGCCGCGGGCGGCATCAACCAGATGGCGATCGCCGCCATCGAAAACGCTCTGGTCGATTTGAAGGCGAAGGCCCTGGGCGTCCCGGTCTACGAGATGCTCGGCGGACCGGTGCGCGACCGCCTCCAGCTTTATTGGTCGCATTGCGGCACCTATCGCGCCCGCCACGCGGACAAGATCCGGGAATGGGCCGGGGTCGACCCGGTGCGCTCGCTGGACGACATCGTCGCGCTCGGCGAAGAAGTCCGCAAAAAGGGCTTCAAGGGGCTCAAGACCAACCTGATCCGCTTCGACAAGGGCCGGGCCTATATGTACGGCCCCGGCACCGGGAACCCGCCGGGCTTTCCCGAACTCAATGTCGACCACCATATCGTCGACGCCGCGGTCGCCCAATTGGAAGCCTTCCGCCGCGGCGCCGGACATGATGTCGGGCTCCATCTCGACACCAACTTCAATTACAAGATCGACGGCTACCTCAAACTGGCGCGCGCGCTGGAGCCGCTCGACATGGTGTGGCTCGAGATCGACCTCTACGATCCGGCCGGCCTCGCCCTCATCCGCCGCTCCTCGGGCACGCCCGTAGCCTCCCTCGAATCGATCTACGGGCGGCGCAACTTCCGGCCCTATTTCGAGCAGCAATCGGTCAATTTCGCGATCATCGACGTCGCCTGGAACGGCATCCTCGAATCGGTCAAGATCGCCGCCATGGCCGACGCCTACGAGGTCAACGTCGCGCCCCATAATTTCAACGGTCACCTGGGCAGCTTGATCAGTGCGCATTTCTGCGCCGTGGTGCCGAACTTCAAGGTCATGGAGATCGACATCGACGACGTCCTCTGGAAGGACGACATCGTCACCCGGCCGCCGGTCATCGAAAACGGCGACATGCTGTTGCCGGCCGGCCCCGGCTGGGGCGCCGAGGTGAACGAGGAATTCGTCCGCGCCCACCCGCCGAAGCGATAGGAAGCGCGGCAGGCCGATCCCCTCTCGACGGCGGACGCGGTTGCGCGGTCGGGCGCGGTTGCGCGGCCGGGCGCGCTCGGAGCGATTCCCTCGCGAATGTCCTCCGATGCGCGTGCGGTGACGACGCACACCCGCGGAGACAAAGGGAAATTCGTCGATATATTGCGAATGAAGCGGCGAGACCGGCATAGATGTTGTGTCGGGTCTAGGCTGACCCTGGTCTCGCAATGCGCGACCCGATCGAGCGCCGGGGCGAGGCTCACAGAGGGGCAAAAGGGACATGAGAGGACCGACGCACATGCAAAGCCGCATGCTGGGTGTCGCCGCCCTTGCAGTCATCGGGCTCGTCGCTGCCTGCGCGCCGACTTCAACCGCCGTCAATAGCGCTGCGCCGGACGCCGCCGCGCCGGCCCCCGATGCCTCGCAGCAACCAGCGGCCGCGATGCCCGAAGCGCAGCGGATCGTTGTAGAGCCCGGCCAGTCGGTGAGCCGCCTTGCGGCAAAATACGGCGTGGCGAAGCACTCGATCATCACCGCCAATGATCTGACGCCGCCGTACAAGATCAAAATCGGCCAGTCCCTGCTGATCCCGAGCGACGATGCACCGCCGCCGGCACCGGCGGTGGCCGCGTCCTCGAAGCCCGAAATCACTCCGCTGGATCGCTCGGCTCTCCCGGGGTCGGCCAATCCGCCCCCGGCCGCTGCAACTGCGGCCGCGGCGACCGCGAACCCGGCGCCACCGCCTGATGTCCCTGCCGCGAAGCCGTTCGAGACGGCGGCGTCGGCCGGCGCCAGCAGCTCCGAGCCGCCATCCGCGCCTGTCGCCGCGGCGCCGCCGGCGAGTGCCGGCCCACCGGCGTCATCGGCCGCTCCCCAAATGCCCGCACCGGCCACCGCCGCCGCGGCGGCTCCCGCCGCGGTCTCCGCGCCGCCGCCTCCCGGCGTTGCCTGCCCCTTCGGCACGACCGGCATGTGGAGCGAAGACATCATCAAAAAGCCGGTTTACATCTGCCGCAAGTCGAGTTGACCGCCGCCGCACCGCGGAAGGCGCCATCTCCGGTCCCAGGCAAGACCGCGGCATTCGCAGGGCGACCCGCAGCAGACCCCCGCGCAGCCGCAGCTACCGTTAGTATCCGCAGGGCGACCACTTGCGACTCCACCTGCCGCAAGAAGGAACGGCCTAGGGAGGCGCAAACAAGATGAAAAAGAGCGCAGCGGCGATGGCCGAATCCCCCTCTCGGCTGATCGATGCGAGGATCGCGGAACTGAACGACTGGAGGGGCAGGACGCTCTCCCATGTCCGCGCTCTGATCAAAGAAGCGGACCCCGAAGTGGCCGAGGAGTGGAAGTGGAGAGGCGTTCCGGTGTGGTCTCACGATGGGCTGATCTGCACCGGCGAGACCTACAAGAGCGTCGTGAAGCTGACGTTCGCCAAGGGCGCCGCGCTCCAGGACCCGTCGGGTCTGTTCAACTCCAGCCTTGAAGGCAACACGAGGCGCGCGATCGACCTTCGCGAGGGCGATGACATGGCCGCGGATGCCTTCAAGAGGCTCATTCGTGCCGCTGTGGCCCGGAACCGGTCTTCTGCCCGATAGCCTGTCCCGCGCGCGTATGCGCGGGGTGCGGAAGGCGTTGCGGGCGAGCGCGATAAGGGGCACGCTATCGGCATGCCTACAGAAGTGAGCGGGAGGACATCGAAGTGAGTGACATCAGCCAGGACTTCAATTTTTTGCAGGGCGTCAAGGTGGTGGATTTCACCCAGTTTGAGGCCGGCACGACGTCGACCGAGGTCCTCGCTTGGTTCGGCGCCGAGGTCGTCAAGATCGAGAACCCGGGACGCGGCGATCCGGGCCGCCGGCTGCGCCCCGGCAAGCCCGATGACGATCCCTGGTACTTCCACCAGTTCAACGTCAACAAGAAGTCGCTGACGATCAATTTGAAGTCGCCCAAGGGGCTCGAGATCGTCAAGGAGATGCTGAAGAAAGCCGATGTCTGCGCCGAGAACATGGCGCCCGGCACGATCGAGCGTTTGGGGCTCGATTACGAATCGGTCAAGAAAATCAACCCCGGCATCATCTATTGCCAGATCAAGGGCTTTGGCAGCGGCAGCCCGCACGAGGCGGGGCTCGCCTTCGACATGATCGCGCAGGCCGCCGGCGGCCCGATCAGCGTCACTGGCGAACCCGACCGGCCGCCGGTGAAGCCCGGCCTCAGCTTTGGCGACACCGGCACCGGGATGCTGATGGCGGCAACGATCCTTGGGGCATTGCACGAGCGCAACCGCACCGGCAAGGGCCGCCGGCTGCAGCTGGCGATGCAGGACGCGATGATCCACTACATGCGCACCTGTTTCTGCACGATGCAGCGCACCGGGAAGGCGGCGCCCCGCAACGGCGCCAAGTCGGGCGGCGGCAACAATGCGCCCTCCGGCCTCTACCCGTCCAAGGGCGGCGGTTCCAACGACTATGTCTACCTGACCACCAGCCGGGCCAACCCCGAGCACTGGTCGCGCCTATGCAAGCTGATCGGCCGCGAACAGCTGATCGAGGACCCGCGCTTTGCCACCGGCAACGACAGGGTCGCCCACAGCAAGGAACTCGACGCGATCATCGGCGAGTGGACGGTTCAGCACGACAAGCGCGAGGCGATGGAGAAGCTGATTGCGGTCGGGGTGCCGGCCGGCGCCGTCTTCGACACGATGGAACTGCAGAACGAGCCGACCTTCGAAGAGCGCGGAATCATGCAGGTCGTGCAGCAGCGCCAGGGCGACTACAAGATGGCGACCTGGCCGGTGCGGGTCGACGGCAAGACGGTGCGTCTGAAGCCGTCGCCGGCGCTCGGCGGCGACAGTGCCGAGGTGCTGGAGAAGTGGCTCGGCATCGACACCGGTGAATTTGCCAACCTGAAGACCGCGGGCGTGCTGTAGCAGACGCGTTGCTGCGCTTTCTTGCGTCGCTGAGCGGATCGATTCGCCGCTCGCTCCCGCGCAATGACAACGCGGTTGTTGTCATTGCGCGGGAAGCGCCGCGGCCAAGACTGTTGCTTTAACGCAGGCTGGCGCGCGGCGTCAGTCCCCGCACTGGCGCATAGACTTGCACAAAATCGTGCAGTCGGTCTTTTCCTGGGATATTCTTCCACCGTTCATTGCACTATCCGGCTGTGGCCGCGCTCGGCCACGCCCGGGACTGGAGAAGATATGTCCACCCTCGACGACATCGCGAAAGAACGGCAGCTTCTCGCCGAGCGGCTGGCAAAGATCGACGGCGAACGGGCGAAATTGGCCGAGCAGCTCGCTGAACTGGAGGCGGCAGAACGGGTGTTGTCGCGCTTCACAAAAGCCAGGCCGCAGCCGGTGCGCCGCGGACGCCGCGCGGCAGCGGCCGAGACCAAGACCGCCGCCGCTGCGCCACGCCGCGGACGGCGCGGGCGCCCCGCGCCGCGCCAGACGGTGTCGTTGGGCGATGCGACCTTGCGCGCAGTCGCCGCGCACGGCCACGGCGCCTCGGCCGAGGAGGTCCGCAAGTTCCTCGCCGACGAGCTCGGCATGCAGGTGCGGCCCAATCACCTCGGCATGGCGCTGCAGCGCCACCGGCGCGCCGGGCGACTGGAACAGCGCGACCTGCGCTGGTACCAGCAGCAATCGCCCGGCTCCGAACCCACGCCATCATAGACTGCGCCGTCATAGAGAGCGCCCGGTCAGCCCCCGCCAGGGGCGCGCACCGCGCGAAACCGCAGACGGACGTAGTCGGCGATCCAGGTGCCGGTTTCGTCGGTCATTATCGGCCGCAAGAGGGCGGCAACCTCGGCCAGCGCGGCGTCGCGATCGGGCTGCGGCAGCGCCATGAAGAAATCATCGGTGAAATTGCCGAGCCAGGCTTCGATGCCGCTCTCCACCACGGTCGGGCGCGGAAAGATGCCGATGTCCTTGACCACGAACCCAGCCTCTTCGAGCTTGCCGCGATAGGCACTGGCCGAGGGGAAATACCACGGGTTGAGCCCCCTCGCGTCGAGCCCGCGCCGCGCCAGCACCGCGGAGATCGCGACGAGGACGGCCGCGGTGTTGTTGTGGCCGCCCATCTCGGCGACAAAGCGGCCACCCGGCTTCAGCGCCCGGTGGACGCCCATCAGCACCGCCTCGGGCGGCTGCATCCAGTGCAGCGCGGCATTCGAGAAGACGGCGTCGAATTCGCGCTCGAAGGCGAGGCTTTGCCCGGGCACGACCCGGGCATCGATGCCGCGTCTGCGGGCCGCGGCGATCATGTCGGGCGCCGCGTCGACCGCGACGATTTCGGCCCCGGCGGCGATGATCTTCTCGGTGAGGACGCCGTCGCCGCAGCCGAGGTCGAGGATGCGCTCACCCGGTTTGGGATCGAGCATCGCGAGGACCGCGGCGCCGAGCGCCGGGACGAAATGTGCGGTCGTCGCATAGGTCTGCGCTCGCCAGCGCTGGCGCGCGATCCTCACGATGCCCTCGCCGTTTCGGCCTGACGGCGCAACGCCCTGAGCGTGGTCCGTGTCGTGATCATTTCCGGGTCCATCTGCAATTCGATGATGGCGGCGCGGCCTGAGGCGAGCGCCGCCTCGAAGGCGGGCGCGAACTCCTCGGTCCGCTGGACGGTCGCGCCAAACCCGCCATAGGCGGCGGCGAGCGCGGCGAAATCCGGGTTCCGAAGCGCGGTGCCGACGACCCGGCCGGGAAAGCGGCGCTCCTGGTGCATGCGGATCGTGCCGTACATCGCGTTGTTGAACAAAAGGATGATCGGCCCGACGCCCTCGCCCAACGCGGTCATCAGTTCCTGCCCGGTCATCATGAACCCGCCATCGCCGCAGAATCCGACGACCAGCCGCCCGGGATGGACGAGCTTGGCGGCGACCGCGGCGGGGACGCCGTAGCCCATCGCGCCGCTGGTGGGCCCGAGCTGGCGGCCGGGCCGGCGATATTGCAGAAACCGGTTGGGCCAGCCGCTGAAATTGCCGGCGTCCGAGGTGACGATCGCGTCGTCCGGCAGGCGCTCGCGCAGCCAGCTCATCACCTGGCCGAGATCGAGCGCGGGCGCCGGGTCGAACGCGGTCGGCGCGAGCCCGGCCTCGTATTCCGCCCGCGCCGCCTCGCGCCACTGGCCCCAGCGCGGCGCCCTGATCGGCTCCAGCGCCGCGGCGGCGGCGGCGAATTCCGGCATGCCCGACTGGATCGCCAGGGTCGGGCGAAAGACCCGGCCCAATTCCTCGGCGGCGGCGTGGACATGAATGAGGGTCTTGCCCGGGTCGGGGATCCCTAAAAGCGTGTAGGATTGCGAGGTGATCTCGCCGATCCGCGCACCGACCGCGAGTAACAGATCGGCCGCCTTCACGCGCGCCACCAGCGCGGGCGCGGCCCCGGTGCCGAGATCGCCGACAAACGTGGAGAGCCGGTTGTCGACGATGTCCTGGCGGCGGAACGACGAGCACACCGGCAGCTGATTGGCTTCGGCAAAGCGGGCGATGTCGGCCGCCGCAGCGTCGCTCCAGCCGCTGCCGCCGACCAGCATGATCGGCCGTTCGGCGGCGGCGACGAGCCGGCGCAGTTCGGCCAGATCGGCGGCGCCGGGATGGGCGCGCACGGCATGGTAGGGGCCGGCGACCGCGGCGGCGCCAAGCTCGCGCAGCATGTCTTCGGGCAGCGCCACCACGACCGGGCCGGGCCGGCCGGAGGTGGCGACCTGGAAGGCCTGGTTCAATAGCTCGGGGACACGCTCGGCCATATCGATCTGCGTCACCCATTTGGCGAGCGGCGCATACATCTTGCGGAAATCGACCTCCTGAAACGCCTCGCGGTCGATCTGGTGGCGCGCCACCTGGCCGACGAGGACGATCATCGGGGTCGAATCCTGGAATGCGGTATGCACCCCGATCGAGGCGTTGCAGGCGCCCGGGCCCCGCGTCACGAGGAGGACGCCCGGCTCGCCGGTGAGCTTCCCATAGGCTTCGGCCATGAAGGCCGCGCCACCCTCCTGGCGGCAGGTGACGAGGCGGATCTCCGGGGCGTCGTAGAGCGCGTCGAGTACTTCGAGATAGCTCTCGCCGGCGACGCTGAACGCCATCCGGACGCCCTGCGCGCGCAACGCCGCGACGACCAGCTGTCCGCCGCTCATCATGGGAAGATTCGCCGTCATCGCCGCACCGTTCCTATGATTGGAGGCGGCGATGTAGACGAAGCGCCGGCCCGACGGAAGAGCTTATCGGCGCGATTGGGCATTTGTCATTGCGAGGAGCGAGGACGCACTCTCATACTTCTGGCATACTTCTGGGTAGAAACAGCACGAGATCGCTTCGCTCGCAGTGATGCGGAGACGCTGGTAGCGTGGCGTCCGCGCGTCACACGGGGAGGCAAGCGCGTTTCGAGCCGTAAACTCTTCGCATGGCGAGGACAATGACACCTGACCAGTGGCCGCGCGCGCGAAAGTCGCCGCCGACCGGCGGGGCTGCGCAGCGGCTTGCAGTCGAGTTGACCGGCGATGGATGATCAGCCGCTCGGCCCGCTCGCGGTGCCGCCGCATGAGCGCGACCGTGCCGATGAGGCGTCGCCGGTGCGGCGTGCGCCGGGGCAAGTCGGGCTGCCGCCCTCCCGCTCCCCGTTGCGCAGCGTGCTCCTGCTCCTCCTTGTGGTGCTCGTCATCGCCGGGCTGGTGGTCTGGGCGGTGCGGCGCGCCGGTCAACAGCCGGCGCCGGCCGGACGCTTCCAGTCGACCGGTCCGATGCCGGTCGGCACGGCCAAGGTCGACAAGGGCGACATGCCGGTGACGCTCAGCGGGCTCGGCGCCGTCACCCCGCTCGCGATGGTGACGGTCAAGACCCAGATCAACGGCCAATTGATCGATGTCGCCTTCAAGGAGGGCCAGCTCGTCAACAAGGGCGATGTTCTCGCCCAGATCGATCCGCGCCCCTACCAGGTCGCGCTCGCCCAGGCCGAAGGGCAGCTGGCGAAGGACCAGGCGCTGCTCAAGAACGCCCAACTCGACCTGACCCGCTATAAGACGCTGGTGGCGCAGAACTCGGTCGCCCGACAGACGCTCGACACCCAGGCCGCGCTGGTGCAGCAGGATATCGGCACCGTGCAGGCCGACCAGGCGCAGGTCGATACGCAAAAGCTCAACCTGACGTACTGCCGCATTGTCGCCCCGGTCGGCGGCCGGGTCGGGTTGCGCCAGGTGGATCCCGGCAATTACGTCCAGACGAGCGATGCGGGCGGCATCGTCGTCATCACCCAGCTCCAGCCGATCTCGGTGATTTTCACGTTGCCGGAAGACAATCTCCCGGCGGTACTCAAACAATTGAAGGCCGGCGCCACGCTCGCCGCCACCGCGTTCGACCGCACCGGCGCGACCAAGCTCGGCGCCGGCACCTTGGAAACCGTCGACAACCAGATCGATCCGACGACCGGCACGGTGAAGCTGCGGGCGGTCTTCGACAACACCGACCAGCTGCTGTTTCCCAACCAATTCGTCAACATCGGCCTCCTCGTCGACACCCTCAAGGATGCGAGCATCGCCCCGCTTGCAGCGATCCAGCGCGGTGCGCCGGGGACGTTCGTCTATCTCGTCAAGCCCGACGACACGGTCGCCGCCCAGCCGGTGACCCTCGGTCCGAGCGACACCCAGAACGTCGCGATCACCAAAGGGTTGGCGCCCGGCCAGGCGGTCGTCACCGACGGCGCCGACCGCCTGAAGGACGGCGCCAAGGTGCGCCTCGTCGACGCCGCCAAGCCTGCAGCGGCTCCCGCAGGCGGGTCCCCTGAGCCGGCCGCCCCGGCAAAAGACAAACCGCCCGGCCAGACCAAGCCGCCCGGCCAGGCGAAGCAGCGGAGCGGCGGGTGAGGTCATCGGCGGATCACGAGACTGCTAGCCGCCACCCGCCCGCCGCTTCCACGGCGGTCTCCCGCCCGCGCTTTGCCCCCACCCTTGCCTCCGCCGCCCCCACCCTTGCCTCCCCCGCATGGGGGGGAGGGTCAGGGTGGGGGCAAAGCGGGGGAAGGTCAGGGTGGGGGCGAAGCGGGGGAAGGTCAGGGTGGGGGCGCCGCGGGAGAGGGTTGGGCAGGGCGAGGGTCGGGGTGAGCGCCGCTCGGAGCATCGCATGAGCCCGTCGCGGCTCTTCATCCTGCGGCCGGTGGCGACCTCGCTCCTGATGGCGGCGATCATGCTGGTCGGCCTCGTCGCATACCGCTTCCTGCCGCTTTCCGCCTTGCCCGAGGTCGATTACCCGACGATCCAGGTGCAGACCCTCTACCCCGGCGCGAGCCCCGATGTGATGACCTCGTCGGTGACCTCGCCCCTCGAGGTGCAGCTCGGCCAGATGCCGAGCCTCAACCAGATGTCGTCGGTCAGCTCGGCGGGTTCCTCGGCCATCACCCTGCAGTTCAGCCTCGCCCTGAGCCTCGATGTCGCCGAGCAGGAGGTCCAGGCGGCGATCAACGCGGCAGGCAATCTATTGCCCTCCGACCTGCCGGCGCCGCCGATCTATGCCAAGGTCAATCCGGCCGATGCGCCGATCCTGACCCTCGGCCTGACCTCGAAGACGCTGCCCTTGACCGATGTGGAAGACCTCGCCGACACGCGCCTTGCGCAGAAGATCTCGCAGCTGACCGGGGTCGGCCTCGTCAGCGTCAGCGGCGGGCACCGCCCGGCCGTGCGGATCCAGGCCAATCTGCGCCAGCTGGCCGCCTATGGCCTCAACATCGACGACCTGCGCACCACGATCAACAACGCCAACGTCAATACGCCGAAGGGCAATTTCGACGGACCAAACCGGCAATACACGATCAACGCCAACGACCAGCTGAAAAAGGCCTCCGACTACACCGATCTGGTGGTCGCCTACCGCAATGGCGCGCCGGTTCGCCTCGCCGACGTCGCGAGCGCCACCGAGGCCGCCGAAAACACCAGGCTCGCCGGCTGGATGAACCAGACCGACGCGGTCGTTCTCAACATCCAGCGCCAGCCCGGCGCCAACGTCATCGAGGTCGTCGACGGCATCAAGGCATTGTTGCCGCAGCTGCAGGCCTCGCTGCCGGCATCGGTCGATGTCACGGTGCTGACCGACCGCACCAATACGATCCGCGCCTCGGTCGCCGACGTCGAGTTCGAGCTCGGCCTTGCCGTCGTCCTCGTCGTCCTGGTGATCTTCCTCTTTCTGCGCAGCGTCTCGGCGACGATCATCCCGAGCCTTTCGGTGCCGCTCTCGCTGGTCGGCACGCTTGCCGTCATGTACCTCGCCGGGTTCAGCCTCAACAATCTCTCGTTGATGGCGATGACGATCGCGACCGGCTTTGTCGTCGACGATGCGATCGTCATGATCGAGAACATCTCGCGCTACATCGAGGCGGGCGACCCGCCCTTGGAGGCCGCGCTCAAGGGTTCCGAGCAGATCGGCTTCACGATCATCTCGCTGACGGTGTCGCTGATCGCGGTCCTGATCCCCTTATTGTTCATGGCCGATGTGGTCGGGCGCCTCTTTCGCGAGTTCGCGCTCACCTTGACGGTGACGATCGTCATCTCGGCGATCGTGTCTCTGACCCTGGTGCCGATGCTGTGCGCCAAGCTCTTGCGCCACCGTCCGCCGGAAGAGATGTCGCGGGTCGCGCGCAAGAGCCAGGAATGGTTCGACGGGGGGATCGCGCACTATGGCCGGGCGCTCGATTGGGTGCTCGACCGCCAGGGGCTGACGCTCATTGTCGCGGCCGCCACCCTCGCGCTGACGGTGTTCTTTTACGTCATGATCCCGAAGGGTTTCTTCCCGGTCCAGGATACCGGGCTGATCCAGGGCATCTCCGAGGCGGCGCCCGCGGTATCGTTCGCGGCAATGGCCGATCGGCAGCAGGCTTTGGCCGCCGCCGTCCTCAAGGATCCCGATGTCGAGAGCCTCTCCTCGTTCATCGGGGTGGACGGCACCAATACGACGCTCAACACCGGCCGCCTCCTCATTAATCTGAAGCCGCGCAATCAGCGCAGCCTCAGCGCCAGCGACATCATCCGCCGGCTCTCGGGCGAGATCGCCGGGGTCTCCGGCATCACGCTGTACATGCAGCCGGTGCAGGATCTGACGATCGACGCGACGGTCAGCCGCGGCCAGTACCAGTTCGCCCTCGAGGACGCCAACCCCGACGAATTCGCGCTGTGGGTCCCGCGCCTGATGCAGCGCCTGCAACAGATACCGCAGCTCGAGGATGTGGCGACGAGCTACGCCGAGAACGGGCTGTCGGCCTATATCCTCATCGACCGCGCGACCGCCGGGCGGTTCGGGATCACCCCGGCGACCGTCGACAATGCGCTCTATGATTCGTTCGGGCAGCGCATCGTCTCGACGATCTTTACCCAGTCGAACCAGTATCGGGTGATCCTCGAAGCCGATCCGGCATTTCAGCAGTCGCTCGCCTCGCTCGGCGCGATCTACCTGCCGTCCTCGACCGCCGCCAATGGCCAGGTGCCGCTCTCGGCGATCGCGCAAACCGTCGAGCAGACCGCGCCGATGGCGATCAGCCATCTCGGTCAGTTTCCCTCGACGATGATCTCGTTCAACCTCGCGCCCGGCGCCTCGCTCGGCGAGGCGGTCGATGCGATCCGCAAGGCCGAGGCAGAGATCGCCATGCCGGCCAGCATGATCACCGCCTTCCAGGGCGCCGCGCTCGCCTTTCAGGCGGCGCTCGGCAACGAGCTCATGCTGATCATCGCGGCGATCCTCACCGTCTACATCGTCTTGGGCGTCCTCTACGAGAGCTACATCCACCCGATCACGATCCTCTCGACCTTGCCCTCGGCCGGGCTCGGCGCCCTCCTTGCGCTGATGCTCGACGGCAGCGACCTCAGCATCGTCGCGATCATCGGCATCATCCTCCTCATCGGCATCGTCAAGAAGAACGGCATCATGATCGTCGACTTCGCGCTCGACGCGCAGCGCAACGAAGGCAAGTCGCCGCGGGATGCCATCCATCACGCCTCGGTCTTGCGCTTCCGCCCGATCATGATGACGACGATGGCGGCGCTGTTCGCGGCGTTGCCCTTGATGCTCGGCACCGGCACCGGGTCCGAGCTGCGCCATCCGCTCGGGGTCACGATCATCGGCGGGCTGATCCTGAGCCAGGCGCTGACCTTGTTTACGACCCCGGTCATCTATCTCGGCTTCGATCGCATTGGCCGTGCGACGCGCCGGCGCTTCGGCCACCTGCTCAACGCCGGGGACGCCGCCCCGTGAGCGCGGCATGAGCCTCTCGACCCCGTTCATCGAGCGGCCGGTTGCGACCACCCTGTTGACGATCGGCGTCACGCTGGCCGGGCTCTTCGCGTTCGGC
>Ga0210394_10006359_pt1 | contig 12814 bp, 14 predicted proteins | sample IncBWC12MmetaG_FD_160121 | JGI IMG/M metagenome (GOLD analysis project Ga0210394, IMG submission 160121) | Forest soil microbial communities from Barre Woods Harvard Forest LTER site, Petersham, Massachusetts, United States - Inc-BW-C-12-M | ecosystem: Environmental > Terrestrial > Soil >... | reverse complement strand
GATCTGCACGACATAGCGGTCCGCCGGGGAATCCCACAGTTTGAAGACGTACTTGCCGGCCGGCAGGGTAGTGCCGGGCACTTGCACCTTGTCTGAGAAGCTGATGGTCGTTTTCCTGTCCCAACTATCCGCCCGCACCGCACGCGGGGAGACGGCCGCAAGCAGCAGTGTCGCGCACGCGGCAATTTTGATTAGACCAAGCTGTTTCATTTCGTTACCTCCGGGTCAGCCTCTTGCATCTCTTTGGCCAAGATAAGAACTTCTGGTCCATCAGAAGTTTGCGGCGGATGCGCCCCTGTGGAATTCAGTAACTATTACCTGCGACGGGCTTCTGGCCTGAAAAAGGGATTGTGATGATCGCTTCCTGCGGTCGCGGCTCGGTAAGTAGTTGGTTTTTCGTGCCGCCGATTCTGAGCCGCGACCGCGGGAAGCGATCGTTTACGTCGGGCACTCACTACATCCGAAGGCGGAGCATTTTGGGTAATTTGTTCTGACCCGGCGGCAAAAAGTTCTGACAGCGTCGCTCCATCAGGACCAGGAATCAATATCATGACAATTGGCCCACTGAATGCTCCGAAATCAATCACACATGTGGGGAAAAATAAGTGAACGCGACAGCGCTCTAATGGACGCTCGTCAGCAGGAACCTGCCACGCCGCTACCACAGGCGCCCAAGACGGCTGCGGTCGGCAAGACCATGCGACTTCGCGGAGACATGTCCAGCGACGAAGAACTGTACATGGACGGCGAGATCGAAGGCACTCTTGAAGTCCGCCATCGATTGACCATCGGCCCCAACGGCAAGGTCAAGGCGAATATAAAGGCAAAAGAACTGGTGGTTCGAGGCTCGATTCAGGGCAATGTCGAAGCCACCGAGCGAATCATGATCATGAACGGGGCCAGCATTGTGGGCGACGTCAAGACCGCGGGCATCGTGATTGAAGACGGCGCGTTTTTTAAAGGCGGCATCGACATCCTGCGCCCGGAGATCAAGAAGCCGGAGCCCGCCGCAAGCACCCTCCCCAAAGCAGCGAGCGCCGGCGCCTAGCGTTGAGCCACACCTACTGTCGCGGCGGGATTGATCCCGAGCGCGAATCGACATAATATCAACTGACTCGGCATGGAGCTATCCCCTGGCTGACGCCTGGGGCTGGAACCCCGTCCCGTGAGGGCGGGGATTCGGCGAGTAGCTAGGGAGGTTGTTATGAAATCCTTGAGCATCGCGATCGTTCTGGCGGCGCTCCTCGCAGGTGGAACCGCAAATATCTCCGGCAAATGGGAAGTGCAGGTGGAAGGCTATGGCGCTCCGCGCACCCAGAAATTCGAGCTGAAGCAGAAAGGCGAGGACCTGTCGGGCGTCTATGCCGGCAAGTTCGGCGAATCGAAAGTCACCGGCACGGTGAAGGACTCCGCTGTCGAGTTCGAGATGCGCGTGATCGAAAAAGACCAGATCGTCACCGTCCATTACACCGGCGTGGCGACAGACGACGGCATTAAGGGGACGGTCACCTTCGGCGACCTCGGCAAAGGCACCTGGGTGGCGTCCAAACCGATACCGCATAAGAAATAATAGAAGCGTGACCAAAACTCGTAAACTTGGACATTCAGGCCTCGAAGTCTCTCCTCTCATGCTGGGAGGAAACGTCTTCGGCTGGACCATAGATCAACCCACGTCGTTTCAGATTCTGGACGCCTTCGTCGACGCCGGGCTGAATTTCATCGACACCGCGGATATTTATTCCACCTGGGTTCCCGGCCACGCCGGAGGCGAATCGGAAACCATCATCGGCAACTGGTTGAAGCGTTCCGGCAAGCGCTCGAAAATCGTCCTGGCAACGAAGGTCGGCATGCAGATGGGATCCGGAAAGAAGGGTCTCAAAAAGGATTACATTCTCGAAGAAGTCGAGGATTCCCTGCGCCGCCTCCAGACGGATCACATCGACCTTTATCAATCGCACGAAGACGATCCGTCCACCCCTCTCGAAGAAACGCTGGGCGCCTATGCGCAGCTCATCAAGGAAGGAAAAGTCCGCGCCATTGGAGCTTCGAACTACAGCGCGGAGCGGCTCGCCGAATCGCTGCGGGTCAGCCGGCAGCACGGGCTGCCGTCCTACCAATCCTTGCAGCCCAAATATAATCTCGTCGAACGCGCCGGCTACGAATCGGAACTGGAGCCGTTGATTTTGAAGGAAGGCATCGGCGTGGTTCCCTACTACGCGCTGGCCAGCGGATTTCTGACCGGCAAATACCGCTCGGAAGCCGATCTCGGCAAAAGCGCCCGCGGCGCCGGGGTGAAAAAATATATGGACGCCCGCGGTTTTCGCATCTTGGCCGCGCTCGATCAAGTCGCCGCCGCGCATCGCTCGACGCCCGGCAAGGTGGCGCTGGCGTGGCTGATGGCCCGCGCCGGCATCACCGCGCCCATCGCCAGCGCGACGTCCCTCGCCCAGCTTCAGGACCTGGTGGATTCGGCCAATCTCGACCTTGATCCGGCGTCGATTGAAGTCCTGAATCAGGCCAGCTTATGATCGGACGACTCTGAACCCACCGAAGCGTCAGGATTCGGCGCGAGCGATATTTGTAGACGTTCGCAAGTTGCCTATCGGACCCGAATTCGCTGGTCCGTCACTACCGTGACTTTCTGAGCTAAGTCCAGCCGCAGAAGGGCTGGCAGCCGCTGGCGAATGAAACCGAGTACGGCTTTTCGGCCAAGCGATCCGGGTCGGAAGAGCACAACACCCGAATGCGCATATGTCGGGAAACGAGTAATATCGGCGATTCCCTTATCGAGAGTGAGAACGATCCGCTGTTCAGCATGCGCCGCGGCAACAACAGCGGGATCGCCAACTCCGGTCAGACCCTCGTCCGCTACCGTGTCTCCACTATGCCCGAGCGAACGCAGTTCGTCGCCAAGCTCGATCGGCAGGTTTTCGTCAACCTTGAATTTCACTGCGTCTGCAGCGGAATGAGAGATTCTTCCCGAGCAAGCTCTGCGGCATACGCCAACGCCGCGTTGATATGTTCCATCCGCAGGCTAGGATAGCTCCGCAACATCTCCTCGCGCGTCGTGCCCTCGGCAAGGTTATCAAGGATGACAGTGACACGGACGCGCGTGCCCCGGGCGCAGACTTGCCCCCCGCAGACGTTTGGATCGGTAGAAAGAAACTCCTGCCACGCCATCTCATACAACAGTCTACTCGCTCCGCAGCGTGTCCGCCGGATTCAGCCGTGCGATCCTCGACGCCGGAATCAAGCTCGCCAGCGCCGTCGCCAGCAGCAATCCCACTCCGACCCCAATCAGCGTGACCGGATCGCCCGGCTGCACTCCCCAAAGAAAGCTTTTGAGGAACCGCTCAAATCCAAGTGCGGCGGCAGCGCCCACTGCGACTCCGCAGAGCACCCAAATCAAGCCCGGCCGCAGCGCGACCTGGATCGCCCTGCCCACCCCCGATCCCAACGCCATCCGGATTCCGAGCTCCTTGGTCCGCTCCGTCACCAGGTTCGAAATGAGCCCATAAATCCCCATCGCCGACAGCACCATTGCCAGCGCCGCAATCGTGCCTGCGATCGCCGCCAGAAACCGCTGGAACGTCAGCGATGCCACTTTCACGTCGCGCACCGAACGGAACGACGCCATGGGCAGCATCGGATCGGCCGACCGCGTCGCATCCTCAATCGCCTTGGCAACCTGCGCGCCGTCGAGCGAGCTGCGCACGATCCAGCTCGGCGAAAGCCATGTGTGCACCATGCTCAGTCCGCCGAACTGCGTCGCCGGAATGTAGACCTCCGGGACCGCGGACATGGGTCCGAAATCGCCCCATCCAGCGCGAGCTTCGAGCACGTCGCCAGCGACGCCTACGATCAAGCCGTAGGGCAGAGGTTGACCCAAAGCGTCGCCATTCTTGAAATAACGCCTCTCGAAGGCCTGGTTGATGATGACCACCCTGGCGGATGTGACGGAATCCGCGGTGGAGAACACACGGCCGCGCAGCAGGGGGATGCGAAACGCGGTGAAATACTCCGGCGTGACGTAGGTCAGGTTGGTATGGCTGGCGCGTTCCATGCCGATAAGTTTTATATTGTCGTTCAGGGCGCGTTCGTAAGGAAGCGAGAGCGCCACCGCGGCCGCTTCGATGCCGGGAGTTTCATGTAGCCGCGCGAAGACCTTATCGTAAAACTGAGTCATCTGCGCGGCGGTCTGGTAGCGCGCGTCGAGCAGCGAAAACTTAGCCGTCAGGACGTGATCCGGATCGAAACCTGGATTCAGATTCCACAAATGGAGGAACGTGTGCAGGAAGAGCCCGGCGCCGAACAGAAGAGGCACGGTCAGCGCGACCTGTCCACCGACGAGCGCCCCGAGCGAGATAAATCGCTTACGCCCGGCCACTCCGCGACTCCCCGATTGCGCCGACCGCAGATCGACGCGGGTCGCCTGCCAGGCCGGAGCCAGCCCGAAGGCGATCCCCGCGATCAGCGTCAGAACAAGCGTCGCGGCGAGCACGCGCCAATCCAGTTCCACGGTATCCAAGAACGAAAAGGTCATCGCCCCGAGAGTGCGCAGTCCGGCCAGCGCCGCCCATCCTGCAAAAGCGCCAGCGAAACCGCCAAGCAATCCAAGCAGACTGCTCTCGATCAGCAACTGGCGGACGATGCGGGAAAAGGGCGCGCCCAAAGCGAGGCGTGTCGCGATTTCCCCCACGCGGCCGGAGGCCCGCGCCAGCAGCATGCCTCCGATATTCACGCAGCCGAGGACGAACACGAACGCGACGGCGGCCCACAGCAGCATCAGCGGTTTCCGCAAATCGGTCGTGCGGCCTTCGAGCAGCGGAATAATATCGAGCAGCGCGCTCTTGTCTTTATGGAACACGCCTTCCCGTTTCAGATCCTCGGTGATCGCCGCCAGTTGCGCGGAGGCTTCCTGCCATGACGCGCCCGGCCGGAGCCTGGCGATAATGTCATAGTTCGAGCCGCCGCCCTCTCCCGTTCGAGAAGGCCGGATGGGCGTCCAGATATCGGCCTTCGCGCCGGAGGTAAAGCCGGCAGGCATGATCCCGACCACGGTGTACGGCTCGCCGCGCAGCAGGATGCCCCGGCCGATGACGCTCGGATCGCCGTGGAAGAATCTCTGCCATAACGCGTGGCTCAGAATCACGACGGGCGCTCCTTTGGGGCGGTCCTCGTCGGGCGAAAACTCGCGGCCGACCAGCGGCCGGGCGCCCAACACCCGGAAAAACCCCGCACAAACCCGCTGCTGCCTCACATAGACGCCGCTCCCATTCACCCCGAGGTTGACTCCGCCCGCCCCATCCGAAAAAACAGCGGAATCGAGCGCCGATGCATGATCCCGAATCGCCTCCCATGTGGTGCCGTCGAAGTTATTGGCAGTGCCCTCTTTCCCCTCAAACCGGTATTTCGCGACAATTTCCGTCAACCGGTCGGGCTCAGGATAAGGAAGCGGCCGCAGCATCGCGCCATTGACGACGGCCAGCACAGCCGTGTTCGCCCCGATGCAGAGGGCAAGAATCGCAATTACGGTGAGGGAAAACCCCCAGTTCTGCCGGATTAGCCGGAAGGCGTAGCGCAGGTCGTGCATAAGGAACCTCGATTATCAATAAGACGATAGATTACGAATACAGTTCCGCGAAGTTTTGGTTACGGGTCAGAATAGTACGGATGAGCGCGAAAGCCGACAGAAGGGTGAAGCGATCCTGACATGACCAGACCAAAATTCATCGCCGACGCGGATCTCAGCGAGAAGATCATCGTGGGTATCCGGCAGCGCGAGGCGGCGATTGATTTCCTAAATGCGTCGGGGGGCGGTACACGGGGTCTCTCCGATCCGGAGGTGCTGGCGCTGGCTGCTGCAACCGGCCGGGTGGTCGTTTCGAGCGATCAGAAAACGATGCCGGGACACTTCAGGAAATTTCTGGAAGTGCACGATAGCCCCGGGCTCATCATTGTGCGCCAGTCCGTTGGATTAGCACGGGCGATTGACGAACTTATTTTGATATGGAACGACCCTAAGCCAGAATCACTGCGAAATGACGTCCGCTGGGTGCGAAGCCGGACCTAAGTTACGATGCGAACGCGCAGCCTCCCTGGCTGCATCGAGCCTGGAGTAGAAGTCAGGATCCTTTGCTCGGGCTTCCTCATACAGCCTGTCATACTCGATCTCGCCTTGCCGCAAATATTCGTCTACCATCGGTCGATTTGCAAGGTAGAACGTGAGGGCGTTATTTATCTGGTCGAGCGTCAGCGCCTGGAACTCATATGCGATGCCCTCGGGCGACTCCCCCCGGAGATACGCGTACACCACCGAATCCAGCGACACTCGCGTCCCCGCCACGTAATACCCGCCGTTGCGCTGCTCCACGTACTCCATACGCCAAGTATACCGTGTTACACTTGAGTTTTTGGTTTCCCCCCGGTAAACCGAAGCATTTCCCTGTAATTTTCAAAGTGGAGGAGTTTCAACGAGTGGCAGAAAAAATGCGGCATATTTTTACGTCCGAATCGGTGACCGAAGGTCACCCGGACAAGATGGCAGATCAGATCTCGGACGCCGTGCTGGACGCGGTGTTGGCCGAGGACCCGATGGGCCGCGTGGCCTGCGAAGTTCTGGTTACCACCGGAATTTGCGTAGTCTCTGGCGAGATCACCACCAAAACTTACGTGGACGTGCCCAGGCTGGCGCGGCAGGTGATCGAGGACATCGGCTATACCGACGCCGATATGGGTTTCGATTCGAAAACCTGCGGCGTGCTCAATACCATCCAAAGCCAGTCGCCCGACATCGCCATGGGCGTCGATACCGGCGGCGCGGGCGACCAGGGCCTGATGTTCGGCTTCGCCTGCAATGAAACGCCGGAGCTGATGCCTCTGCCGGTCATGCTGGCCCACAAACTGGTCCGCCGGTTGAGCGAAGTGCGCCGCGCCGGGACGCTGAAGTTCCTTCGCCCCGATGGCAAAAGCCAGGTCAGCGTCGAATATGTGGACGGCAAGCCGGCCCGCATCGATGCAGTCGTCGTCTCCACTCAGCACGACGACGACGTGACCACCGAAACCCTGCGCGAACAGGTTAAGAAGCACATCATCGATCCCATCCTCCCCAAGCACATGATCGATTCGAACACCAAGTTCCACATCAATCCCACCGGACGTTTCGTCATCGGCGGACCTCACGGCGACACCGGACTCACCGGCCGCAAAATCATTGTCGATACCTATGGCGGCATGGGCCGTCACGGCGGCGGAGCGTTCTCGGGCAAGGATCCGACGAAGGTCGATCGCTCGGCCTGCTACATGGCGCGTTACGTGGCGAAGAATATCGTCGCATCCGGCCTCGCCGACCGCTGCGAAGTGCAGCTTGCCTATGCGATTGGCGTGGCGGAGCCCGTTTCGGTGATGGTCGACACGTTCGGCACCGGCAAGATTGAAGAGGATCGTCTGGTCGAACTGGTCCGCGCGAACTTCTCGCTGACGCCCAAGGGGATGATCGAATCCCTGAAGCTGCGCCGCCCGATTTACCGCCTGACGGCCGCTTTCGGACATTTCGGCCGCACGGAAGACACGTTCACCTGGGAAGCGACCGACAAAGCCGCCGCACTGAAGGAAGCCGGCATGGCGACCGCCGCCGCCAAATAATTTTCAATCGGAGACAAATATATGAGCACAGCCACATCCACCGTCCCTTGTGACGTAAAAGATCTTTCGCTCGCCGAGGCAGGCAAACGCCGCATCGAATGGGCGGGGCAATCGATGCCGGTTCTGGCCACGATTCGCAAACAGTTCATCAAAACCCAGCCGCTGGCCGGCATTCGCGTGGCGGCGTGCCTGCACGTGACCACCGAAACCGCGAACCTGATGATCGCCCTGCGCGACGGCGGCGCCAACATCACTCTCTGCGCGTCGAATCCTCTCTCGACGCAGGATGAAGTGGCTGCCTCGCTGGTTCGCGATTACTCGATCCCGACCTTCGCCATCAAGGGCGAATCGAACGAGTCCTATTATTCGCACCTCAACTCCGCGCTCGATTCCGCTCCGCAGTTCACCATGGACGACGGTGCGGACGTGGTGGGCCTGCTGCACACCAAACGTAAGGAACTGCTGGCCAACGTCATCGGCGGCACGGAAGAGACCACCACCGGCGTCATCCGCCTGCGCGCAATGGCCAAGGATAAGGTGCTCGCCTACCCGATCATCGCCGTCAACGACGCGCTGACCAAGCACTTGTTCGACAACCGCTACGGCACTGGCCAGAGCACGCTCGACGGCATCATCCGCGCGACGAACGTACTGCTCGCCGGCCTCAACGTGGTCGTCGCGGGCTACGGCTGGTGCGGACGCGGCGTCGCTATGAGAGCCAAAGGCATGGGCTCGAACGTCATCGTCACGGAGATCGATCCGACCAAAGCCATCGAAGCCGTCATGGACGGTTTCCGCGTCATGACCATGGCCGAAGCGTGCGCCATCGGCGACATCTTCGTCACCGTCACCGGCAATAAGAACGTCATCGCGCGGGACCATTTCGACAAACTGAAGTCCGGCGCGATCCTCGCCAACTCCGGACATTTTAACGTCGAAATCGACCTCGAAGCCCTGGCCTCGGTCGCTAGCAGCCGCAAGGAAGCCCGGCCCTTTGTCGAGGAGTTCTCGATGAAGGACGGCCGCAAGCTGTACGTGCTGGGCGAAGGACGCCTCATCAATCTGGCCGCAGCCGAAGGCCATCCCGCATCGGTGATGGATATGAGCTTCGCCAACCAGGCACTCTCCGCCGAGTACATGGCCAGGAATCACGGGAAATTGGAGAACAAGGTTTACTCGGTGCCCGAAGAGCTGGATAAGCAGGTCGCCAAGATGAAGCTCGAATCCATGGGCTTCAATATCGACAAGCTGACGCCGGAGCAGGAGGAATACCTGGCCGGCTGGTCCGAAGGAACATAAGCCCCTCATCCCTCCTGTGGCCGCGCTCTACTGAGCCGCGACCACAGGGAGCGGAGTCTCAAAAAAATCATGGCATTAGTCGAAGGTTGCAAGCATTCGCTCGAAATCACCGTCCCCGTTGCTGAAGTGGAAAAGGAAACCGAGCGCGCTGTCCTCGAAATTCAGAAGAAGGTGAAGCTCCCCGGCTTCCGCCCCGGCAAGGCTCCCGTCGGGCTGGTGAAGCAGCGCTTCGCCGGCGACATTCGTCAGGACGTGCTCGAAAAACTCGTCCCCCGTTTCTTCCGCGCCGCCGCCGATAAGGACCATCTCGAAGTGGTCGGCCAGCCCAACGTTACCGACGTACACTTTCATGCCGGCGAGCCCATAACCTTTAAAGCCGAATTCGAAGTCGCACCCAAATTCGAGCTGGGCGAGTATCGGGGCATCACCGTCACCTATAACGAACCCGAAGTGAGCGACGCCAAAGTCGACGCGCGCATCGAGGAAATTCGCGAACAGAAAGCCGAGTACGTCAACGAGGACCCGCGCCCGCTGGTCGATGGCGATTACGCTGTTGTGTCCTTAGAAAGCCTCTCCGGCGTAGCCGAAAAGGTTTCGCAGGACGAGCTGATGCTGAAAATCGGCGACGATGCGACGATGAAGGAATTTAGCGAAAATCTGCGCGGCGTTGCTCCCGGTTCACATCCAGATGACACGCGCGAATTCGAGGTCACGTATCCCGAAGATTACGACCGCAAACAGCTCGCCGGCAAAACGGTCCGTTTCAAAGCAACCTTGAAAGCCGTCCGCCGCAAGGAACTCCCCGAAGTGAACGACGAGTTCGCCAAGGACCTGGGCGACTATCAAACCGTCTTCGAGCTGAAGGAAGCCGTTCGCAAATCGTTGAAGCACGATCGCGAGCACAAAGCTCAGGACGATGCCAAACACCAGTTGCTCGACAAACTGGTCGACGCCCACAATTTCGCCGTCCCTGAGGTTTACATCGACCGGCAGGTCGAGATCAACGTCGAAAACCAGTTGCGCACGTTAGCCGCCCAGGGAATTGACCCGCGCAGCATCAAGCTGGACTGGCAGAAAGTCCGCGAAACGCAGAAGGATAAAGCCGCGCGTGACGTGAAAGCGTCCCTGCTGCTCGACAAAATCGCCGACCGCGAAGCCATCGGAGCCACGCAGGAAGAGATCGACCGCGAAGTGCAAAAAATCGCCCGGCAGCAGCGCGAGGCGGTTGCGCTGGTCCGCGCGAAACTGCAAAAAGACGGCGCCATCGGACGGATTGCGGGTCATATAAGAACCGAAAAAACGCTGGCCTTCCTGTTCGAGCAGTCGCGAAAAGAAGCAGGAAAGCCGGAGCCTGAAGCAGAAAAAGCGTAAAGTTAAGGTATGAGTCCAGATCGGCTGCGCCGCATCACCGTCGAAGCAGGCAAGTGCGGAGGACGTCCTTGTATTCGCGGCCAGCGGATCCGGGTAACCGATGTTCTGGAACTGATCGCCGGCGGCGCGTCCTTCGATGAGATCCTCGCGGATTACCCGTCCTTGGACCGAGACGATATTCTCGCGGCAATCGATTACGCCGCGCACCAAGCCGATCACGCCATCTTGCAATCGTCGTGAACTTTCTGATTGATCATCAACTTCCGCCCGCTCTTGTTGGTTTCTTTCGTGAACGTGGCTGTGAGAGCCTACACGTATCGGAGCTCGGCATGACGTCGTGCTCTGATGCTGAGATATTCCAGAACGCGCGAGCGAACCACCAAATCATCGTCACCAAAGACGAAGATTTCTTTTATCTCTGTCGCCGCCTGGAATCCGACGTAAGCTTGCTCTGGGTCCGCCTCGGCAATTGCCGGACGTCAATGCTCCTGACAGCCTTTAGCCAGCAATGGAAAGAGATACTTGGCTGTTTCGAATCGGGCGATCGGATCGTCGAGATTCGCTAGCGCGCTGGAGTCAGCAAATAAACCGCAAAAGTCGCCAACCAGTGAGCACCTTCATAGTGCTGCCCCGTAACAGCGGCCAATCCTGCTTGCGCATGCAAACTCGCAAGCTCGTCCTGTCCGCCGATCTCCCGCAGCATCCAAGCCCGGCTCAAATTCAAACCGTCCAGATGTGAAAACTTTGGGTCGCTCGGATCCGGCGACACCACCGGCCGCAATCGCGATAAATCCGGCAAAAATCGAGCAAACCACTCCGAGAACTCCGACGGCGGGAGCACCCGCCGCATCACATCCGCCTCGGCCAGCGACGGCGAAAGAAAATCCTCACCCGACGGCTCATAGTCCACTGGTGCATTCCGATCATTTAAGTAAAAATCCCGAGCCCGACGCTCGAACAACTCACACCGATGCGAATCCAGCGCGAGGCCGAGCGCAAACGCCGTATTACTATGCTCCCCCGACCGCACCGGATATGACAGTTTTTCGAGCCACGTCGAAAACCGTTCCAGCACGGTTTTTTCCAGTGGGCGTAGGACCTCGCTCCGCACTTCGGACGCGAGCGTCAGCAGCCACGCGAGCCCGTAAGGACGCTCAAACGCGGCGCGTCCCTCGTCTTCAAAATACCGAACCTCAGCCGCAATATTTTCTTCCGTGATATTGCGTGCCAGAGCCGCGCGAGCCTCCGCGGCGAACTCCGCATCGGGAAACATGCGCGACAATCGCGCCAGCAACCAGTGCCCATGCACGGCCGAGTGCCAGTCGTAGCAGCCATAAAACGCCGGCGTCAAAATCCTCGGCGGAAGAGCATCGGCGTCCGACTGCATGGTGTGCGCGATCTTGTTCGGATACTCGCGCGTCACGCAGTCGAGCGCCAGCCGAGCGAATCTTGCGGCCAGTTCTTCCGTGAGTCTGATGCCAGCTTGCATATACTGAGGCGTTCTTGGGTGGCGCGGACTTTAGTCTTGCAGCGTCGGCCTTCAGCCGGCGTTCAGAGTGTCTCCATCAGACCGGACATCGGCTAAAGCCGATGCTGCAAGCTGAAGCTCGCGCCACATTTTGCTAAGTCCCATATCGCTCACGCAAGACGTTCTTCTGAATTTTTCCGGTACCGCCCTTGGGCAACGCGTCGACCACCACCACCGACGTCGGACACTTGAAATGCGTCATGCGCTCCCGGCACCACGCGATCAGATCCATCTCTTCAATCGCATGATCCGGCCGGCACACCACCACCGCGCGAATGGTCTCGCCCCATTTCTCGTGAGGCACTCCGATCACCGACGCTTCCAGCACCGCCGGATGCCCCAGAATCATCGATTCCACTTCGGGCGAATACACGTTCTCGCCGCCCGGCTTGATCATGTCTTTCTTGCGGTCCAGGATGTAAAGGAACCCTCCCTCATCGAACTTTCCGATGTCGCCGGTGTGCATCCAGCCGCCGCGCAGGGCATCTCTAGTGATTTCGGGGCGTTTCCAGTAGCCTTTCATGACGTTCCAGCCGCGCGCCAGCACCTCGCCCGATTCCCCCACCGGAACGTCGCGGTCATTGAAATCCACCACGCGCACTTCCACGCCCATCCCGGGCCTTCCCGCGGCGGCCAGCCGTTCGCCGCGATGCTCTTCATGTTCCAGCAGGACCGCCATAGGGCTCAACTCGGTCATGCCGTAGACCTGATTAAACTCGACCTGCGGCAGCTTGCGCATCGCCAGCTTAATCAGCGGCTCCGGCATCGGCGAGGCGCCGTACAACATGCGCCGCAGGCTCGACAGATTGTACTTGTCGAAGGAAGGATGATTCACGATCATGCTGATCATGGGGGGCACGATCACCGTGTCGGTGACGCCATGCGCTTCCACCAGCCGCAGGAATTCCTCGGGATGAAAGGTCGGCAGATAAACGTTGGCCGACCCCAGCGCCGCATTCACGTAGACCGTCC
>Ga0210394_10006356_pt1 | contig 12815 bp, 6 predicted proteins | sample IncBWC12MmetaG_FD_160121 | JGI IMG/M metagenome (GOLD analysis project Ga0210394, IMG submission 160121) | Forest soil microbial communities from Barre Woods Harvard Forest LTER site, Petersham, Massachusetts, United States - Inc-BW-C-12-M | ecosystem: Environmental > Terrestrial > Soil >... | reverse complement strand
GCAGACCAAACGGAAGCTCAGACTGACAAAAATGTTCCTCCACCGCTATACAAGCGTGCAAACGTCGACGTGGCGAAGCTCAAACACGATGCCGATGAGCTAGCTAGCTTAGCTCAGTCCATTCCTAACGATGTCGCCGCGACCGGACGAGGAATGCTGCCAAAAGATCTGGACGACAAGCTCCGGAGAATTGAGAAGCTGGCGAAGCATCTGCGCGGCAACTTGACCCCTTAACAGCAGGCAATCGCAACAAGAAAGGGCCACTAGCCAAAGGCTGGTGGCCCAACAAGAATGCTCTTAGCTTAGAACGTCAGACGCATACCCCATTCGATCGCTCGGGGAGAGCCCAAACCGAAAACCCCCGTCCCTACACCTAGGCGATAGACTTGAGAAGCCTGACTTGACGAAGGAACGGTGTTGATCGAATTCCCAGCCGAGTTGAGCCACCCGTTCATCGTGCTGGGGGGCAGATTGTAATTGACGAAGTTGAAGATGTTGAAGATACCCACGCTAGGCTCAATCGTGAACCTCTCGCGGAAGGTGTGCCGCCACTTGATGTTGAAGTCAAAGTCTTTGAGCCAGGTGAAGGGCAACTGGTTAGGAGGAGCTAGTGGCACCTTCGGAGCTACCAGACCCAGTGCCTGCAATTGCGGCGCTGTCATCAGCCCAGCGCCTACTATTGCCTGCCCTGCTGGCGTTGGCTGACCACCTTGCGTTTGGTTGTAGTTATTAATGGCCGCGTTCATGCCGTTAACTCCGAACTGACGCCCGAAGGAACCGTTCGTGGTTCCGGGCATGGGCTGGCTGCCAATACCGCTTCCTGTGAAATCGGTTTGGAAGATCTGTCCGAGAGTTCCAGTGTTACCAATAATCGTCGGGCTCGACAGCGGGCTGTAGAAGTGTCCGATGAGGCCCAAACGGAAGCCCCCCGGCACATCGAAGTTGCCGCCAAAGGATATTTGGCTGGTCCGATCAAGTAATGACTGCCCCATGAACCTCAGCGGGTTGTCGTTATCGGCAGCCTGAAGCACGAAGTCCTGGTCGTTGGCGGAGCTAGGATTTCCCGGCGGAGACGCTCCCTGATACGCCAGCGGATTTACGAACCTGGACAGCGAATAAGAGACCTGGAAATTCGCCGCCTTCACGTACTGCATCGGGTTATTTACGTTCTCAACCAGCTTCATCTGAAGAGCGTTGTAAACCGAACGGCTGATCGGCTCGAGGAACTCACCGCTATTGAGGTTCGGATTAATGCCGCCGAACGCACATGGACGCCCGAGGGCCATGGCACAGGCCACACCTCCAAGATCGGTTGGAGTTCCGAGACCGGCCCCAAGGTACGCCGACGCAGCCCCAGGGCCCCCGAGCACAGCAATCGTATGATCGACGCCCGCAGCGCCAGGAGCGGAGCCATTGGCAAGGTTGACCGCATTGATGGCCGCGAGTGCGGCTGCGGAGTTGAAGTATTTCACGTCGCCTACGTGATTCTGGTCGATGCCAAGCAGGGCGTGAGTTTCGATATTGCGCAGATAGTCGGCGGTGAAAATCATGCCGCGGCGAATCTCGTGCTGGATGCCGAAGTTCATTTGCACAGAACGAGGCGTCCGGTAATTGGGGGCGAACAATCCCAACGGGAAAGCCCCGCCGCCGTTGATGAAGTTGCCAATGTAAGACCCATTCTTCGAGGTCAGAGTAAACGGGTACGCAGCCTGAAGTTGGCTTTCCAAGCCTGCCAACGCAGTCGCGCCTTGCCCAATTGTGCCTAGGCAAGCGGATTCTTGAACTCCATTTACCGTGATTTGGGGAACCGTTAGCTGTCCCGTAGGCGTGAAGATAGGCTGTGGTGCTCCGTTGAAGCATACCGCAGGTGAGTACAAGAACGCGCCATTTTGCAGACGCAACGGACGATCAAACAGAACGTTGTTGAAGATCACGTTGTCATAAAACAACCCAATACCGCCGCGTAGCACGGTCTTGCCATTGCTCATTGGATCCCATGCCAGTCCGAGCTGAGGAGCGAAGTTCGTATTAGGGTTACGGACCGGGTTTCCAAAACCCGGGTAAGCTGCATTGAGGGGTGCAATCGCCGGCAGGTCGCTATCCGTTCGGCCAGTGTCACGCACCCAGCGCAAACCAGGCGTGAGGGTGATATTCTTTCGAATCTTCCAGGCATCGCCAATGTACAAACCAATTCGGTTGTCCGGTCCCAATCCACCAGCAGGAAAGCCCAGAGCAGGGTTCTCAGTCGAGAACCCTTTACCATTGCTCATAAGGGTCTCGAAGTTAAAATAATTCAGAGGGTTCGACGCGACCGTGCCATCTGGCCCAGCCGGACAGCTCGCACTTACGGTCGTGCATCCCAAAAGCCCCGGGATCCCGACCTCATAAGGATCGATTCCGAAGAACGATGCAAACCCACCGCCCTGGATGTGGTTCCAGCTCGCTCCGAAACGGAGAATGTGCTTTCCAAGTGCCTTGCTGCCGTCATATTTGAGCTGATGGTCGGACTGCGGCGTGCTCTGTGGCGCCAGGTAGTTCGGCCCAGTGGCAAGAGCTCCTATAGCAATGCTGACCGGGAAGTTGGCCAGCGGAAGATCGGTGCCCCGGGTGGCGTCCGCGATCTGGTTCTGGAATTTCAGATACGAAAAACGAATGGCGTGCGTGAAGCTGCCAGTGTTGAAATCCAAACCAATCACGTGGTTGCGGGTGTAATCCTTGTTGTCGTAAACCGAGAAACTGGACGAGAAAAAGGTCGCATCCGTGGAGTTATGGAAGTAGCTGAAACGATAGAAGAGCCGTGCGGTTTTGGTTATCTGATAATCCAACCGGCCCATTAGTTCGTCGTCGTGAAACGGAGCGGGGAAGAAACCGGAGAACGCACTAAACGGCGCGCCATATAATACCGGCGCTCCAAGGTGCTTCAAGGTACGTTCGCCGTCGCCGAAGAAGAACAGCTTATCTTTGATGATCGGTCCGCCGAAATTTCCGCCCACCTGACTTTGTTGCCAGGAAGGAGTAGGCAATCCCGGGGGCGTAGGCAGAGATGCGGATGCCACAGTGCTGTCGCGGTAGTAACCAAATCCCTCGCCGTGGAACGCGTTCGTTCCTGACTTCGTAACCACGTTAACGGCACCGGAAGAGGTTAGGTCGTTGGACAGATCGAGGTTGGATTGCGCGATGGAAAATTCTTCAATCGCACTAGCGGGAATGTCTTCAGTTGTTGTACCGACTGTCTCGTCGCTGACGTCTACACCGTCCACGTTGATGCGAGCGGTGCGGCCGAAGCGGCCACCGAACGAGATCGATGAATATCCGACTTTCGTGGGATCGAAGTTGGTTCCATCCTGAATCTGCACGCCCGGCTCTAATTGGGCGAGATCGAGGAAGTTACGGCCATTCACCGGCAGATTCTCAATCTGCTGTGAGGTCAGCACGCCTTGAACTTCGGCCTGCTCAGTATTGACCTGCACGCTCGAGGCCTCTACTTCAACGGTTTCGCTGGTTTGGCCGACCTGCATGGCCAAGTTACCGTTGGCGGTGGTGTTCACCTGCACGTTGAGCGGCAACTGGGTTGCTTTGAAGCCGGGGGCTTCAACTCTCACAACATATTCGCCCGGAACCAAGGCACCCGACGCATACGAGCCGGAGGAATTTGTGGTGGTACTGATCACCGAACCTCTCGTTTTGTCAGTGATGGTAACTTTTGCTCCGCCCACCACGGCGCCGGAAGGATCGGTCACGGTCCCCTGAATACTGCCCGTAGAAACGGTCGTTTGTGCCAAAACAAAAGTTGAGAACAGCAGAAACGTTATCGCCAGAGCAAGCGTTACAAAGATTGTGGCGGGACGGACACGGCGGCTGAGATTCACGGACATCGTCCACCTTCCTTTTTCAGAGTCGGAACAGAACCTGTATTTTGCTTCAAACGAAAATATTTCGGAATCCGGTGAGCGGGGAATCATTCGCTTCCTGATCATTGCGTTTGGTCTGGCATTGGTACACAGGAAACTCAGCCAGCAAACCCAATGTAGAAGAAGCCCCCCTCACAAGAAACCCAAGCACACCCATCAGCGTAGCTATGCAATTGATAGACCAAGAAATTGACCGAGACACTTTGTCATGTCATGTGCAAGTCTGTCAATAGATTATTGAGGTGTTATGTGAACTGGGAGGGTGCCGGCAAACAAGCGCTGGATTCTATATTCCGTAGATTATTACGGAAAATGAAATCAGGAAGCACGCCGTTAGAGCTTGGATTTGGAGGTGTAATAGCCGGTCCGGTGCCGCACCGTGAACTTCGAGCCTGTGGGCACGCCGTCGACTTTCACTTCAATACGGCGGAAGCTGGAGTCCGACAATCGCTGTGAAGGATAGTAGGCTAGCAGGTATTGGGTGCGCAGTTCATCGCTGATTTTCCGGAAAGCGTCATCGAGTTCAGGCACCGAAGTGGCATAGAAATACTTGCCGCCGGTGTCTTCGGATATCTGAATCAAGGCGTGCTCCCCACCGATATCACGCCCCGCGCTTGCCTCAATCGGAACCACAATGATGCTGTAGACGATGGCTTCGGCTTCCTGCGCGGAGCGCACCGCCTGTTTGTAATCCATGCGGCTAACCGTGTCGCCGCCGTCGGTGATGACAACCAGAACTTTTCTTCCCTTTCGCGGCGCGAGCGCCTGCGCTCCGAGGTAAAGAGCGTCGTAGAGAGCAGTGGCTGATCCCAAGCGAACCCGGTCAACGCCGCGGTCAATGGTTTTGAGGTCTGAAGTAAACGGTACGACCTCGCTGACCACTTCGCTGAAACCATAAAGCGAGAGCGCATCGACTGGCCGAAGAATGGCATGGGCGAAACGGCGCGCCGAGGACAGTTCCAGCGGCAGATCCTTACGTGTGCTTAAGCTTGTATCGACATCGACCACAATGGACAGCGGCAAGGCAGATTCTTTGTCAAACATGGAAATGGTCTGCGGTTTGCCGTCCTCCAACAGTGTGAAGTTTTCCCTCTTCAAACCTCCGACGGGCGCGCCGTGCTCGTCGGTGACCGTAACAAATACGTTCACCAGCTTGACGTCAACCTTCAGCGTTGTTTCGGAAGCCTGAGTTGATGCAGCCGCGTTATCTGGACCGGCGTTATTCTTCGAATCGGTAGAGTTTGGTTTCGCGGTGGTTGAGTTGCCGGTAGCCCACGGCGGCTTGGGCACCTGCGCCGGCGAGGTCGCAACTGCGACAGCGAGGAAAAGGACCAGGCGCCGCATTCGAACGCTTGAATCGTTTTTTACGATTTCGGCGCGCTCCCGCTCGCGAAAGCCGCGAATATGCTTTTTGTGAAAAATGGCGTTCAACCACAAAGCCCGTAAAGAAGTTTCGCAGAAATCGCGAAAAGATAATCTGCTCACTTAGATGCAGGCCTTTCGGAATGGCTGCCTTCGGCCTTAGGAACCCCGGCTGGAAACGGCTCGCCATCGGCCCACACCGCGCCATCCTCGAAGTGTTCTTTCTTCCAGATAGGCACAGTGCGCTTGAGGGTATCGATGAGCCAGCGGCAGGCATCGAAGGCGGCCGCGCGGTGGGCAGAAGCCACCACGATCAAGACGCTGGTCTCGCCGATTTCCAGCCGTCCTAAACGATGAACCATCGAGACGGCGCGGATGGGAAACTGCTGCAGCGCTTGCTCGATCAGCGCGTCCATTTGCTTCAGGGCCATCTCCTCGTAAGCTTCATAATTCAGGTAGAGCGTGCGCCGTCCGCGCGTGTTGTCGCGGACCACGCCTTCGAAAGCAACTGCAGCGCCGTCCGCGGGCTGCTTGAGCTTAGCGAGGACTGCTTGTGTGTCGATTTTTTCCCTGACAATCGAAGAGTGTTGGCTGCGCGCCTCATCACTTTTGGGATTCGCCAGCCCCCCACTGACCGGCGGCAGGAATGCGATCTCGTCTCCTTCTTTTAGCGGAGAATCCGGTGCGGCAAATTCCTGATTGATGGAAATCGCGATCGAAGTGGCAAGTTCGTTCAACCGGGGACTGATGCCCTGGTAATGTCCCACGACGTCGCCCAAAGTGGCATGTTCCGGCAGATTGAGGAGTTCGCTTGCGCGCCCCGTCAGATCCTTCAACACCCCGAAAAATAAAATGCGAACTTGCATGAAAATCTCAACGCCGCGATTGGCAAGCGCTTGGCAGTAGTGTAACGCGGCACCTCCGCAGCATGTCTTCCGAGCCCAAAACAAATGCCAGTTCCCTTTCGAGAACTGGCGTGGTTCTGCAGAATGAATCTGTCCCCATTGTCATTCCGAGCGAAGCGAGGAATCTGGGTTTCTGCCGGTGCCGGCAAGAACCTAGATCCCTCGCTCTGCTCGGGATGACATTACTTATGGGGTTTCTCTTCCTCTCGTTTCTCAGCAGGTTGAGAATGCGCGGGCGGCGCGGACTTTGCCGCTGGCGCTGGCGGCCGCGGAGCAGGAGCCGGAGTCTGGCGCTGTTGCTGCCAGCTATTAAATTTCGCCTGCTCGTTCTGCTGGTGCTGGGGATTCTCCTGCACCGGCGGAGCGGGTTTTACCAGGGGATGTCCAGTTTCGTTCGCGGGTGGGTGCGGTACCGAACGAGCCATGGGTGACGCCGGCTCGGATGGACGCGCTGGCGGGGGCGGCGTTGCTCCCGGACGCGGAGTATTCGCTGGTCCGGCCGCGTGCTCATTGGCCGGTGGTGGGGTTGTCCCCGGACGCGGAGTATTCGCCGGTCCGGCCGCGTGCTCATTGGCCGGTGGTGGGGTTGTCCCCGGACGCGGAACGCTCGCTGGCGCTGCCGCGTGCTCGTTGGCTGGTGGTGGCGGCGTTTGCGGGTGAGCCTGATTCGGTGCAGGTTGTGGCGCTCGCGATGCCGGTTGTGCAGGCCGGGCCGGCTCATTTGCCGATCGAGTTGTGGGCTGCGGTGCTCCCGGCGTCTCTGTGCGGACGTTGGGAGCAGCTGCCTGCCGCTGTTCAAATGAACGTGGCGGAGCTGGCGGCTGTTTGACCGCCACCACCTGCCGGCTCATCACCGCAGCCGGGGGCTTTACGGCAGCGGGTCTACCCGCTCCCATGACGCTTGCACGAGCCGGTTGCGCCGCAATGGTATGAGTGACGGGAGCGTTCTCGATCTGCTTTTGATCCACTTTGACCATGCTCGCTGCGACTGGGCGGGCATTGACAAAGGTGTCATGAGGGACCGCTGTCACAGCATTGGCCACGTGCTGGTTGGCATAATTAATTCGAGTTACGTTGGTGGTGTTGTTGTTGATAATCGTCGTGTTGTACACGTTCGTGACCTGAGTCACAGAAACCCGTGTGTTGGTGACATTCACGTTGTTCACGTAGCCGGGGCTGGTTCGATACCAGGGGACGAAGACTTCACGCGGAGCCAGTGGGAACCAGGCCACACCAACGCCCACACCAAAGCCAACTCCGACTCCAAAACCCCCTCCGCCTACGAATGCGACCAGAGCCGGCGCATAAACCGGCCGCACGACTACCGGACCTGGCACCCAGCACCATGAGCTCTCTACAAAAGCCCAGCGTCCATAGTGAAAGGGAGCGAATCCCCAAGGTTCATCTTCCACCCAGGTCCAGCCCCAGGGCGCAACCCAAACCCAGTGGCCGAATCGATACGGAGCCCATCCCGGAGCCACGGCGGCTGGCGCCCACACCGGACCGTAGTCGGCTACGTACCGCCAGTGTCCGTATTCGTCGAGGTCGGAAGCGCCGGTTACTTCGGCAGAAATGTAATTCGAAGACTCGGAGTGGTCTTCGCGTTCATCGCGCTGGGAGGAAAAATTATCGAAATCATCAGCATTGCGTATCTGGGCAATCTCGTGATCTAACTGGTCCGTGCCAGTAAAGCTTGCGCGCTGGCCAGCAACCACCATATAAGACGCGCCGCCGCCAGTGGCTTCGGCGCGGCCATGCCAGACCGTGGCATCGGTTTCATTACCGTCGGCGCTCACATCGATGCGATATTCGCCGGTACGCTGAATCTGAAATGCCAGATTGGGCGTATCGATTTCGAACTGATCTTCATCATCGAGATGCCGGACGTGCACGATGATCGAACCCTGCGATAACTTCACCTGGGTCGTGCGATCGTCGAGATCAAGGAAAGTGATGCTGGTCTCCGAATCCATGCGAATCGAAGTTGAGCCTGTCTGCAATTCCGCCCGCGAATCCTTGTCAGCCCACAGGTTGTCACCGGTGGTCAGCGGACGATTGGGAACTGCCTGCACCCAGTCGCCCTCACCGCCCGGCTGAAAGGAAACGGATCCGTCGGAAAAACTCAGGCGCGCGACTCTGCCCGGAGGATCTTGCCCCGGCCCCTGCTGCGGAGGCGGGCCCTGTTCCTGCGGAGGTGGCGGTCCCTGGGCCAAAATTACGGGCGGTGCCTGTAACATCAGCAATATTCCCGCCAGAGCAATTCCAACTACCAAGACTCTGTGTGTCTTCATTTGGCTTATGTTCCTCGCTGCGGTCGCTATGGCGCCGCTTCATTGAGTATTAACACTATCCGGCGCAAGAAGTTCCATACATGAGGGACTGTACCGTAGTGTATCCACAACAAAAATATGCCAGTCCCCGTTTCCGAAAACTGGCATCTTCCTTGCCAACACCTTACTTATTATAATTGTTAAGCTACCGGCTGTTCGCTCAGCACTTTCTCCCGCTCCTCCGCGTCCTGTTTCTCTTCGCGCGGAGTCGAGGGAAGGGCCAGTTCCAGTACCTCGCTGATGAGCTTAACGTAGTGAATCTCGACATTTTCCAATTGTTCCGGAGTGAGATCCTCTTCGACGTTGGTCTTGTTTTCCGCCGGCAGGATGATGTTCTGCACTCCTGCTCTCTTGGCAGCAAGAACTTTTTCCTTCACGCCGCCAATCGGAAGCACATTGCCGCTGAGCGTGATTTCTCCAGTCATCGCCAGCAATGGCCGCACCGGACGGTTCGTCAACAACGAAACCAGAGCGGTCACAATGGTCACACCCGCCGAAGGTCCATCTTTCGGGATCGCGCCCGCGGGAACGTGGATGTGAATATCATGCTTCTCGAAGAAGTCTTCCTGAATGCCGAGTAGCGCCGCATTGGAACGCACCCAACTCAGGCCGGCTTGCATCGATTCCCGCATCACGTCCTGAATCTGGCCGGTGATGCTGAGGTTGCCTTTACCTTTCATGGTGCTGGCTTCAACGAAAAGAATGTCGCCGCCAGATGGCGTCCACGCCAGTCCGACAACCACGCCGGCGCGCTTGGTACGTTCCGCGATTTCACCTTCGCTGCGAACCTTGATGCCGCCCAGGAATTCGTGGACAACTTCCTGAGTCACCACTAATTTTTCACTCTTTCCTTCAGCCAGACGGCGCGCCTGCTTGCGGCAAATCGTACCGATATTCCGCTCCAGGTTGCGCACGCCAGCCTCGCGGGTGTAGTGCCTAATGATGTTGCCGACGGATTCTTCCGGAAATTCGATCTGTTCCGGCGTGATCCCGTTCTCTTCGATCTGTCGCGGAATCAAGTACTGAAACGCGATGCGAATTTTCTCTTCCTCAGTGTAGCCTTGAAGCTCGATGATCTCCATGCGATCACGCAACGGCTCCGCGATCGGATCGAGCATGTTTGCCGTGGTAATGAAGAGCACTTTCGACAGATCAAACGGTACATCGAGATAGTTGTCGCGGAACGTGGAATTCTGCTCCGGATCAAGCGCCTCCAACAGAGCCGAACCGGGATCGCCGCGGAAATCGCGCCCTACTTTGTCGATTTCATCCAGCATGAAAACTGGATCTTTGGTTTCGGCGCGGCGAATGCCCTGGATAACCTGCCCAGGTAAAGCACCGATGTAAGTGCGCCGGTGACCGCGAATCTCAGCTTCATCGTGAACACCACCCAATGAAATGCGGACGAACTTCCGTCCCAACGCCCGCGCTATGGATTTTCCCAGCGAAGTTTTTCCTACGCCCGGAGGTCCGACAAAGCAAAGAATCGGTCCCTTCATCCCCGGCTTCAAACGGCGCACGGAAAGATAATCCAGAATACGATCCTTCACTTTTTTCAGATCGTAGTGATCTGTGTCCAGCACTTCCTTGGCTTTGAGAATATCGACGTCGCCACCCGAAGTTTTCGCCCATGGCAAAACCGCAAGCCATTCGATGTAGTTGCGGGTAACTGAATAATCCGCAGCCATCGGTGACATGCGCGAGAGCCGGCCTAACTCTTTCAGCGCCTCTTTCTTGACTTCATCCGGCATGCCTGCTGATTCGATTTTCTGCCGCAACTCTTCCGTATCGCGCGCGCCTTCATCCTGCTCACCCAGTTCTTTCTGGATGGCTTTCATCTGCTCGCGCAGATAATATTCGCGCTGGGTCTGTTGCACCCGGTCCTGCACTTCGGACTGAATCTTGTTGCGCAGTTGCTGGACTTCCAGCTCTTTGGCCAGATGCTGGTTGATCTTTTCCAAACGAACCCGAACGTCGGTTGTCTCCAGCGTGTCCTGCTTGTCGGCTGTCGACAGAGAGGGCAACGAGGAGGCAATGAAATCCACCAGCCGCCCCGGCTCTTCAATATTCATGGCGACAGTGGAGAGTTCGTCAGACAAAGTCGGCGAGCCTGCCACAATCTGCTGAAATAGGGTCAAGACATTGCGCTGCAGCGCCTCCACCTCAGAACTCGTAGGCGGAATCGCCTCGGGGACAGAGTCCACCCTCGCCCGCATAAACGGGGCAAGCTGGGCAAACTCGACCAGCCGCACCCGCTCCAGGCCTTCCGCAAAGACGAATAGGCTCTGGTTGGGCATTTTGACGACTTTATGCACGACCGCCAAGGTTCCAACGGTATAGAGATCGGTGGGTTGAGGTGTGTCTACGCGAGCTTCCCGCTGCGCCACGACGACGATTGTCTTGTCCTCACCGAGAGAATTAATGAGCTGAACGGAGCTTTCCCGACCCACAGTCAGTGGTAAGACGGCGTGAGGGAACAAAACTGTATCCCGCACCGGTAATATAGGAAGCGCCCGGTCCTCGGGTTCATTATTGCTTGTGTTTTCTTTAACTTCCTTAACTTCTTTAGTTTCTTTTGCAGAGCGCTCAGAGCGCGTTGCCTGTGCCATAAAATTCACCTTGAGTGTAGTATGCTCAAGTTTGATGAGATAAATGCCCCCGAAGATGCAACCTGGCCTACAGAAATAATTTTCATGAGCAGCTGGATTCTACCTCTTCTTTGAAAGGTTTGCACCAATCCAAAGGTACACACAACGTTTGCGGGCTCTTGACCCCATTTGACGATCTTTCTTGGATAAAAAACACCCAAGTTTTCAACAAGCAATCCCCGTCAGGCCGCGCGATACACCCCAAGCACCTTTACCGGACTTGCCGTTTCCTCCAGATGCCGTAAGGCATTGCGAGCCGCTTTATCGTCTCCACAAAGCAAATCTGCAAAAAACGCATATTCCCAGGGGCGTCCTCGGATGGGGCGCGACTCGATTTTGGTCAGGCTGATATCGCGCAACGCAAATACGCTCAGAGCTCGGAACAGCGCCCCCGGTATATTCCTAACCCGGAATGCGATGGAAGTCTTATTCGCACCCGGAACAATGCGGCGCCCCTTGCGGATCAAGAAAAAGCGAGTGAAGTTCTGTTTATCGTCCTCAATTCCAGCCGCCAGTATCCGGCCCTGGTACACGGTGGCGGACTGCCGGCCAGCGATTCCGGCCGCATCCCGTAATCCGTTCTCGATCACATGCTTTACGCTGCCGGCGGTATCGTAAAAAGGCATCGCTTGTATGTTCCGATGCTGCCGAAAAAAATCGCGGCACTGATCAAGCGCTACCGGATGCGAAAAGACTTGCCGGATGTCGCTCATCTTCACACCCGGAGGGGCAATCAAATTGTGCATGATTCGCAGGCGATACTCCCTTTGGACGAACACGTTCCGCGCCAATAAAAGATCGAAGTGTTCCGCCACCGATCCCGCCAGCGAATTTTCGATCGGAATCACGGCTGCATCAGCGGAGCCGCGTTTCACCCGATCGAACACCTCCACGGAATGGGAGCAAGTTACAACCGTGCATCCTTTGACCATGCGCTTTGCTGCTTCATGGCTGAATGAACCGGCTTCGCCTTGGATGGCAACTTTCATATCCGCAACTTACCTGTGGCTGGAACCGGAATGCAATGGCTTCTCCAGCACGAACGCGTCCACGTCATTCGAATAATAGCGCGGGATGGTCTTCTCCACGCTGTAGCCGTGCCGCTTGTAAAAGGCAAGCGCGGCTGAGTTATCCACCGCGGTTTCCAGTACAACGCTGTTGCAACCCGCGGCGCACAAACGATCTTCCGCCGTGGTCAGTAATTGCGAGCCAACCCCGGACCGCCGGTTCACTGGCGGCACGTCAATCGTGAGTATATGACCGACCCCGCGACGTCTGGCGTGGGCAACGATGAAGCCCAGAATGGTCGGAGTCGATTCACCGACCGAACTGTTTGCATTTTTCTTGTGTCCGCCGACCGATGCCTCGGCGACCATTGTAAAAGCACCCCGCAAACGGATGTAAGCCGCGAGCTCCAATCGGGAATATGCAATTCCTGGCGCGAAACATTCTTGATCAATCCGCCACAGGCTGTCGAAATCCTCACCCCGAAAGTCTCGCAGGCCAAAATTCACCAGCTTATTGTAGCCGCTGGGCTTCATATATTCCGCGCTTCGTGATGACGCTCCAAGAGTTAGGCAACCACTCAAAAATATTCTGTAAAATCGTTGCTCGACCCGTACCCGAAGACGTACCATTCGCATCTGAGGATGTTGTGGG
>Ga0210394_10006355_pt1 | contig 12817 bp, 14 predicted proteins | sample IncBWC12MmetaG_FD_160121 | JGI IMG/M metagenome (GOLD analysis project Ga0210394, IMG submission 160121) | Forest soil microbial communities from Barre Woods Harvard Forest LTER site, Petersham, Massachusetts, United States - Inc-BW-C-12-M | ecosystem: Environmental > Terrestrial > Soil >... | reverse complement strand
GTCATGGAACTGGTCGGCCAGGGACTGCTGCTGGAGCCTTACGTGAGTACGGTCGTGCTCTGCGGTGGGCTGCTTCGCGATGCCGCTGCCCGCGCGATCAAGGAGGCGCTATTGCCGCAGATCGCCGCGGGAAAGCTGCAGATCGCTTTCGCCGCCTATGAGGCGGCCGGGCGCTATGAGCTCGCGCACGTCGCTTCGACGGCCGTCCGTGACGCCAAAGGCTGGCGGCTCACGGGCCGCAAGTCCATCGTGCTCGATGCCCCATCGGCCGATTATTTTCTTCTCTCGGCGCGCAGCAGCGGCAATCGAACCGACGCCGAGGGTATCTCCCTGTTTCTGGTGCGACATGATGCGCCGGGATTGACGCTACAAGCCTATCCCACCCAATCCGGCGGCAGAGCCGCGGACTTACATTTGCAAGATGTGCCCATCGACGACGACGCCGTAATCGGCGCACCCGAGCGAGCGCTTCCCGTCATTGAGCGCGCCGTCGACCACGGTATCGCCGCACTCTGCGCCGAAGCGGTGGGTATCGTGACCGCGCTCAATGAGGCGACTCTCAACTATTTGAAAACCCGCAAACAGTTCGGGACCGTGATCGGCAGCTTCCAGGCGCTGCAACATCGAATGGCCGACATGTTCATCGCCGCCGAGCAGAGCCGTTCGATGGCCATCATTGCGGCAGTCCAAGCTGCCGGCGACGAACCCGCGGCACGCCGCCGAGCCATATCGGGCGCGAAGGCCTATATAGGACAGGCCGCGCGCTTCGTCGGCCAGCAGGCCGTCCAGCTGCACGGCGCGATGGGTGTCGTCGACGAGCTCAACGTAAGCCATTACTTCAAGCGCCTCACTATGATCGATATGACATTTGGCGACGCCGACCATCATTTGGCGCGCTTCAGCGATGCACTTCGAGTCGAAGCGGTGGGAGCTGCCTCATGAAATTCAACCGCCGCCGCCTGATTCTTGGACTCTATGTGCTCGCGCTCATTGTCATCACCGAGCTCGTCACCGGCCATTTCAAGCTACCGGCATGGCCGGCGTTCGTGGCCTGGGTCCTCTTCTTCGGCGAACACATGAACCCCAAGAGGGCGCCGCATATTCTGATCGGCGCCGCCGTCGGTATCGGACTCGTGATGCTCGCACCGATCGTCATCGGTTTGCTCGCGCACCTCATCGGTGCCGAATGGGGTCGACTGATTTACATTTTGGCCGCCGTTTACGCGATTTTCGCGCTCGGCGAAATGATTCCGCTGGTTCTCAACAACTATACCTTCATGTTCTTCACGGTTGCGGGCCTCGCGTTGGCGGCGCCAAAACCCAATCCTCAGCTGTGGCTGCTCATGGAAGCGGCGGGAGGCGGCTTGCTGATCGGCGCCACGATCGTCGTCGGCAGGATCATCGGGGCACCCCGCGCGGCGGAGGCGGCGCACTGAATGAAACACGAAACGGCCACCTCGGTGAGACAGCAAGTCAGCGCCGCCGAATGGGACGTGCGCGTGAATCTCGCGGCCGCGTATCGGCTCGTTGCGCTCTACGGCTGGGATGACCTCGTCTTCACTCACGTGTCGGCGCGGGTTCCCGGAGCGGAGCATCATTTTCTGATCAATCCCTACGGCATGATGTTCGAGGAAATCACGGCTTCTTCGCTCGTCAAGATCGATCTCGGCGGCCGGAAGATCATGGACTCACCCCACGAAATCAATCCGGCCGGCTTCACAATTCACAGCTGCATTCATGCGGCGCGAGAGGATGTCGCGTGCGTCATGCACATCCATTCGCTCAACGGCGTCGCCGTCGCGGCACAAGAGCAGGGGTTGCTGCCGATTTCACAGCAATCCCTGTTCGTGCTGTCGTCGTTGGCCTATCACGACTACGAGGGTGTCGCGCTCAATGCCGCCGAACAGCCGCGCTTGGTCGCGGACCTGGGCGACAAGTCCTATCTGATGCTGCGCAATCACGGGCTCCTGACGGCCGGCTCGTCGCCGGCCGATGCCTTTCTGTACATGTATATCTTTGAATCCGCGTGCGCGATCCAAGTGCGTGCTCAAAGCGGCGGACAAGAAGTGATCCGAATACCCGAACCCATTCTCGGCGGCATTCGGGCCGCGGCCAGTCAGGTGACGCGAGGATCGGGAAGCAGCCTCGCATGGCCGGGTCTGCTGCGAAAACTTGATCGATCGAATCCCGGGTATCGGGAATAGCCGCGCAGGGTCGCGTCGCCGTCACCATCGAATCCTAAAGGAAACTCATTGGGCAGCTGCGGCGCGAAAGCGAGCGTTCACAGCCTTTCGGTCGAATCCGGCTATCCCGCTCGGTAATCAGCATCAACGCGTTGTTGGAACCGCTGCTCGGGCGCCCTCCCGGTGTGCGGGTAAATTGATGCCAAAGGTCCATTTCCACGCATCGCCGTCCCTAACGTAGACCGACGTGCCCCAAATAGGTCCAACCTTCTGGCCGTAGCAGGTGCCGTCGGCAGTGCCCTTAAATGTCAGGATGCCGACTGTCGGCGAGAGCATCGTGCCCGCGGCGTCGGTGACGCTTACGCTCTTGGCATCGCATCCGGCGCCGGCCCAGTTCTTCAATGCATCAGCCTTGGTTGCGAGGTAGGTGCCAAAAATATTGATAAATGAAATATCCCCGGCGGTCAGGTCCTCAAGTTTCTTGGCGTCGTGTTCTTTCCAGGCTTCCCAGACGGCCTTTTCGACCGCGAGCATGGCGTCGGTGCCAACATCTCGATCGGCCGGTTTAGCCTCGCCCTTCTTAGACGCCTCCTTCTTGTCAACCGGTTTTGCGGGAGGCGCTTTTGGATCGACGACGGGAGCTTCGGCGTGGAAGGCGCCTTTCCATTTATCGCCGTCGCGAACGTATACGCTCGCCGCCCAATTGTTGGCCGGCAGCTTTTGTCCGCTGCATGTGCCGTCAACGGTTGTCTGATGCGTGATCAGCGCTGCATCATTACCAAGTGGCTTCATCTCCTCGTCGGACAGAGCGTAGCGCTCGATCTCGCAATCAGCGCCAGTGTATTCCTTGGTCGCTGATGCCTTATCGAGCTTGCCATAAGAACCATAGCCGACAAACTTGTCCGAAAGAAATGCGTCCCAGAACTTCGCGTCCTTAGACTTCCAAGCGTCGTATGCACTCTTTTCGAGCGTTAGGAGTGCATCCTTTGTACGTGCGGCCGGAGCGGTCTTTTCAACCGTGTTAGCGGCGTTTGCATTGTCCGCCAGTGCATTTCCGGCGCAGGCTGCAAAAGCGACAGCGGCTGCCGCGGTTATGATCTTGGCCATAAATTGTTGCCTCAAAATTAGTTGTAAATTGAATTCAAGGCCAAAGGCCGTACTGTACTTCGGCGTAGATGGGGTGCAGCGTACTCTCCTTCTTCGACCGCAACACTCCCGCCCCTGAAGCCGAAGGCGGTTTCGTGCTGAGGCAGGACCAAGTGCTCGACGGCAAAAATGTAGGGCCCGAGCTCACTGACACTCTAGTCGAAGCTGATGACTAGGCGTCAGGGCGCTCCTCCCGCCAATGTCGGTTTTCAGGCACCCAAAACAGCTTGTGACCTTCCGCTCCTGGCCGAACTTCGCCGTTGGATCGAGCCGCGGGACACTGGACCTGCACAATTTACATGCCCTGCCGATTCACGTGCACCGCGCATGTACCCCAAGATCCATTGCGTCGTGGAGCAGCCGCAGGACCTCGATTTGATGCTCATTAGATCGGACGCGGAACAAGACGAAGTGCCGGCCTTTGCGGCTGCCTCGCGCCACGTGCAACGTGAACAGCCCCTTACCGATCTCTGTATGCTGGCAGCGCCTTTCAGTTATTTCGCGGAGTACTTAGCGTCGCACACTTCCCAACCATCAGCGATACAGACCTGCGCCTCAGTCAATTGTAGTTCCCCGCGGCAGACGAGAACCTGAAGCCGACGCTCCAGCAGGTCCTTTCGGATAGCGCCATGCTCGCCGTCCCACGGTTGAAGGGCCAAATTGGCAAGCTTTCGAGGATGTCCGCCGAGTCCAAGCGGTACGATGTGATCTAGCTCATAGCGGGACATCTGTGATTCATCAAGCCCATTCTCGCGCAGTAGCTTCGCCTTGATTCCATTCGTGTAGGTCTTGGACGGCCGCACTGTTTTCGTATATCCCGGCACACAGATGGACTGATTGATGGTGTCCTCGGTGACGTCGGGGTTCAGAGGGATGCAACCATGACCGGTTTGAACGCAAGGCAAATTGGCCGCGACTACAGCCGGGGGTAAGGCGGGCCAGGGATGAGCGCCTTGCACAGGCCCACGTGTACCCGCGCAACCAGAACCCAGGATTAGTATGCCGAGGGCGGCAATCGACCGATACCACATGACACTCAATATACGGTCCTCCGCTATAGCCGTGCGTAGGGCGTGCTAACCTCCCAGTATCGACCGTGATCCTGCTCAAGTCTCGCGTTGCGGCAATAGCTGTCCACCCCAGAGCCATAAGAGTGTGGCGCACTGAGCGAATTTGAGCGCGGAGATCGCCAAAATTGGCTTCCCCTCGGCTCATGGGAATTTAAGGGTAGTCACGCTCGTTGAGCAACGTGTCGAACGCCTTCGGAAACAGCGCCTTATGTTGGTGCTACGTGTCCTTATTGGGTGTAGAGCCACTTCCGAATATTCGAAACGGTATCCTCGTAGAACGTCTTGTAAAGACCTTGCGATACGTAGCCGATATGCGGCGTTGCAAGTACGTTGTCCAGCGTCCGGAAGGGGTGCGTCGGAGGCAGTGGCTCAATGTCGAATACGTCGACCGCTGCGCCGGCAATTTGCCTGTTCTTCAACACGCTAATCAACGCCTGCTCGTCGACGATCGGCCCGCGCGATGCATTGATCAACCGCGCCGTCGGCTTCATTCTCCCGAGTTCCGCTGCGCCCACCAAGCCGCGCGTACGGCTGCTCAACACCAAATGGATCGTCAGGATGTCGGCCTGCTCGAACAGCTGGTCCTTGGAAACCAGGGTTGCGTCCGCAGCTTTGGCGGTCTCCGGCGTCATGTTCTGGCTCCAGGCAACCAGGTTCATTCCAAAAGCGCTCCCGATCCGTGCGACGTGTGATCCAATTCGCCCAAGCCCCAGGACGCCGAGCGTCCGTCCGCGAAGATCCGTGCCTACTGTTTGCTGCCAGCCGCCGGATCGGACGGAGTTGCTCTCCGTCACGATATGTCGCGCGGACGCCAAGATAAGCGCCCAGGTAAATTCGATCGTCGGGTCCGACCTATACCCCGTGTGAATCACTGCGATCCCATGATCGCCCGCGGCGGCGACATCGATCGACGCGTTTCCAGGTCCCGTCGAGGCAATGAGCTTGAGATTGGGAAGGCGCGCGATGACGCTGCGGGGCAGCGGTGACCGCTCACGCATGACACAGACGACGTCAAAAGGCATCAGTCGCTCAATCACGGCAACTGGATCAGCAAGGTGGTTCTGAAATACGGTGATATCCGCTCGATCGCGGAGCACCGACCAATCGGCGCTCTCAAGCGCCGCGTTCTGGTAGTCGTCCAGAACAGCGATCTTGTATTTCTTCATTGGCATATCCATCTCGCAATGATTCGTTCGAGTGTTCGCGCCCGGCGAGCGAGGTTCCGGCGTAAGTGAAATGACTCTTCGGCTCCCGCATCATCAGCGTCGTGATGGCCACCTTGCGGTCTGCCAAACCCGCAGTTTGTTTGTCAGGGCTTAACATTGGCCTTCGCACCCCGTTCGAGTGCCAAGAGCAGATCGGAGGATGGGAATTGTTCTTTCATAGTATCGATTAGACTCTCCGGATCCTTGGCTTTTCTGAGTTCTTCTTCAAAAACTAATAAATATCTCTCCGTAAAATCCACGGCGGTACTTGCGTCAAGAGGGGCTCCAACCTTGCTATGTCCAGGAATAACAACCGAAGATTTTAGTTCCCTGACTTTTCTTAATGTGTCAAACCATTTCGCTCTAGCCTTGCTGTCCGTTTCTGCGGTGTAGACGTGCATGTCATTGAACAACACGTCGCCAGCAATGAGGATTCGCTGTCCGGGAATCCAAAGCATTGTGTTTTGATCGGTGTCGCCTTGGATATCTTTTATGACCTCGATTGTTGAACCCTCAAATTCGAGGGTGCTGCCGTCGAATTTGCTGATCGCAACGATGTGAGAGGCCGCACCCGAGCCCAAGATCTTTTGCCATTTATCGATTTTGTCCTGATAGACCTTGTTGATTCGATCCACTACTGCAGAAGTCGCAATAACACTGACCCCCGGATACGCCTCCTTAAAGACCTCCAGACCAAGAAAATGATCGGCGTGCTCATGGGTAATATAGATAATGGACAGCGGCTTTTGGGTTTCCCTGATTTCCTGTAATACCTTTTCAGCGCTGGTCTTTGTTAACTGCGCATCGACCAGCATCACTTCATGTTCACCCTCGACAATGACGGAGTTGACCCAAAACTGATCGTCGGGCGAGGTGAACACCTTGATTGAAAAACCGTGCCGACTAGTTGCAAATGATGCATCGTGGGTTTCAACGAACTGCTTCGGGGCGGTGTTGTGGGTTGCGCCCGTTTGATTGTCCCGATCATCGGTTCCGGCGGATGCACACGAAACTAGAGACAAGAGACTGATCACCGCTGAGCAAACAGCAAGGCCTTTCTTGCGCATCGGCGTTAACTGCTCGGTGGACATAACTACTCCTCGGTCGTGAAGGCAGTGCTTGGCTTGCTGCCACGCAGCGTTACTATTTCTCGACCCATTGATCGGTATATGCGACTGGTTCCCAGGTATAGCTACTCCCCTCCTTGCGCAGGCGACCCAGCGCAGGAAATTTCAAATGCGGCCCCGCGATCACAACGTCCTCGCGCGCGAGCTTGGATAGCAATTGATTCCGTGTCACCGCAGCCGCTGTCTGGTCGATGTCGAAAACCACCGTGACCTCGGGATGCCGCAGCTGGACGCTCTGTGCATGGATGATGTCGCCCCAAAACAGGATCTTTTGTCCCTTCGACGAAAACTCATAGCCGCTATGTCCGAGGGTATGACCATGCAGCGGGACGATTTGCATGCCGTCCACGATCGGCTCGGAGCCGCTAAACGTGTGCCACTTGCCGGCCTTGACGTACGGAGCTGCGATGGCTTGCGCACTCTGGAAGAACGGTTGCGTATCCTTCGGTGCCTTTGCAGCGATTTCTGCCGACAGCCAAAAGTCGCTTTCGGCCTTCGCGACATAAACCTCGGCATTTGGAAAGACGCGATGTCCGTCGTGAGTGGTCAGCCCGCCGATATGATCGGCGTGGAGGTGCGTGAGCAAAACGAGATCGACTTGCTCCGGCGTGTAGCCTGCGCTGCGGAGGCTGTCCACCGCACGCCCGGGCGGTCCCCACCAGGTGCCTTCACCCGCATCGATGAGGATCATTTGCTTGCCTGTGTTGACCAGGAAGCCTGAATCGACGGTATCCAGCAGGTGCGGATCCTGGTGCAGTGCTTTTGCGACACCATCCATCGTCGCTTTCTTTCCTTTCAGCCAATCCAGATGAAAATCGGCGGACGCATCGAATAGAGCCGTCACCTCGAGATCGCCCACTTTCAGCCGGTAGAAGCCCGGCACCTGATCATGGTGCTGAGGTGCGGCAGCCAGAGCCGCGCTCGGACCGGCGACAAGGCGGGCCAGCGCTGCCAGGAGAGCGGCAGCGCAGCGCATCGAATTTCTCTTGAACACGTTTCTACTCCTAAGGTGAGTCAAAGTTGAACAGCGAATCAGACCTGCGCTCGGCCGCCATCGACGAACAGTTCGATGCCGGTGACGAAGCTGGAGTCATCCGAGGCCAGAAACAGCGCTGCCTTGGCGATCTCGTCGGGGTCGGCCATGCGGCCCATCGGGATACTGGACACCATCCTCGCGATGGCGTCGGGAGGTTGCTGATCGACAAGCGGCGTTACGGTCGGACCCGGGCTTAGGACGTTGGAGCGGATACGACGGTCCTTCAGCTCCAGCGTCCAAGCTCGGACAAAATTGCGGATGGCGGCCTTGGTCGCCCCGTAAACCCAGAATGCGGGGGTACCTTTGACGCTCCCTACCGAACCAGTGAGAATGATCGAACCCCCGTCGTTCAATAGCGGCAGGGCCTTCTGCACCGTGAAGAGCACTCCTTTCACGTTGATGTTGAATAGCTTGTCAAAAAGCTCCTCGGTGATGCTTCCCAACGGAGCAAAATCACCGAGGCCGGCATTGGCGAAAACGATATCGAGTCGGCCCTTCTTCCCGATGGTCTCGTAGAGACGATCCAGGTCGACCAGTTTGGCAACGTCTCCCTGCACGCCAGTGACGTTGCTGCCAATCGCCTTCACGGCCTCATCGAGTTCCTTCTGGCGACGGCCGGTGATGAAGACGTGGGCGCCTTCCTTGGCGAAGAGCTTGGCAGAGGCCAAACCGATTCCCGATGTGCCACCGGTGATGACCGCCACCTTGCCTTGCAATTTACCCACGATACTTACTCCAGCTGATGATCTTGACGGTCGAACCTTCGTTGGCGTGGCGCTTTAGGTAGACAATTCGCCACCCGCGCTCAACGCGGATGGAACTACGAAGTCCCACCGGCCTCACCCTTACCCGCAGGTGGCCTCAATCCCACCGCCTTCTCCACGCGCCTGAGCCTGCGATCGAAAACGTCCCAGGGATCTTGGTCGGCGAGAGCGGCATACCGCTTCAAGAATTCGCCTATTCGACGCCACCATTCACGAATCGCTTTCATCTTCATGTTGCTAGCTCTCATCAGGCAGGTTTAAGAACTTCCGACGCGGGTGATTCGCAATGGCACAGACACTGGTGGCGGACTTATTGAATGATGCGGGCAACATTGCCAAAAACCGCCTAGCGCTCCAATGAGTCATTGAGAACCGATCGGTTCATAATGAACGCCGCGGATACGGGTGTCAAGCGATATTGAACTATTCGGTTCGTTAAAGTAAGATCGAGACATGGCCCGCCCCAGAAATTTCAGCCGCGAAGGAGTGCTTGAAAAAGCACTTCCTGTGTTCTGGAAGCACGGCTTTGCCGACGCCAGCCTGCAGGAACTGGAAAAGGCTACCGGAGTGAACAAATCCGGCCTTTACTCGGAGTTTTCGGGCAAGGAGGAGCTGTTTCTGGAGAGCCTGCGCTTCTACCTCGATCGACTGCCGCAGCTCAGGTTGCTCATGGTTGAGCCCCTAGGCTGGGACAATATCGAGCAGTTCTTGAAGCTCGGCCCGCGCAATACTGAGGGGCAGAAAGGGTGTTTCGCCGTCAGTTCGATGCGGGAGCTTGCCATCCTGCCACCCGCGGCGATCGAGATGCTGGGACACGGCCGAGCGCAGTTGAAGCAACTCATTGCCAAGAATATCGAGGCGGAAAAGCCGAAGACCGACGTAAACGACTTAGCCAGTATGGTCCTGACTTTCTTTACGGGTTTGAGTGTGGAGCAGAACCTTAAATCGAGCCGGGCCGCCGTCGCGCGCAAGGTTGACAATCTGATGCAGGTACTGCGCGGGCTCTAATTGGCCGATAACGAGGACGAAGTCCACTACTTTGAGAACCTCATGACATCCGCACCGATGGAACTGTTCTGGATCAGCGGCAGTCCGTTTTCTTGGCGGGTGATGCTGACGCGAAATAAAGGAAATCCCTTACACGTCCCGGCTGTTCGAAGCGTCCAAAGGGCAACTCAAGGCGCCTGAATACGTGGCCCTCAACCCGCGCGGCAAAGTCCCGGCGCTACGCGACGGTGACTTCGTGCTCTATGAGTCGCTGGCGATCATGCAGTACCTGGAGTGCAAATATCCTGCGAACCCATTGTTTGGCCGTACACCGCGAGAGACGGGCGCCATCTGGCGCGTCATATCCGAGTTTGGCGCGTATCCGCACATGCCGCTGTCTCGGATCTCAGGGCCGTTCCTTTTCGACAAGTCGGAGGAAAAGGCAAGCGACATTCGCGCTGCATTACCGGAGGTCCACGGCGAGCTTGAGAAGCTCGAAGCGGCTGCGACGAATTCCGCCTGGCTCGGTGGAAAGGCGGTCACGGCGGCTGACGTCGCGATCTATCCGGTCTTGATGCTGTTGCTGCGCGCGAGTGCGAGGAAAGAGGCAGAGCCATTCAAATTGAGGTTGTTGCCATTTGAAGATCGCTATCCCCGACTGGGGGCATGGATGGAGCGAATCGAGGATCTGCCTCGCTACGACAACACCTATCCGCCGCACTGGCGGCAACAAAACGACGGCGGCGCGCATTTTTTTCTCGCTACCTAGACTGCTCTGGCACATGAGGGACGGTCGACCCACGTGACGCGAGTGACAGCTTGGGGTCGCGTTGTTGGCCCGTGCGACCGAAACTTCCGTACACCATGCGCCAGGCTTTATTTCAAGCAGCCTGCATCGGGGTCTTGATGGAACGAAGGTCACGATGTACGCGCAATGGCGTAGTGTCGAAGACTACCAAGCGATGCGCGAGAATCCGGCACCGCTGCCGTATTTGCAGCAAGCGCTCGCAATCGCGAGGTTCGAGCCTGGAATGTATGAAGTCGTCGAGATCTTCGCCGGAACTAGCTCGGAAACCTAACCCGTCAATTGCGGGCGGGCAGGTCGCCGCTTAGCTGCCGGTCACGACTGGCCGGAGAGGGTCAGGACCGGTAGTCTGGGCCCATCCGGCAACAGCGCGAGGCGCCCTTGATTCAGCGCGATTCGGTGACAATTTCCTACGTTTCCACGGCAGCAGTTGCTGCGTCGCCAAACCGCTGAGGCCTCACGCATTGACGAGTGAGCGGAGGTTCACTAGGCTCACGCGTCTCGCAGCGGTTATCGGCGCTCGACCACCTGGGCATCGCACTGTCGCTTCACTGTGCCGATTATGCCGTTGCACATTCTCATCTGCGGCTCCCTTCGTAGATGCCTCCATCGGGGTTAAGTACAAAGGAGAAACTCATGGCCAAGTATCTTATTGAAGCGTCCTATACTGCCGAAGGCTTGAAAGGCCTACAGAAAGATAAGGCCAGCGGCCGCAAGCAAGCGGTGACGAAACTTCTCGAGGGCCTCGAAGGGAAACTCGAGGCGATGTATTTCGCAATGGGCGAGCACGACGTCATCCTGATCGTCGACGTGCCCGACATTGTCACTGGAGCTGCACTGTCCCTTGGTGTGTCGGCCACTGGTCTAGTGCGAACCAAGTCCACCGCGTTGCTGACCGTCGAGGAGACCGACCGCGCGCTGGCAAAGAAGGTTCACTACCGCGCCCCCGGCGAATAACCGATCGCGCGGCGCCGCATCCGCTCGGTAAATGCGGCGGTCGCCTCCGATCTTCCAGATCGCTGAGCGAACGCGCTCGAGACCGGTCATTCGCGAGCGGCAACTCAATCAACCGGTTTCACGGGCGCATTATGCCCGATCTCGCATATGTATGCAATATGTGGCATAATGCGAAGCTTGTGATGTCACCCCGAGATCCACTCATGGCAGAGCGACCAAAGCCCAATGATGAGGACAGTCGTTCGAAATTGTTGCCGCAGTTAGGAGCGATGTGGTGGGCGCTGACCGAGTCATCTGTGCGCAACTCCTTGCTGCTGCTTGGCGGTCTGCTGATTGGCGTGGTGGCCGCAACATCTTTTGGGCAGATTCGCCTCAATGTCTGGAATCAGCCGTTCTACGATGCCCTGTCCCATCGGGATCTGGACGAGTTTCTGCGCCAGCTCAGAGTTTTCGTAGTCATTGCCGGCGCGCTATTGGGCTTGAATGTGGCGCAGAAGTTTCTGACGGAGACTCTCAAACTCAAGCTGCGCGAAGGACTCGTCAAGGATCTGGTCGAGCACTGGGTACGACCGTTGCGCGCCTTCCGGCTTGCCAATGCGGGCGACATTGGCGTCAATCCGGATCAGCGTGTGCATGAAGATACTCGGCATCTCACCGAGCTCACCGCGGACCTGGGCACCGGGTTGCTGCAGGCGGGCATTCTGGTTGTCATGTTCGTCGGCGTGCTGTGGCGCATCTCTGCCGGATTCAGCTTTCATTTTCACGGGCGCGACTACCTGATCCCGGGCTACATGGTCTGGGCAGCCGTCCTGTATGCAGGATCCGCCTCGATGCTTAGCTACTGGGCGGGGCACAATCTCATTAAGCGCAATGCCGAGCGCTACCAGCGCGAATCCGACCTTCGCTTTGCGCTCGTGCGTGTGAACGAATACGCAGATGCCATCTCGCTGGCGGCCGGGGAGCCAGAGGAGATACGCCACATCGAGAGGGACCTCGAGTCGGTGCTCGCGGCGACCTGGCGGCTGGTGCTGGGCCTGACCAATTTGACCTGGATCACGGCCGGTTATGGCTGGTTTACCCTGGTGGCGCCGATCATTGCAGCCGCGCCCCTCTACTTCTTCGGCAACCTGTCTTTCGGTGGCCTCATGATGGCCGCCGGCGCCTTTACCCAGGTACAGAGCTCACTGCGCTGGTTCGTCGACAATTTCAGCGTCATCGCCGACTGGCGCGCGACCCTGCTCCGCGTGGCCAGTTTTCGCAGAGCCGTCACGGACATGGACTCATTGCACCGTATTGAGAGCCAGATTGCGTATGAAGAAGGAGCGAGCAACGAATATGTGATCAGCAAACTGGAGATTGCCTCGCCCGCAGGCGTCACCAAGATCAAGGAAGCCAAAGTACTGATAGAGCCTGGCGCGCGGGTGCTTGTAGTGGGTGAGCCCGGTGCCGGCAAGACGCTGCTTTTCCGCGCCCTTGCCGGTCTCTGGCCCTGGGGCTCGGGTACTGTGAGGCGACCAAAAGGCCAAAGCATCTATTA
>Ga0210394_10006354_pt1 | contig 12818 bp, 7 predicted proteins | sample IncBWC12MmetaG_FD_160121 | JGI IMG/M metagenome (GOLD analysis project Ga0210394, IMG submission 160121) | Forest soil microbial communities from Barre Woods Harvard Forest LTER site, Petersham, Massachusetts, United States - Inc-BW-C-12-M | ecosystem: Environmental > Terrestrial > Soil >... | reverse complement strand
CGCTAGAGGACGCCTTGACATAACTCTACAGTATTCATACAATCGATCCATCGCGATCCCCATGTCCGGGGTTTTGACCGGGCCCAATTGTCGTCGCCCCGCTTGATCCAGTCAACCATCCGCGACCTCCGTGCGAGATAAATTTTTTTCGATTGACAAGAAGTGTAATCTGATGCATTCTTTCACAAGGTTCAATGAATCCTGTAAGGTTAGGAGAAAGGTTGAGCCCGCTTCCGCAGGCTTGGCTTTCCAAGTAGTCCACTCCGCTCCAAATAGGGACCCATAAAAAGGAGACGCTACTTATGGCCCGCGCCCAACTCGCAAAAGCTTTGATTTCCTTGAGTCTGCTGCTGGCAGCCTCGAGCCATTCCGGTTTCGGCCAGACAGCAACGGCCACAATCACTGGCCGAGTGATTGACTCCGGTGGTGCGGTCATCGTCGGAGCCACCGTTGAGCTCACCAGTGTCGAGCGCGGGACTGTTACCACTATCCCGACTAACCAGGTCGGTATCTATGTGTTTCCGAGCGTCCAGCCCGGTACATATCGACTGGCGGTGCGCAGCCAAGGATTTAAACAAGAGGAAGCGCAAAATCTGAAGGTCGAGGTTGGAAGTCAGTTGGAACAAAACTTCCAACTCGAAGTCGGCTCCGTGAGGGAATCCGTGACCGTTGAGACGGCCGAACCACTGGTGAATACCATATCGTCCACGCTCAGTTCGGTGGTTACGGGCGCCACGATTCAGGACTTGCCTCTGAATGGCAGGGACACGCTGCAATTGGCGTTGACGGCGCCGGGCGTGACTCCCAACCCCGGTACTACTACCTTTTCGATCGCCGGCGGCCGAGCTAGTTCAGTCACCTTCATGTATGACGGCGGCGACAACACTTCGGTGGGCGGTACCACCGTGGTTGTCGACCCGAACCCAGACACGATCGCGGAGTTCCGCATCCTGACCAACAACTACTCGGCGGAGTACGGCCGCAGCAACGGCGGCATCGTAAGCGTGGTATCCAAGTCGGGCACCAACCAAATCCACGGGACCCTCTTCGACTATCTGCGGAACAAGGATTTCAACGCCAACAATTTCTTCAATCAATCCAACGGCGCGGCAAGCTATTCGCCTGTCCCTACCCTGATCCGCAATCAATTCGGCGGCACTCTCGGGGGGCCGCTCACGATTCCCAAGATCATTGATGGGAAGGATCGATTCTTTTGGTTCTTTAGCTACCAGGGGCAACGACAGAACAACACCATTGTGGGATCGCAGGTCGCCACCTTCACACCGGCTGAATTGCAGGGCAATTTCTCCCAGGCCAACAACGGCAGCCCGGATCCTGGCGTGGTTCAGTTCTTGCAGACGCATCCCTATTTCCAACCCAACTCCCAATTGGCGGCTCAGGGCATCATCAATCCAAGCAGCTTCGACCCGGTATCACGGGCTATCATCGCAAGCGAAACAATCCCTACCAGTCCGAATGGGATCTTGACGCCTAACGGGACCGCGACCGACAACCGTAACGAATTTTCGGGAAAGACCGACTTCAACATCACCACCAACGAGCGACTGTCGATCAGCCTTGCTACGTTCCGCAATCCACAATTGCTCCCGTTTGCGGAGAACGGCGGCGTCGCCACACCCGGTGGACAGCCCAATGTTGCCGGCTTCCCGAGCCTCAGCGTCTTCAACCGATACTTCGCCGGAATCACGTATACATCGGTGATCACTCCAACGCTGCTGAATGAGGCGCACGTTACTGCCCAGCGTCTGTTGAATAACGGGGGCGAGCCGACTGGGCCGAAATTGCCTACACCTTCTGAACTCGGGATGAACATACGGTCCGATGTCGACAATGGTCCGCCTCTCATTCAACTCGGCTCATCCGGCATAAACTTAGGCGAAGTTGCCAGCTACCCCGGGGGGTTCGCCGACACCACCTACTCCTTTACGGACAACATGAGCTGGACCAAGGGCCGTCATTATTTCAAGTTTGGGGGTGGGGTTAACATCATTCAAGATAATGGGCAATTCGCATGGATGGCCAACGGCGTCTACATCTTTTCCGGGCCGTATGGAATTGGCACCGGGAACGATTTGGCCGACTTCCTGATTGGCGCTCCAGATTACTATTACCAGAGCGCGAATTCTTTCAATGCGGTTCGCGGTAAACAGTGGTCGGGCTTCTTTCAGGACGAGTGGAAAGTCCGTCCGAATCTCACCCTGACGCTAGGATTGCGGTACGAATACAATTCACCCAAGTGGGATCCGCTGAAGAGAAATCCCATGTTCATCTTCGGCGACCAATCCACGACGTATCCCGGGGCGCCTGAGGGCCTGGTGTTCCCGTGCGATCCTAAAACACCTTGTCCGGGCACTTATTTTCCCGATCGAGACAATTTTGCTCCACGTTTTGGGTTTGCCTGGGACCCCTTCGGCAAAGGTAAAACCAGCATCCGTGGAGGTTTCGGCGTCTTCTACGATGTCATAAATGGGGCCGACAATCTCTGGTCAAACGGCACCGAGCCCTTCGTTTCGTTCGGATACGGTTACCCTGGGGAAAGCGCTGCTTGGCCGACTGGCCCATCGAGCATCCCGAATGGGCCTCTGGGGATCATGACCAACCCATACGCGGCGGCTGGAGTCATCAACCCGTTCCCCTCCCATTTTCCAACGGCGACCACAAACTTTAACGCCGATGGGATGATACCGTTTGGCGGAGTCTTTATCGATCCTCATGAGAGAAGCCCGTATACCTACGGATACAACTTCACGGTGCAACACTCGCTCGCCGCCGGCATAGTGTTGGAAGCGGCGTATGTGGGTAATTCGTCCCACCGCCAGATCGTAAGTGAAGACCCAAATTCCTTTATCCAAGGCACCACCATTCGTCCCTGGAACTTGCAGCCGGGGCTTCAATATTCCAACGCTTACAGTGTTACGGAGCCGGGCGTATCCGAATCGAGGGGCAACTCGAATTATAACGGCCTGGTGGCGAGCGTAAACAAGCGCATGGCTGACACGCATGGGTTCGGCCAGACGTTTTTCACCTTGGCTTATACCTACGGAAAGCTCCTGAGCGATCAGGATACTTATAGCGGCCCCGGTAGCGAAGACATTTCGGCCTATAATCTGAGACAGTTCTACGGACCAGGCAGTTACGACATCCGGCACAGGATCGTTTTCAGCGGAGGCTGGGAGCTGCCGTTTGATCGTCTCTGGTCGAGCGGTCCGAAACGATTGACGACTGGCTGGAGCTTGTTCCCGATCTTGACCTGGCAAACCGGTTTTCCCGTGGATTTCACCGCCGGTCTGCCGCAAAACTCGGCTGTGCCCGGTCCCGCGGGAGACGGCGAACAGAACTTACTCGAACGGCCGGACTGGATCGGCGGCAGCGAACAGGCGCTGGACCCGCACGGCGTTGAAACATATAACGTGCTCGGTCAGCCGGTCACGGGGCATTTCTTTTTCAATCCGAGCGGGTTTTATGAGCCCACCTGTTTCGCGAGCACCGCGGCTCCCGGGACTCCGGGAGGATGCCCGGTGGCGACCTACGGCAATTTGCAGAGAAACACGTTCCGTGGTCCCGACCTGACCAATTTTGACCTGTCTCTCGAGAAGAAGACCAGTCTCTATGGGGAGCGAGTGCAACTCTTGTTCCGCGCGGAATTCTTCAATGTGCTCAACCACACCGAGTTCTTGTCGCCCACCGCGCCGGTTCCTGTTACTTCCGCGCTGATCGGCCAGTCCACGGCTACCAATCCAGCGCGAATTGGGCAGCTGGCGCTCAAGCTTGTGTTCTAAGGAAATACCACGATGATTGTTCGAAGGTGGATCGGAGCGGCGGCTGTCGCGAGCTTGGTGACGGTTAATTTAAGCGCCCAGCAGAAGGCAACCGGCGGCGGTGGCAGCAGCACGGTTGGCGCGCAACAGAAGGCTGGGACCGGCAGTTGGCACACCTACGGAGGGGACAAAGCCTTCACCAGGTATTCTCCGCTGGATCAAATCAATCGCGACAATGTGAAGAATCTCCAGTTTGTCTGGCATCGGCCGGCAGTGGACCAGCAACTGATGGACAAGTTCCCCGATCTCAGCGCGCCTAACTACTTCCGGGGAACGCCCATCATGGTGGACGGCGTGCTTTATGCGCCGAACGGCGTGGGGCTGGTGGAGGCGTTCGATGCCGCGACCGGGCAGACCAAGTGGGTACAACAGCCGGTTGAACCTACGTTGAAGGAAGCAGCCGGGCAAAGCACGCGCGGCGTGGCTTACTGGCGTAAAGAGGCCGATGAACGAATCGTTTCGGTGCGCGGCGAGTACTTGTACGCCATGAATGCCAGGACCGGCCTGCCGTGCCGCGACTTCGGCGAGAACGGCCGAATTTCGTTGAACCGGCATACCAAGGATGATGCGCTGTACTTCGGTTGGCCCGGTCCATTCGTGGTCAACGATGTGATTGTGATTGGCGGCAACGGAGGCGGAAAAGCCGGCTCCGGGTATGGCGATGATGGGTACGATCCGAAATCACAGCCCGAAGATATTCGCGGCTTTGACATCCATTCCGGCAAGTTGCTCTGGACCTTCCACATTCTTCCGCACCCGGGCGAGCCCGGCTATGACACGTGGGGCAAAGGTTCGGCGGAATATGTCGGCAACATGGCCGCTTGGGCGTCCTTGACAGCGGATGAAAAGCTGGGATACGTCTACATCCCGCTGACTGCGCCAACCGCGTCACACTATGGCGGGCACCGGCCCGGCAAGAATCTGTATTCGGACACTTTGGTCTGCCTGGACGCGAAGAACGGAAAACTGGTGTGGCACTACCAACTGATCCATCACGATCTTTGGGAGTATGATGCCGCAACGCCTCCGATTCTCGGCGACATCACGGTCGACGGGAAGAAGATCAAGGCCGTAATCGAGGCCAACAAGACCGGCTTCTTGTACGTGTTCGACCGTGTGACCGGCAAGCCGGTGTGGCCCATCGAAGAGCGGCCGGTTCCGAAGTCGACTGTTCAGGGCGAGGAGCCTTGGCCGACACAACCGTTCCCAATCAAGCCGCCCGCTTTCGACCGGCAAGGTTTCAGCGAAGCGGACCTGATCGACTACACCCCTGAGTTGCACCAGAAGGCGCTCGAGATCGCGAGCCATTTCATCATGGGTCCGCTGTTTACGCCTCCATCAGTGAAGAGTACCGAGCCCGGCGGAAAGCGAGGCACGCTGGTATTGCCGGGAGGCTGGGGCGCGGGCAACTGGAACACCGGCGCGTTCGATCCTGAGACCGGGATGTATTATGCCGTGTCCATGACGCAAGCGGGGAGCTATGGATTGACCAGAAATCCGGATCCGGAAAATCCCATGCTGTATGGTACGGGCAGGCTGCCCGGAACACCGCGGCCCTCACCGGAGCAACGCGAACAAACGGGTGACAGTCTTCTCATTGACGGCTTGCCGATCTACAAAGGGCCGTACGGAAGAATTACTGCGTTCGATATGAACAAGGGCTCCATCGCGTGGATGGTTCCCAACGGCGACGGCCCGAGGGATCACCCTCTGATCAAGGATCTCCATCTGCCGCCTCTGGGTACGCCAGGACGGCCGGTGCCGTTGTTGACCAAGTCGTTGCTTTTCTTAGGTGAAGCGAGCGATGCCGTCATGGGCCACGCAGGCATATTGGGAACCGCGAAGTTCCGTGCGTATGACAAGGCTACGGGCCAGGTGGTTTGGGAGAAAGAGCTCCCGGTCGGAACTACCGGTGGCCCGGTGACCTACATGGCCAGCGGGAAACAATACGTTGTGCTGCCGATCGGAGGAAAGGGTTACGGCGCGGGTTGGCTCGCGATGGCTGTTGCACCGGCCTCCGAGGGCATCGATGTCACGAGCGCGACCACCAAGCCCACGCTCCCAGACGCCGCTGCTACGCCCCCGATCTATTCGGAAGTGCAAGCCAAACGCGGCGAAACGGTGTTTGGGGAAAAATGCGCCACGTGTCACGGCGAGAACACCTGGGGGCCGAATCTTCAAGGCAGTTCGTTCTGGTCATCGTGGGATCAGAAAACGGCCCGTTCGCTGTACAGCACCATCATCGGCGCCATGCCTCCGGATCGTCCGGGCAGTCTCTCGGAGAAGACCGTCGTTGACTTGGTGGCTTACATTTTTCAAGCGAACAGCTTGCCCGCTGGCAACAAGGAAATCGAGAACGCTGATGAATTGAACAGCGTCAAGGTTGTGCGGCCGAAGTAGCGCAGCGCCAGTCTAGTGGCTCGTAGCGGCGGACTGCTTCACATAATTCGCCGCCTGCTCCATGGTCGCGAACCAAATGCCTGGCTTGGACTGAATGTAGGACACCAGCCGATCGAGCACCGCTATTCGTGACCGGTGCCCACTGACGTGCGGATGCTGCGTCAGGATAAACATGGTCCGCTCTTCATAGGCGAGATCAAACTCAGCCTTATAGATCTGGAACAATGCGTCCGGAGAAGGAAGCGCCCCATTCGCCGTTTCCCCGTAGTACACATAATCGTTATCGATTTCGCTGATGGGGAGTTCGATCACGCCGCTCGGCTGCCCATTGGAAACGATCTCGTACGGTTCATCGGAGGCGAGCAGGCTGCTGTCGTATAAGAAGCCGGCCTTTCGGATCAGATCGAACGTGTGCGGGCTGAATCCGGACCCCGGCGCGCGCACTCCGACCGGACGCTTCCCCGTGGCCTTGGTCAGATATTCGATGGATCGTGCGAGCAAGCGCCGCTCCTCGGCTGCGTCCGCGATTCCAGGCCAGAACTCGTGAATCCATCCGTGGACGCCGATTTCGTGACGATGACGCTGCAGGATGGATGACGCGATCTCCGGATGCAGCATCAGGGTCATAGCGGGGATAAAGAATGTCGCTGGCACTTGCCGACGGTCCAGCAGAGCCAAGATTCGCGGTAATCCCGTGCTAGCGCCGTATTCTCCCACTGACAACGGTACCGGCAGAGGATTGGCTCGTTGCAACAATTCATTGTCGACGTCGAACGTGAGGCATACAGCGACTCGCGCACCGTTGGGCCATGCTTTGGGCGTCAGTTTCCTGCCCATTCTCGCGGTCCCCACCGCTTGACGAATCTGCTCCTCAGTTGAATCGGTGGTGATGGGAGGCGCGTTCTGCGCCCGGCAAACTGCCAGAGATCCGATCAGTACGAACGCAAACGCGTAATACCTTCGGCGCAAAACCATGCGTGGGTTCCTAAACGAACGCGACGGCTTCGATCTCAATCAGAAACTCCGGCCGGAACAGCCTGCGGATAACGATTACCGTGGCGGCCGGTGGATTCGCGGTGTCGACATATTGATCCCGCACCTCGCGGTACGCGAAAAACTCGGAGGCTTCCACGGTATCGACGATGTAGTAGTTCAGCTTGACCACGTTATGAAAACTCGCGCCGGCGGACTCCAGAGCAGCCTTCAGATTCCGAAACACCTGTTGAATCTGGGCGCGATAATCGCCCTGGCCGACGATGTTTCCGGATACGTCCAGCGCCACTTGGCCGGAAATGTGGACCATTTTCCCGGACGTGACTTCCACCACATGCGAATATCCATTCGGTTTGTGGATCGTCGGAGGGTTGGATACTTCGAAATTCAGGTTACTTGGCATGTGTATTATCCGATCGTGATGTATTCTTGCTTTTCAATTTCACCGGACTTGATCCAGGCCTCCGCCACTTCACGTCCCGTGGCGTACCAGACTTTGGGAAACCTCATCGTGAAATCGATGAATTCCCGCAGCATTGCGATCCGGGAAGGCCGGCCAATCACTTGTGGGTGGCACACGAGGTTGAACAATCCGCCGCTTCGATAGATCTCCTTGAACTCCTCCCGCCAGATCTCAAGAACATGCGAGTTGGTCATGATTGGCCGCGGGTTCTTCAGGGAAAAAAGCATATACGGCGCGTCGTCCAGGCTCCAATGCCAGGGCAGTTCGATCGGCCCCGGGACGCCGCCAGGCAACCGCAATTGATAAGGGTTGATGTCATCCTGCAGTGAGCTGTCATAGAGAAATTTGTGTTCCGCCAGCAGGCCGACCATGTTCTCGCTGGTCTCGCCGGCAGGAGAGCGATAACCGCTCGGGCGGATACCGGCCGTCTTATTCAAAGCATCGAGACCCTTCTCCAGCGCTTCCCGTTCCCGCTCGGGAAAATCCGGTTCGATCCACTCATGCAGATAACCATGGTGGCCCACTTCATGATTGTCGCGGAGCATGGCTTGGATGCGGCTCTGGTATTTCTCCGCGGTCCAGCCCGGCACAAAGAACGTCGCTTTCAGACCGTAATCACGCAGCAGTTCCAAAATCTTCGGCACACCGACTTTTGCCCCGAAGGTCCCCTGGGATAGCGTGCCTGGCCGCTTCCAGTTAGACGGATCGCGTGAGATCCACAGGGTCTCGGCGTCAAAATCAAACGTGAACATGACCGCGCACTGCGCCCCGCCGGGCCACGGACTAATCTGCTGCATGACTTGTTGTTGCCACGGTTGCATAGAGGGGCACAGTTTGGAATGCCGACTGGCAAGGCGGGCCGTCGGTTACGTACAGTGTGCGAGCGTTGAGATCGATGGCAGCCGCGGTAACCGAGATAACGCGCTTCGGTTCGGGCAGCGTCGTGTCGGCGTGGCGGCAGATGGACGCCGGGGCGCTGAAATGGTCGGAAAGCAAGGTGTGAATGGTGTCGACTTCGATCTTTCCGCCGCTGTGGCGCAACAAGCGCTCCAGCCGGTTGGCGCGATACAACGAATGCGGTGCGATGCGCTCGAACTCGGAAGCGATGCGTGTCTCGCATACCAAGTGGTTGGCGTGCGTGACCAATCCATTCTGAGGATAAATGTAGGAGCAATAATCGGGCGTCGCCTCAATGTCGATGATTTCGCCGTCGGCGTGTCCGATCAGAAAATTCGTCGAGCAGCAGCGGTCCGTTTGCACCACGGGCAACAAAGCCTTGTCGAAGGTCCAGGCGTCCAGAATTTCGCGGCACCGCACATGGAAAGGCTTACGGAAGGCATTGGCCCCGTCACGCTGAGTCACCAGGCCGTTGACGCATAAGCCGATGCCGGCGGCATTCACGCCCATCTTGCAGCCGACGATGCCAGCCTCGGTGAAACCGACGAAATCCGGCTTGCCCTTCCCTGCTTCCGAAGAGCGCCTCACGCGCATGACGAAGACGTGGCCGCGCACTTTTTGCAACCAGTCCCAATTCTGGCCGATCACGGTATGGCCGCTGGCCGTCATCTCCGGGAGAAGTCCGAAAGCGGTGCAGCCATCCGGTTCCACCGTCGCGGGCCGGTTTAGGGACTGCGCCTCCGAGCCGAACACGCAGTATGTCAGTTCGTAACGCGCGTTCAGCATGGCGAGTTCGGTCAAGGAGAGTTCCGCTCCTGCCGCGACGCCCGCCATCTCTTCTGCATAATCGGGATTGTCGCGGGCAATGAAGGTGGCCCATGCGTCGCTTTGCTCCAACACCACGGGCAACTTGGCGCCGCCGGCCTCGAAACGCTGGACGTACGTTGCATAGTTGGCGCGTATTTCCTCGCGCATTTTGCGCCCGTGGACTCGGCCGCGCTCTCGCGGATCCGAACCGAGATCAAGAACTGTCAATTCTGGCATACCAACCTTCTCTCAATGTTTTCCCAGAAGCTCCGCGATCGGTGCATCCATGGGGGGTGTTCGGCCGTTTTCCGCCGCTTCGTCGATTCGCGCGAAAGCATTCTGCATATATCGAACAGCGAGCCAGCGCAACGGTTCGGGTTCCCAATCCCGGGATCGCCTTTGCGCCAGCGGCAACTTTTCAAGCCCGGTTTGTTTTCCTAAGATCAGATTAGCGAGAACTCGTCCGGCGAGGTTGGTCGTCGCGACGCCTTGTCCGGTATAGCCGCGCGCGGTCCCAATGCGGGACGACGTATCGAATGCGACGGCCGGCATCCAATCGCGGGGCATACCGAGCGGTCCGCCCCAGGCATGCGTGAACCGGATCCCTTCGAGCGATGGGAACCACTCGACGACAGCGCGACGGGCGCGAGCGTGCGTCGGTTCGTGGCGGTCCTGCTCGTTAGTGATCTTGGAACCGAAGACGTACGGCGCGCCGCGGCTACCGAATAGAATCCGTCCGTCGGCGGTTCTGGTTAGATAGTCGACCGTGAGCTTCTGGGACGAAATACTTTCCCGGTTTTGCCATCCGATGGCGGACCATTGTGCATCGGAGAGCGGTTCAGTCAAAACAATCAGGGAATAGACGGGCATGATGGCCCGATGGAGCTGAGGCAGGCGTGAGAGATAGCCTTCGCCCGCCAGCGCAATAGCTCGCTTGGCGCGCAACTCCCCGCCGCGCGTGATCAGCTTGGGTGCGTTTCCGCCCTCGAACGAAACTACTTCAGTTTGTTCGTAGATCGTTCCGCCGCGATGCTCAATGGCTCGCGCCAACCCTCGGACTAAACGGCCAGGATGCACGCTCGCACTCTCGGGCGTGTACAGCGCGCCGTAGACATCTGTCACATTCACATGTTCCCGCGTCTCTTCGGCGCTCAGCAAGTGGTTGCGATCGTGCAGACCCAGCCGCTCGTAAACCTCGCGGGCAGCTCGAATGTATGGCAACTGATGCTCGCCTCGGGCCAGGCTGAGAGCGCCTCCCTTATGAAAATGCGCGTCGATGCTTTCCTCCTCACATACCCGGGCGACTTCGCCGACTGAGTCGTACATGGCCACCAGGAGCGACCGCGCCGCTTCAGCGCCGTAGCGCTCCTCGAGAACGCCGGGCGTTACCGGAAACTTGGGCGAACACCAACCGCCGTTCCGGCCGGACGCGCCAAATCCCGCGATCTCTTTCTCCACCACGGCGACGCGCAGGCCAGGGTTTTCGCGCAGCAGATAGTAAGCGGTCCACAGGCCCGAATAGCCAGCGCCGAGAACCGCAACGTCGGCGTCGGTGGAACGCTGGAGCGCCGGGCGCGGAACCAAATCTTCGCCGGCAGTTTCAAGCCAGAAGCTGTGCTCACTGTAGCCGCCGGTCATTTCAGCTTGCTTTGTTCTGCGTTGTAAGCCTTCCAGGACTGGTCTATCACGTAGGCGTGAATGGCGTCGGATTCTTGGGCGCTCATCTTTCTGACGACGATGGGATAGCCGGGAGGATTTCCAAAACCTGGCATACCTTGCTTCTGATGACTGCCGCCCAGGACCGTGGCATTCCATAGGCGATGGGATTCGGCGGGCAGGTAGCGCAGATCGGGAATCGCGCCATCTTCTGTAAATGCGCCGCTTCCGTCCGCGCTGGGGCCGTGACAATCGAAGCAAATGTGCTTCTCGAAAAGTGCCGCGCCCATTTGAATCGTCTCTTTGCTGAAGGTTTGTTCCGGCGGCTTTGGCACCGGCGGTATTCGCACCGCGATGGATGGGAACGGAGTCTTGGCGCCAAGCTTAAATGCCAGCAGGCGTGCCGGTCCTCGCTTGGCCTCCGGAGTGGCCATGGAGCTGCCGCGGCTAAATAGTCTTGAACCGGAGCCCCAGCCAACCGGAACCAGGATGTACTGTTCGCCTCGGACGGCGAAGCTCACTGGTACGGAGTGAATCGCGGAGCCTGTTTTGATGGACCATACTTTGTGTCCGCTGTCGGCCGAGTAAGCAGAGAATTCGCCGGTGCCTTCGCCCTGAAAGACCAGGTTTCCAGCGGTTGACAGGACGGCGCTATTAGTCGCGATTGGTTCCGTGACGGACCAACGGGCCGATTGGCTGCGCGGATCCCACGCCAGCAGTTTGCCTTCTTCCGGAAATTCGTCTGGAACCAGTTGTTTCTCCTTGACGTCGTGCAGTGGAAGATAAACCAGCCCCGTGATCGGGCTGAAGCTCATAGGCCACCAGTTGTGGCCTCCGGTTAATGGCCGGCGACCATTCGGAGGCGCGGGTATTTCGATCGGCCGGCCACTCTTAATATCGATGGACGTCGCCCAACCCACCTTGGCGATGGGCTTCGCTTCCAAAAGCGATCCGTTCTTGGCGTCCAGTACATAGATGAAGCCGTTCTTCGGCGCGGTGATCGCGACGCGGCGTTGCTGTCCATTCAGATCCACGTCGGCCAGGACAATGTGCATGTTCTCGGTATGGAAGTCCTGCGCGCTGGTTTGGAAATGCCAGACATACTCGCCTGTGTCTGCGTTCACCGCGATCACGCATCCGGCAAAAAGTCGATCGCCGCCAACCTTCTTATCAGCCTTGTCGCCGAAGAGTACTTCGGGCTCCGCTCCGGCGGTTCCGAAGATCACCAGGCCGCTGGCCGGATCGTAGGTAATCGGATCCCAAACATCGCCGCCGCCGACTTCCCACCATTTGTCGCCGGACCAGGTTTTGGCGGCCATCTCGAGGGCTTTAGATTCAAATCCCTTGGCAGGATCGCCGGGAACCGTCCAGAAGCGCCAGGCTTCCTTGCCGGTCGCCGCGTCGAAAGCCACCAACGATCCGCGAACACCGATGTCCGACCCGTTGTAGCCGATGAACACCTTGCCCTTGCCAACGTGGGGTGCGCCGGTAATCCCGGTAGTAGAGCCATCGCAGACAGCTGATTCCCAAGCCTCGCTGCCGGAAGCAGCATCGATCGCCACCAGGCGGCAATCACCTGTTCCGATGTACACTTTGCCCGCCCACACAGCCAGACCGCGATTGCTGTGCGCCGACCAGGAATTACGCATCCGATCCAAGCGCACTTTGGGATCGAACTTCCACAGCACTTTCCCGGAGAGAGCATCGACAGCATACACGCGAGATTGCGGGGCGCTGACGTAAATCATGCCGTCGACCACGAT
>Ga0210394_10006353_pt1 | contig 12819 bp, 6 predicted proteins | sample IncBWC12MmetaG_FD_160121 | JGI IMG/M metagenome (GOLD analysis project Ga0210394, IMG submission 160121) | Forest soil microbial communities from Barre Woods Harvard Forest LTER site, Petersham, Massachusetts, United States - Inc-BW-C-12-M | ecosystem: Environmental > Terrestrial > Soil >... | reverse complement strand
CCTCTCTTCGGCGATCACCATTACTACAAGGAAGTCCTTCGCCTCGGCGCCGGTTTGCCGGTGGAGTTTCTGGATTGGCAGGGCGATGTGGGCGTGGTGATGCGGAATCTGGATGTTCTGGTCATCGCATCGAAACTGGAAGGAATGCCGCGCGTCCTGCTGGAGGCATTTTCCGCGGGGCTCCCGGTGGTCGCATTTCCGGTGGGAGGAATTCCGGAGGTGATCGAGGATGAAGTCACGGGCTTTCTGACGCGACCGGGCGGCCTCGCAACGAGGTTGCAGGAAGTGCTGGAGTCGGATCCGGGTAAGCTTCGCGCCGTCGTGCACAGGGCGCGCTGCGAATGGGAACAGCGCTACACCCCGGCGGCGTATCGCGAAGGAATCATGAATCGGATGGAGCAATGCGTTGTGCACCGAGCCCGCGAAACAACAGAGCTGCGGCCACGCAGATCAGCGACGCAGTTATGAGCACCGGAGGATATCCAAAGCGAGTAATCAGGACGCCGGCAACAGCAGCCGCGGCCGCTTGCGACGCAAACATCACGATCATGTTGAGCGCGGACACGCCCGCGCGCCGAGCCGCAGGAACGCTATTCATCAGCAGCGCGAAGACCCCGGGCTCGCTCATGTATTGAAAGACGACGTAACCGCCATAGGCGAGCGACGCGTTGGTGGATGTGTTCACCATCGCCAGACCGGCGAGCGACAAGGCGGTCGCGAGTTGCAGCACCGAAATACCACGCGCCAGACCGAACCGGCGAAGGGCCACAGGCGCGGCGAGCATCGCGAAGGCTTGCGCCACGTGTACGGCGGAGAACACCATCCCGATCCTCTCGGTTGAGAACCGCAAATGGACGAAAAATGCGCTGTAAAACGGGTTGAACGCGCCTGTTGCCAGGTTCCACACCACCATCGCGATGAAGAACCGCAACAGCACCGGGCTCGGCCGCCGGAACAATGGCTCTGGGGCGGGCGCAGAGTCGATCTTCAATCGCGAAAGAGGCCATAGGGCAACCAAAACTATTGCGCAGCCGCAGAGCAGGGAAGCGCGATAACCGTTCACATTCGAGTCGAGAACGTGCGAGAACATGCCCGGCAAATGACCGCCGGCGAACCCTCCCAACACTCCGATGCCGACGCCGGTCGACAGGACCAGGCTGAAACCGAGCGAGCGATTGCGCTCCGTTGTCAACTGCGCGACCGCAGGCGAGATGGCGACGCCCCAGGTTGAACCGGCAAATCCGGCGATAAAGGCAAGAGCGACCAGCAGGGGCGCGGATGGGACAGTGGCTCGCAATGCGGCGATGCACGCGATCGCGAGAAAGGCCGCGAATAAAGTCGAGCGCATGCCAAAACGCCGGATCGCTGCTGCCGCCGGAATGCATCCCGCGACGCTGCCAGCCGTCATGAGGCCCGATATCAAGCCGAGGAAATTCTCTCTATAGCCCAGTTGCAGCAGATAGAGGTTGTAAAGGAAGAAAAAAATGAAGAGGCCGAAATTGAAGAGCGCGGCGGCGGCGAAGAAAGTCCAGTATTGAGGTCCCAGTCCGGCGAACCATCGCACCGCTCCTGTCGCGACCCCGGGCAGAGCGGCTGCGTGATGCACTATTCGCGACGCCGCGTAGGTTGCGTATCGCCACTTGCGGCGCACGTCGATGCGCCAGGTAATTTCGCTTTCAGGTAAATGCACGGCATCGACGGGGCCTTGGAGCACGGGCGGGAGCAGGCGGCGATGCAACATCGACCATCGCGCGCGCCGCGATTCGATTAAGCTCCAATGAAGCCACAGTTCGTCCTTGTTTGGGCGAACCTTGGCCGTCAGCGGTGAGAGGGCGTACAACTCCAGCCATCGATTCACTTCCTCCGGAAGTTCCTCCGATGCCGCAGCGTGCAGCCGGCAATCGAACCACCGATGCGCCAGACCAAAGCAGATCGCTTCCAGACGGCGCAGCGACGGATCGTGCCAGTCTTTCCACGTCGACCAGAATGAGTCGTTATCGGCGGTCTTATGCAAGAAGGACGCCAGCTCGTAAACATGAAACGGCTTCACGTCGCCGCGCAGCAGATGGCGCAGGAGATGAAGCGACGCGTATCCGACCGCATCCACGGTGTGAAGCGCCGTAAACGAAAGCCCGTCTAAGATACGGCGCTCCCGGCGGTCCCAGAATTGATCCAGACCAGCGGGCTCGAACTGCTCCGTCTCGCGGTCCCACAGGCGGAAGTGCAACTCGAGCGAAATCGGAATCTCGGGGTCGAAGAAATCGCCGCGCCATTCCCAACCAGTTTTGCGGATCATGGCCGGCAAGTGATCCACGCGGCCGTTCGATTTCCGCAGCGGCTCATAGCCAAGCTCCGTCGCAACGTCACGGGCCCGCAGCAGTTGATGCCGCGGTATTAGCAGGTCGATATCATACTGAGGCCGCCAATGCGGGTTTTGGACGAAGCAGGGGCAATGCGAGAAGCCCTTTAGCACTACGAACTCGATCCCATCGCGTTCGAACGGACCCGCGACTTCACGATAGGCGGTCTGAATGCGGCGCCATCGTTCCGCGTTGCCCGCGAGGTTCTTATCTGTGCGTGTGCGCACGCCGGCGGGCAGTCGACGGCCGCAGCGCAGCGCGAGCGGCAGCGTCAATTGCGCGCGATCGCTGAACAGCAGCGTGCGTTTCCACTCTTCCTCCGTCAGCCTGGAGAGCGGCCCGCAATCGGGCGACGAGAATTGCAGCGCCGCCAAAGGCGACATGATGTAGGAAGGTGTCAGAAATCGTATCTCAGCGCGAACTGAAAGCGTCGTGGGTTGCCGGCGGAAAACGCCTTGCCATAAAACGGCCCGAAGTCCGGATATGGCCCCGGAATGCCGATATTCGGATGATTCAGGGAATTGAACGCCTCGCCGCGCAACTGAATCGTCTGATGCTCGGTCACGTAAAACCTGCGCTGGAGCGCCAGGTCGACGACCTCGTTTCCGGGACCGGGAAGAATATCGCGGCCCGCATCGCCGAACGTGTATGGCGCAGGAGCGGAGATGGCCGCCGGGTTATAGAAATGGTCGGCGGTCGGATTTGCATTCAACAGACCTTGACCAAGGACGATGTTCGGACGATTGGGCGTGCCGGAGTTGGCGTAATCCGTTGCGAAGTACACCGGATTCAAAGGCGTACCAGTCTGAAGGGTGACATTTCCGCTGAGATGCCAGTTTTTCAGAGCGGCGCGCGCCACCGGCGCGGAAGGAATCGCGTACACGAAGCCGCTGCTGAAGCGGTAGCGCACGTCGAAGAAGGAGAGTCCCCGTTCCAGATGTAGATTGCGCTCGTCCTGTGCGCCCCAGCTTTCGTATTGACCCATAATCAAATCGTCGGCGTTGTCAATCGACTTCGCCCACACGAAGCTGGTCAAAAACGCCAGCCCTTTCGACAGGCGCTTCTCTCCCTTGATTTGCAGCGAGTGATAAATGGAATTGGCCAGATGCTCGCGCTGAAAAATCGTGCCGAGCTCCGGGAATGCCACCAGCGATTGATACGCGCCGGGCCGCGGCGCGAGGTCCGCTCCTGTTTCGATCTGCGCGGGCGTGTTGAAACGGCGGAAGCGGCCCAGATCCGTTCCCTTCGTGCCCGCGTATGCAAGTTCGGTCAGGATATGGCCCGGCGCTTCTCGTTGCAGGCTCGCCGACCATTGCTGCACGTAAGGCGTCTTCGCCTTTTGATCGAGCCCGAAGTAACTCGGCAGGCCAGTGGAACTGGTCTGAGGAAAACCATTTTCGAGTGTCAACAAGGGCGTGAGCCCACCCGGTTGATTAATCTGATTCAGGACGCCGTTTCGCAGCAGATCGTAGGTTTCGACCGACGTCTCGTCGCTGTAGTAGATGCCATAGCCGGCCCGGAATACGGTGTTTCCAATGAGTCGTGCGGCCAGGCCGATGCGCGGAGCGAAATTCAGATATCTTGGATTGGCTCCAGTCTTCACCGGCTCCAGTTGCGGCGCCGCAGGAAGGTTGGAGTAAGTCAAATTGAGAAGCGTCCCGTGATCGTCCGTAAAGGGCGCGTTGTATTCATAGCGCAGGCCGAGCGTAAGGCTGATGCGTGATGTCGCGCGCCATTCGTCCTGCACGAATGCCGCGTAACCATTTTGCCGAAGATAGGCCTGCGTTGTGCCTACATCGCGCGTGGTTTTCGACGCGTCGCTGAGCAGGAAGTCGGCGAAAGGATTGCCCGTGTTCGCAGGATTCGACGGATCGTTGGTGTAAGTTCCGTTAAATTCGTACTGGCCGCGGACGAACTGGCTTTGCAGGTACGCCATGGTGAAATGGGTGAATTGAAATCCGGCTTTCCAGGTATGGCGACCCTGGGTCCGCGAAAGGCTGCTCGCGAGGTACGTTGTATTATCGCGCTGCGTCTGCGGTAAGGTGTCAGAATCCTGAACCGTGTCGTAATTGGTGACGACCAGAGACGGCAGTCCGTACGTGAACGGATCCGTCGGCGCGTTTTGAACTCCCAGGCTCGCCAGCACGTTGGTACCGAAGGCGCTTTCCGGTAAATCGAAGACGCGCAGCCGCGTGAAAGACAGGTGCGTCTCGGCGATCCACTTCGCGCCCGCGTAGATATGACCGAGCGCGACCTGCTGCGCCCGCGTTGTCTCGGACGTGGGCAGCTCCGGAAAGGATCCGGCGAGTAAGCTTCGCTCGTCGTTTATGGTGTAACGCGCAAACAGCCGGTTACGCTCCCCCCAGGCGCGATCGAGGCGCATCGAGCCGCTGTCCAAGATATCGCGATTCGGCGTGGCGTCGTTGTAGTCGGATGCCGGATTTGCCGGATTATTGGGCAGTGGCTCGTACGTCGCCAGATACTTCTGAATGTTCGGATCGAGACGAGTCAGGGGAATCGAATTGTTGGCGAAGGGAAGGCGCAAGCCCGCCGCGTCCAGGGTCCGCGGATCGAAGATCTGCGGATTGCCCGCAAAATTGCCTGCGCGCAGCTCTGCTGTCGGCACCGAATGCTGCGTCGGATTGGCCGAGCTGCCTCGCAGCCCCTCATAGGACGCGAAGAAGAACGTATTCTTCGAAAGCGGTCCGCCGAGCGTTGCGCCGTACTGATTCTGGCGAACCGTTCCGGCGGGCAACCCCGGGACAGAGAAAAAGCCCTGTGCATCGGGCGCCTCGTTTTGGAAATATTCAAACGCGTTGCCGTGGAAATTGCGGCCACCCGACTTGGTCGCTACGTCCACCACCGCTCCGCCTCCCTGCGCGAACTCGGCCGGCGCCAGCGACGTCAGAATGCGAAACTCCTGAACGGTTTCAAGCGGCGGCAGAACGGCCACGGCGAATGTATTGCGATCCGTGTTGTCCGCTCCGTCGATGACGAACCGGTTTTCGGTGGACCGTGCCCCGTTTACCGGCGGATTCAATGCCACCGCGCCGCGGTTGGCCTGCTTGTCGTTGACAATGTCGTGCACAAAACCGCCCAACTGCCGGGGAATCGCTCCCGGACCCAGCGTCACCAGTTCGATGATGTTGCGGCTGGATAACGGCAGCGACGCCACGACACCAGAGCCAAGCTGGTAACCCTCCGCTGCGTCGTCCGTCTGCACGGGCGAAGAGTTGCCTTCCACCACTACCTCATCGCTCGCCGCTCCGGGCCGCAGCGTGAAATCGAGCCGCGTTTTGCGGTCGACTTCCACTGCGATCGACGACACGGTGACCTTCCGGTACCCGGCCTGCTGCGCGGTAATTGTATATTCCCCGGGAAGCAGGTCTTCGATGCGATACGCGCCCTGGCTGTCCGTCATCGCCGATCGGGAAAAACCCGTCGCCCCATGCCGAACCGTAATCGAGATATTCGGAAGGCGCTTGGAGTTTTCATCGGTAACGTCGCCGATCAAGCCCCCTGTGGACGCTTGGGCCCAGGCCCGGCCTGCGCAGATGACCGTCACAAGTACGGCTCTCATGCGGCCGCTCCCAGTTGCTCCAGCATGTTCACCGCGTCGGAGAGATCGGAATAGTGCAACTCCCAGAGACCCGCGTCGAGCAGCCTGCGGTACGTCTGCCGTTGGGATCTCTGTACCTCGGCAGGCCCGTAGAGGCTTGCCCGTTCCAGCCACTGTAACGCTTCTTCCGGGTCATAGCGATTCAGCCTCGCGCGACCCGTACGGGATCGCCGTAGAAACACGAGGTGGTCTATCGAACAACCGCCAATCGTCGATACCGGGAGTTGCGACGTCAGCACTTCTATCCCCAGCGCGCCGTTCGGGCGTAGCGCGACAGCGCACCTGGAGAGCTCGGGAAACAGGACCTTGGCATCCTTGCGAAAGCGCATACTGTAAGGATTTCCCACGCCAAAGCGGTCCGCGCGGTTGCGAAGAAGGAATGTTCCGTCGTCTGAAACAAACGTCCAACCGCTCCGCGCGCAGGTGTAGGCCAGCGTGCTCTTGCCCGCGAATGAGTCGCCGCAGAGAACGATTCCCACGCCCTGCCGCGTGATCAGCGCGCCGTGGATCGGCGCCAGGTGAGCCGCCACCAGCAGGGACATTACGGAAGATTCCAGAAAACGAAGCCGCAGAAAATCAGGCTGTTCCGCCACTCTTCTGGTTACCCAGCCGAAGGCGCATCCCCTACTGAAGTCCAGGATCACGTGATTCCGCGCATCGACCACGATCGACATCAGGTGCAGATGAGATCGGAATCTCGGCTGCGCGGGCGGCCGCTCGCCATCGTGCTCTGTCACCGCAAGACAGAGCGAGAGAGGAGTTTCCTCATGCTCGGCCTGAAAATGTCCCCAGGCGCGTCTCGCCACGGCGATCACCGCATCAGAATTTGTGGCGATCTCGACGGGAAACCCGAGCGGAAAAAACATCGCGCGCTTTGGGGTCGGGATATCGTGCAACAGGATGTCGTCGAGTTCGGGCTGCGTTTCGATTTCTACTGGCATTCGCTGCCAGCGTAATTGATGGAAGGGCCCGAAATCCAGGGCTTTTGGCCGAAAACGGCAGATTTTACAGCAAAAATACAACGTCGGCACAAGGTGCAAGGCCCGGCGAGCGATCATTCCATCATGAGGACGGCGATCATCCACTACTGGCTGCTGAACATGCGCGGTGGGGAGAAAGTGTTGGAGGCGTTGTGCCGTCTTCTCCCGGACGCCGATATCTTCACGATCTTCTACGACCCGGAGCGCGTCTCGCCCGCTATCCGCTCCCATCGCGTTACATCGTCGTTTCTGCAACCGCTGCGGCGCTACCACCGGTCGCTGCTTCCTCTGATGCCGATGGCGCTTGAAAACTTCGATCTGCGCGAGTATGACCTGATCGTCAGCAGCGAGTCGGGTCCCGCGAAAGGTGTCATTGTTCCCGCCGGCGCGCGGCACGTCTGCTATTGCCACACGCCCATGCGGTATCTGTGGGACCTTTACGCCGACTATCGAAATGAGTGGACGCAATCGCGGGTGAAGCGTGCGTTGATGACGCCTCTCACGCACTATCTCCGGCTGTGGGACTACGCGTCGTCCGCGCGCGTCGATGAGTTTATCGCTAACAGCGCAAACGTGCGAAGACGTATCGAGAAAACGTATCGCCGCGAAGCGCGCATCATTTTCCCGCCGGTTGCGGTGGAAACGTTCTATGCGAAGCCGCCGGAGGATTACTATCTGATCGTTTCCGAGCTGGTCGCCTACAAGCGCATTGACTCCGCGGTTCGCGTCTTTTCCCGATCCGGCCGCCGGCTGAAAATTGCGGGGGATGGACCGGAATTCACCAAGTTGAAACGGATCGCCGCCCCGAATGTTGAATTCTGCGGACGCGTCACCGACGCCGAACTGCGTGAACTCTACGCGCGCTGCCGCGCGTTCCTCATGCCTGGGGAGGAGGATTTCGGCATCACCGCCGTGGAGGCCCAGGCGAGTGGCAAGCCCGTGATCGCGTTGGCGCGCGGCGGAGCCCTCGAGACGGTATGCTGCACCGGCGGAATTCTCTATCGCGACGCGACCGACGACTCCCTCAGAGGCGCCATCGAGCAAGGGGATTCGCTGGAGGGTATCGCCGATCCGAGAGCTCTCGAACGCTGGGCTGCCAGGTTCTCCGAAGCTGAGTTTGCCGCGAAGATGGCTCCTTTGCTTTCGATATTGACATCCGATATCGGGTATCGACACACCGCCCGCCAAGTCGACCGGGTTGTTGCAAGGAACGCTTGATCTGTTGTTCTTCGGCGATCGCCGGAGCACCTAACCAGCCCAGTCCGGCGTGTTTTGTGCGAAGCTACATAATGCTCACGGCTTCATGAAGAGTGCGCCCGCATCTCCACGCATCCAATGTAGATTCGCTCACTTGCGCCGCCATGTCATTCATCGTTGAGAGCTTTTCAGGACCGGCCGCAGGCCGCAAATTCGATTTGCCCGACGGGGTCACGGTGATTTTCGGCAGAACCGACAAGGCTCGCTTCATCATCCCCGAGGACGGCCATTTATCGAGTGCGCATTTCTCGCTCGAGTGTCGCGGTGAGAAATGCATCATCCGGGATCTGTCCAGCACCAATGGAACTTTTGTCAATAGTGTTCGAATCACCGAAGCCGAGATCGCGATCGGTGCGGTCATTTCAGCCGGGAGTTGCTCATTCAAACTCTCCCCGGGGGCGGGCGAGGAGTGGGTCGGTTTCTCACCCCGGCACAAGAATATTCTTGCCCGGCTCTTTGGCTATGGACAGCCGGTTTTCGCCGTCCTCGATGCGGCGCGCGAGTATCGCCTGCCCGCGTTTCTTCAGGCCTTTGGCGCTCCGCACGTTTCGCTGTACGAAGGCGAAAGCCGCGAACCGGGGACCGGTGCGCCCTACGTTGCGATGATCCCGAAGCGGTCGACGCTTTGGCCGGTGCTGATGAAGGAGGGCTGGGGGAAGAACTGGGGAATCTACCTCAATTCCGATGCCGATTTGCCTACGGTCTGCGATCATTTACGGCGTTTGCTGATTGTGAAAGATGAAGACGATCGTTTGCTGTACTCCCGATTCTACGATCCGCGAGTCCTGCGGGTTATCATTCCCGCCTGCACGCCGGAAGAGAGCTCGATTTTTTTCGGGCCGATTTCTCGTTTCGTCGTGGAGGGCGACGATCTCGACAACCCCCTCCAGTTTAGAGGCACACCGGCGCTGGCGCGCACGGATCTGGACCAGGCAAATTATAGACCTTGAAGCGTCGAAGCTGACCGCTCCCCTGAGAAACCCGCCTTGTCTTCGCCCGATATTCGCAAAAAATTCGCCCGCGGCGGGTTTTTCATCACCATCGGTGAGCAGCAGGCTCATGGGGACTCCTGTTAGTCGCGGCTCTGAAACGCGCTTATGGAACCGCGACCATCGGGAGCGGTCAGATCCGGAGTTACCTCGCAACTGCGGTTTAGCAGAATGCTGAAAAAGTAGAGCAGATCGCTTCCTGCGGTCGCGGCTCCGAATCGGCGGCCCGTAAAACCAATTACTTACCGAGCCGCGACCGCAGGAAGCGATCGTCACAATCCATTTTTCAGCATCCTCTTAGGACGCTTTTAGTTGGTCCCCGCCGTAGTCACTATGTTGGGTACGTTTTTTTGGCGAAGCAGGGAATTGAAGTCGGCGACCTCCTTGCCCAGCAGCAAGGAGAGCCGCTGCTTGTAGGTCGCGGCCTGCTCCCGCAGCTCGTCGTGCACGGCGACCTGCTGGGTCGTCGGATGATCGTCGGAGCTTTCAACTTCGGCGGCCAAATAGCCGAGCTTCTCGACCAACTGGTTCGACCAGCGCACACCGTCCTGCCCGCGGCCGGTGGATTTCAGCTTCATGAGATGGTCCTCGACCTCGATCAGCCTGGTGTTTAGCGCCTCGGCTGCCGTTCGCAGGGCTGCGCCGTTTTGATCCTTGCCGACCTCGGCTTCGAGAACGGAAAGCTGCGCGCGGATGGATTCAATCTGATTGATGGAATCCACCACGCCGTTCATGTCGTCGGAGAGAGCGCCCATCAGCTTCGTTTGAATCGTGATGTCGCCTTCCGTGCCGTTGGAATGCGGGTCCTTAAGGACTTTCAGCGGCTGGCTAAAGTCCTTGCCGTCGACGGTCATCTTGATCGTGTACGTGCCCGGCGGAGCGAACGCGGAGATCCGTTGGATGCCCAGCGCCGGCCGCCAACCTTCCGGACCATTGGCGATTTCCGGTGCGTATTCAGGTGGCGTCCGCAGCCGGATTTCCTTGGTCGGAGTGAAGCGCAGATCCCAGTAAATTCGATTCAAGCCCGTCTGCTTGGCGCCCGTCAGCGTCCTGACGGTTCGTCCGCTGGCGTCCTGGACAGCGATTTTCACGTCGCTCTGCGGAACCGATTTCAAGTAGTACTGAATGGATGCGCCGTAGGGCGGATTCTGTCCCGCCGTAGGATCGTCGCGCTGTGTCTCGGGCTGCACCACGGTTCGGAAACGGTAGGCATCGCGCGGGGGGAACAAGTGCGCAGTCGATGACAGAACGTCTGGAGTCATCTGCTCGATGGCCGTCAGATCGTCGAGAATCCAGAACCCGCGGCCGTAGGTGGCCAGCACCAGGTCATGGAAACGCTCCTGAATGGCGATCCAGTAGACCGGCGCGTGCGGCAGATTATTCTGCAAGGGCTGCCAGTTCTGGCCGTCGTTGAAGGAAACATAAAGCGCATTTTCCGTGCCTACGAAAAGCAGGCCGCGCCGCACTGGATCCTCGCGGACGCAGTGCGCATAGCTCAGCATGCTGTGCGGGATGCCGTTGGTGATCGACGTCCATGTTTTGCCGAAATCCGCCGTTTTATAGATGAACGGATCGCGATTATTCATCTGGTGAAAATCGACGGTAATATACGCCGTGCCCGCGTCCCACCGCGACGCTTCGATGTTCGAAACGGTGCCCCAGGGCGGAAGGCCGGGGATATTCGCGGTCACGTTGGTCCACGTTTTGCCGCCGTCGCGCGTCAACTGCACCAGTCCGTCGTTGGTTCCGGCCCAGATGAGGCCCGCTTGTTTCGGCGATTCAGCGAGCGCAAACACCACGCCTGCATATTCGACGCCGATGTTGTCGCCGGTCAGGCCGCCGGAAGGGCCCATGCGGCTTTTGTCATTTAAAGTCAGATCCGGACTGATGGTTTTCCAGCTATCGCCGCCGTCGGTAGTCACATGAACAAATTGGCTTCCGACGTAGACCTTCTTATGATCGTGCGGAGAAATCAGGAGCGGAAATTCCCAATTGAACCGATACTTCATTTCGCCGGCGGAGCCGCCGCTGGCCTGTTCGGGCCAGACCTCCACGTTGCGAGCCCGTCCGTTGCGCTCGTCAAACACCGACACGATTCCACCCACGCTACCCGATCCGGAGGCGCTTGACCAGGTCAAATTTGGGTCCACAGGGTCGGGCGTGGCGAATCCGCTTTCCCCGCCCGTCACCTGATGCCACACGCTGCGAGCGATCTGATTTTGATTGAAGCCTCCTCCGCCGCCGCCCCGACCTCCTCCTTCGGAGGAAAGACTGTTGCTCGGCCCGCGATAGGAGCTGCCGTCCTGCTTGTTGCCGTAGACGAAATAAGGAATCTGATTATCGACCGTCACGTGATACATCTGCGCGATGGGAAGCTGCACGCGGTCCCAGGAGCGCCCATGATTGATCGAAATGCTGATGCCGCTGTCGTTGGCGACGGCCATGCGGTCGGCATTGGTCGGATCAATCCACATATCGTGGTTGTCGCCGCCGGGCAGCGACGGAAGGTCGGTGAGCGTTTTGCCTCCGTCCAGCGAATGCGAGAACGCGGCCGACATGAAATACAGCTCGTATGGATTGTCGGGAGAAACGGCGCAGCGGGTGTAGTAGGCGGCGCGGCCCACCAACTGGCGATCGGTGGACGCCTTCACCCAATGTTCGCCCGCATCGTCCGAACTCCATAGCGTGCCGTTATCGGTCGGCTTGCCGTTCCAGGGGACGCCGTCGCCCGTTTCGATGAGCGCGTACCAGCGATTGGAATCCTTCTTCGCGATCCCCACGGCGGTCTTGCCGATCTCGTGCGTCGGCAATCCGTGGCCAGTCAGTTTTTTCCACGTCAATCCGCCGTCGATGGATTTATAAAAGCCGCTGCCCGGCCCTCCGCTGACGCGTTCGTAGGTGTGGAGTTCGAGCTGCCACATTCCCGCGAACAGAATGTGGGGATTGTTCGGATCCATGATCAAATCGGAGCAGCCGGTGTTCTCATCCACCTTCAGCACCTGCGTCCAGCTCTTGCCTGCGTCGGCGGTTCGAAACACGCCGCGTTCCGGCTGAGGTCCGTAGGCGTGTCCCAGGGCGCACGCGAATATGACGTCGGCATTTTTCGGATCGATGACCAGGCGCGAAATGCGGCCCGTCTTTTCGAGTCCCATGAGATTCCAGGTCTTGCCTGCGTCGAGCGATTTGTACAGGCCCTGGCCGACGGAAATGTGGCTGCGAATGAACGATTCTCCGGTTCCAGCCCAAACAATATTCGGATCGCTGGTGGCAACGGCGAGCGCGCCGATGGAGGAAACAGGCTGCTGGTCGAAGATCGCCTCCCAATGCGTTCCGCCATCGGTCGATTTGAAAATACCGCCGGACGCTGCGCCCGCATAATAGGTTTTGGGATCGCCGGGAACACTCGCCGCGGCATCCACGCGATTGCCGACCGGACCGATATAGCGATAGCGCATGCGGCTCAGTTCGTCGACCGAGGGTTGCGCAACCACGATGCAGGTCAGGCTGAAAAAAGAAACAAAACTTCGTTTGAACATTGGAACCTCCTCAATCGGCAGCCTTCGGCGGCGTGGGGACGTACGTTGTCAGCGTTCCATGATTCTACCCCGTTTCGT
>Ga0210394_10006352_pt1 | contig 12820 bp, 9 predicted proteins | sample IncBWC12MmetaG_FD_160121 | JGI IMG/M metagenome (GOLD analysis project Ga0210394, IMG submission 160121) | Forest soil microbial communities from Barre Woods Harvard Forest LTER site, Petersham, Massachusetts, United States - Inc-BW-C-12-M | ecosystem: Environmental > Terrestrial > Soil >... | reverse complement strand
GGGGCGGATCCACTTGACATCGCTCCCGGTGCCGATCACGCTGTAGTCGACCACGTAGCGCCCGCCCTGCAGGTCCCAGATCGTGTACGCGAGATAGCCGCAGCTGCCGCCCAGTTCCCAGATCGGAACCTGCGACGACTCCATCAGTTTCCAGACCTTGCCTTTCTGGTCGTATTCGGTCACCGCAGCGATGCTCCAGCTGTCTTCGTCCAGGTAATAGACGCGATGCGGCGCCAGGTGATGGAAGCCCGGCTTCAGGCGCGCCTCCACCACCCAGGCCCGATGCAGCTCGAAGCGGCGGTAAGCCGGGTTGACGAAGGTCTTGCCGAATACGTCGGCCCGCTTGGCGTCGAAGTCGTGCATCCTGAGCGAGTTGCCCTGAAGGTAGATCTCCTTCTTGCCGACCAGACGGTATTCGAACCGGTCCAGCGTCGACCACAGCATCAGTTGCTCGTCGTTCAGGAACTGGTTTTCATAGCCGACCACCGGCGCGTCGAACACGTAGTTCGGCAGGCGTCTGACCCGGCGCTGACCGGGAAAGTAGTAGTAGGACTCCGGATCCTTGTTCTCGAAGCTGATCCCGATGAACGCCTGGCCGCGCATCGCCGGCGGCTCCGCGTACACATAGTGCATGTAGAACTCGACCCCGCCGCCCGACTCGACCGACGGCTTGGCCGGGCTCTGAGACGGCACGAAGACCTCCAGGCTCCATCCCAGCAGCGTGAATTCATCGCTGCCGGGCCGCGGACTGATCATCGTGTCGGCGTTGACGATCCGGTAGCCGATTCCCTGCGGCCTCATCCGCGCGTTGTACAGCGCTTCGACGCCGGACCGCGGAATCGGAAACGGCACGCCGTCCGTCCGCGCGTGTTCCAGCGTCCAGCCGTCGGCGCCGATGCGCGCTTCGGTCGCGTTCTGACGCGTGCGCTCGGCGTAGACGGGATCGATATTGCAGGTGCGGTGCGAAGGATAGACGTCCATCCGATAGCCGGCCACGGTCTTCAGCGCGGCGATCTGCGCTTCGGTCAGGTGCTCGGCGTAGCGGTCGACGTTGGAGGCATCGATCGAGAACAGCGGCCGTTCGTCCTTGAACTTCGAGTACTGCGAGCGCACCTTGCCCCAGCTCCACCCCGGCAGCGGGGCCTCGCCGCCCTCGTAAGGCGGGATCGTGCCGTCCGGGTTGCCCGCGCGCTCGGCCCCGACCGGGGTCAGGTCCTTGGCCAGCCGGTCGGCCTGCTCCGGCGTCACGGCCGCGGTCACGGTCACCCCAAGGCCGGCACTGCAGCCCAGCGCCGCCGCGTACAGCGCCGCAATCGATCGCTTCCTCATCGCCTCTCCAGATCCAGCCGGTTCACCGGGCTGCCGCCTACACAAATCGCGGCTGAACCGGATGCCGGCATGCATCCAGAAGCCACTGCCACAGATAATCGGCGAAGCTGCGCCGCACGATCAGCTCGAAGGTCGGCGCGTCGTCCACCTGCACGAGCGTGACCAGGGCGCGGGCCAGCCGCGACTGCGCGCACCTCCCCGGGCCGAATGCGCGCGGATGCAGATCCAGCGGACATCCTTTTGCGATGACTTCGCGCGCCCTCTGACCGGAAATCCCGATCACCGTCTGACCGGACCCGAGCTCGACCACCGTCGCGAAGCCGTCGCCCGCCGCCTGTCGCACCGACTGCGCCAGTGGCGCCTCGCCGCCTTCGGGCGTGACGATCAGCCATTCGTCGGGGCCGAGCCACAGCACCTTGTGCCCCGCCTGGGCCACCCGGAACGTGTTGGGCGCGCGCGGCAGGCTGCATTCGAGCGCGCGTTCGATCGTGCCCGTCAACGCGGAATCAGCCGGGTCGCAACGCACACTGATGTGGCCGAGAAACGCCCGCTCCTGCAATCCGACGTCCTGGGCAGCGAACCGCACCGGCAGGCCCGCTTCGAGCCGGGCCACCAGCGGGCTCTCGCGGCGCGCGGCCTCAGACATGTTGCCGGGCTCCTTGCGGGTCGTAGAACACCGGTGCGGTGATCTGCGCCGGCGCCAGCGAGCCGTCGCCGAGCGTGACGAAAACCCTCTGGCCCATTTTCGAACGGCCGGACTTCACCAACGCCAGCGCGATCGAGCGCAGCAGGGCCGGGCTGGCGTAGCTGGACGTGACATGCCCCAGCATCGGCACCGGCGACCGCCCGCCCGGGGCCTGAACGACCTGGCCGCCTTCGGGCAGGACTCGCCCGGGATCCTCGGTGAGCAGACCAACCAGCTGCTTGCGGTCGTCCCGGCTCGTGTCGGGTCGCGCCAGCGATCGCTTGCCCAGGAATTCCTTGGTGCGCGACACGAAGCGCTCCATTCCCAGGTCGATCGGCGTCACCGACCCGTCGGTGTCCTGGCCGACGATGATGTAGCCCTTCTCGGCGCGCAGCACATGCATCGTCTCGGTGCCATACGGCGTGATGCCGTGCGGCGCGCCGGCCCGCATCAGCGCGTCCCACACGGCGCGGCCGTGATCGGCCGGCACATAGATCTCGTAGGCCAGCTCGCCAGAGAAGCTCACGCGCAGCGCGCGCGCCGGCACGCCGGCCACGGTGCCGCTTCGCACATGCAGAAAGGGGAACGCCTCGCGCGAACAATCGAAATCCGTGCCGGCCGCCTGCAGCACCTGCCGGCTGGCCGGACCGGCCAGCGCGATCGCGGCCCACTGGTCGGTGACCGAAGTCAGGTGCACGCGAGACTGCGGCCACTCGGTCTGGCGCCAGCGCTCCAGCCAGCCCAGAACCCGCGCGGCTCCCCCCGTGGTCGTGGTCAGCATGAAGTGCCGCTCGCCCAGCCGAATGCCGACCCCGTCGTCCAGCACCATGCCGCTCTCGTCGAGCATCAGTCCGAGCCGGCAGCGCCCGACCTTCAGATCGGGCCACGAGCTGGTGTAGAACCAGTCCAGGAACGACGCGACGTCCGGGCCCCGCGCATCGATCTTGCCCAAAGTCGACACGTCCATGACGCCGACGGCCTGGCGCACCGCCAGACATTCGCGCTGCACCGCCTGCTGCATCGATTCGCCGGTCCGCGGGTAGTACCAGGGGCGCTTCCACTGGCCGACGTTTTCGAACTGCGCACCCTGTCCGACGTGCCATTCGTGCATCGGCGTCTTGCGCTCCGGGTCGAACAGCGCGCCGGTCTCGCGCCCGGCGATCGCCCCGAAGGTCACCGGCGTGTAGTTGGGTCGGTACGTGGTCGTGCCGGTCTGAGCGATGCTGCGCCCGCTGGCCTGCGCCGCGATCGCCATCGCGTTGACGTTGCCGAGCTTGCCCTGATCGGTGCCGAAGCCGACCGCCGTATAGCGCTTGACGAGTTCGATCGAACGGTAGCCTTCGCGCGTGGCCAGCGCGATGTCCGCCGCCGTCACATCGTTCTGAAAATCCACGAACGCCTTGGCGCCGCGCCCCGGCGACGGCACCTGCCACAGCGCCGCGAGCGGCTCGACGCGCCCGGCTTCGCGTTGCGCGCCGGGCGCCGAGGTCTCGACCGCGGCGCGCATTCCGGCCGCCGCGGCCGCCTCGTGGCCGGCGCGCCATCCCTGCTCCAGCGCATCGGCCAGATCGAGGCTGCCGTTGCAGGCGCCGGCCGAACGCTCGGGCTGCACCGGCGGGCCGGGTACGAAGCAGCAGGCGGCCTCGTCCCAGCGCGGACGGCCGCCGGACTGCGCGTGCAGATGAACCACCGGCGAAAATCCGCCCGAGACCGCCAGCAGGTCGCAGGCGAGCGTGCGCGCGGCGCCCAGCTCCGGGCCACCGTCGTAGCGCCTCACCTCGACCCCGCTCAGCCGCGGCGCGCCGGCCGTGTCGGCCACCACCGCGCCGGCCACCACCTCGATACCTCGCGCGCGCACGGCTTGCTGCGCCGCGCCGGCGCCGCCGGCTCGTGAGTCGACCACAGCCGTCACCACGACGCCGGCCGCCTGCAGGTCCAGCGCGGTCCGGTAGGCGGCGTCGTTGTTGGTGAATACGACCGCACGGCTGCCGCAGCGCACGCCGTACGCGTGCAGGTAGGTCGACACCGCCTGGGCCAGCATCACGCCGGGCCGGTCGTTGTTGCGGAACACCAGCGGGCGCTCGTGCGCACCGGTGGCCAGCACGACCTGGCGCGCGTGCACCCTCCACAGGCGTTCGCGCGGACCGCCCCGGGCAGCCGGCGGCAGATGATCGGTGCAGCGCTGCGCGATCGTCAGCTGGTTGCTGTCGTGGTAGCCGAACGCGGTGCTGCGCGCCAGCAAGGTGACGGCGGGCGAGCCGGCCAGTTCGGCCACGCTGCGCGCCAGCCAATCACATGCCGGCAAACCATCGATCGGCTGCATCGTCGCGTGCAGGCTGCCACCCAGACGCGCGCATTCGTCGGCCAGTACCACGCGCGCCCCGCGATGCGACGCCGCCAGCGCCGCCGACAGCCCGGCCGGCCCGGCGCCGACCACCAGCACATCGCAGTGGGCGACCAGGCGTTCGTAGATGTCCGGGTCGGCTGCGGCCGGTGCGCGGCCCAACCCGGCTGCACGCCGGATCCAATGCTCGTACCAGGGCCACCAGCGGCCCGGCCACATGAACGTCTTGTAGTAGAAGCCGGCCGGCAGCAGGCCCGAGACCAGCCCGGCCAGAGCCATCCAGTCGCGCTCCGGTCCCGCAGAGCAGTTCACGCTGTTCGCGACCAGCCCGGCATACAGCTCGATCTCGGTGGCTCGGGCGTTCGGCACCGATCGCGCATCCGACTCGAGCTGCACCAGCGCGTTGGGCTCCTCGACACCGGCGGCCATGATGCCGCGCGGGCGGTGGTACTTCCAGCTGCGGCCCACCAGGTGCACGCCGTTGGCCAGCAAAGCCGAGGCCAGCGTGTCTCCGCGCACGCCCTGCAGCGCCCGCCCGTTGAAGCGGAACGCAAGCGGTTCGGACCGGTCGATCAGCGTGCCGCCGGTGGTGCGAAACGGCTGGCTCATTGCGGATCGGTCGAGGCCGGCTCGCCACACCGGTACACGCGGGCGATCCGATAGCTGACCGTGTCGCGTTCGACATTGAACCACTGACGGCAGCCGGCCGAGTGCAGCCACTGCTCGCGGTGCAGCCCGCGCGGATTGGTCCGCATGAACAGGTACTCGGCCCATGCGGCGTCGCTGGCCGACTCCGATGGGGCCGGGCGTGCGATGTGCGCTTCTCCGCCGTACGTGAATTCGCTGTCCTCGCGGGGACCGCACCAGGGGCATTCAATGAGAAGCATCGTGCTCCCCCAGCCGATGTAAAGGGTTCATGATTGGTTCAGGTGCAGTTCATCAGTGAGCCACCGCGGCCGCGCCGTGCTCGTCGATCAGGTGCCCGGTCGTGAAGCGCTCGAGCGAAAACGGCGCGTTCAACTGATGCGGCCGGTCCTGCGCGATCGTGTGGGCGAACACCCAGCCCGAGCCCGGAGTGGCCTTGAAGCCCCCGGTGCCCCAGCCGCAGTTCAGGTACAGCCCCTTGACGGCCGTGGTGCCGATGATCGGACAGGCATCGGGACAGATGTCGACGATGCCGCCCCACTGGCGGTTCATCCGCACCCGCGAGAAGCTCGGGAACATCTCGACGATCGCTTCCACCGCGTGCTCGATCGTGTGAAAGCTGCCGCGCTGCCCGTAGCCGGTATAGGCGTCGATGCCGGCGCCGATCACCAGGTCGCCCTTGTCGCTCTGGCTCACGTAGGCATGCACCGCGTTGGACATCACCACCGTATGCAGCACCGGCTTGATGGGCTCCGACACGAAAGCCTGCAGCGGGTGGCTTTGAAGCGGCAGGCGCAGTCCGGCCATCGCAGCGATCACGCTGGAGTGCCCGGCCGCGACCACGCCGATCTTGCGCGCCGCGATGAACCCCTGCGTGGTGTCCACGCCCGTGACCCGGCCGCCGTCGCGCAAAATGGCGGTCACCTCGCATTGCTGGATGATGTCGACGCCATGCGCATCGGCGGCGCGCGCGAAACCCCAGGCGACCGCATCGTGACGCGCAATGCCGGCGCGGGGCTGAAACGACGCCCCCAGGACCGGGTAGCGCGCGCTGGGCGAGTCGTTGATGATCGGAACCAGCTGCTTGACCTGCGCAGCGTCCAGCACCTGGCCGTCGACGCCGTTCAAGCGGTTCGCGTGCACGCGCCGCGTGATGTCGCGCATGTCCTGCAGCGTATGCCCCAGGTTCAGCACGCCGCGCTGGCTGAACATCACGTTGAAGTTCAGATCCTGCGACAGACCTTCCCACAGCTTCATCGAGTGCTCGTACAGGTGGGTGGACTCGTCCCACAGGTAGTTGGAGCGCACGATCGTCGTGTTGCGGGCCGTATTGCCTCCGCCGAGCCAGCCCTTCTCCAGCACCGCCACGTTGCGGATGCCGTGCAGCCGGGCCAGGTAATAGGCGGTGGCCAGCCCGTGTCCGCCGCCGCCGACGATCAGCACGTCGTATGCGCGCTTCGGCGGCGGACTGCGCCACGCCTGCGGCCAGTCCCGGTGGCCAGTGAGCGCGTTGCGGGCCAGCGAGAAAATCGAATAGCGACTCATCCGACGAGATGCAAGTCAAAAAGCCGTCAGCACTCGATCACGTTGACCGCCAGGCCCCCGCGCGAGGTCTCCTTGTACTTGTCCTTCATGTCGGCGCCGGTTTCACGCATCGTCCGGATCACCTGGTCCAGCGAAACGAAGTGCGTGCCGTCGCCGCGCAGCGCCATCCGCGCCGCGTTGATCGCCTTCACCGAGCCCATCGCATTGCGCTCGATGCACGGAACCTGCACCAGGCCGCCGATCGGGTCGCAGGTCAGCCCCAGGTTGTGCTCCATGCCGATCTCGGCCGCGTTCTCGACCTGCTCGGGCGTGCCGCCCAGCACCTCGGCCAGCGCGCCGGCGGCCATCGAGCAAGCCACCCCGACCTCGCCCTGGCAGCCGACTTCCGCCCCGGAGATCGATGCGTTCTGCTTGTACAGGATGCCGATCGCGCCAGCCGTCAACAGGAAGCGCACCGCGCCGTCCGGATCGGCCCCGGGGACGAAGCGGTCGTAGTAGTGCAGCACGGCCGGGATGATGCCGGCGGCCCCGTTGGTGGGAGCCGTGACGACCCGGCCGCCGGCCGCGTTTTCCTCGTTGACCGCCAGCGCATACAGGTTGACCCAGTCCAGGATCGTCAGCGGGTCGCGCAACGCCGCCTCGGGCGCCGATGACAGCTGGCGGTACAGCTCGGCCGCGCGCCGGCGCAGCTTGATCCCGCCGGGCAGCACGCCTTCGCGGCTGCAGCCGCGCCGGACGCAGTCCTGCATCGCCTGCCAGATCCGGGCCAATCCGGCGCGCGTTTCGGATTCGGGCCGCCAGGCCGTCTCGTTCTCCAGTATCAGACGGCTGATCGAAAAACCGCCGCTGCGGCAGCGTTCGAGCAATTCGGCCGCGTTGCCGAACGGATGGGGCAGCGCCCGGTCGTCCTCGCGGATCCGCCCCGCCCCGGCCGCGCGCTCGTCGACCACGAACCCGCCGCCGACCGAGTAGTACTGCCTGCCGAGCAATTCGTCGCCGTCCGCCCCCAGCGCGGCGAAGCGCATCCCGTTCGGATGAAACGGCAGGCTCTGGCGCCGGTGGAACACCAGGTGTTCGCGCTCGACGAAGGCGATCGGATGCCGCCCGAGCAGATCCAGCGCCCCGCGCTCCCGGATCCGGGCCACGCGCGTCTCGATCGTGTCCGGGTCGATCCGCTCGGGCTCTTCACCCTCCAGGCCCAGCATCACGGCCCGGTCCGAGCCGTGACCGCGCCCGGTCGCTCCGAGCGATCCATACAACTGCACGTGCACGGTCCGCGTGCGCTCCAGCAGCCCCGCCTCGTGCAGCGAGGCCGCGAACTGCCGCGCCGCCCGCATCGGACCGACCGTGTGCGAGCTGGACGGCCCGATGCCGATCCGGAAAAGCTCAAGAACGCTGATGGCCAAGACGGGCGAACCCTATGCGAATTTGCCAAATCGAATGACTTCGAGCGCGTCGCAGCCTGCCCCGGGTTCCACGCAACGTCATCAGTGGACTCCCAGAAAGGCGCGCATGGCTCCGGTGCCGTCCTTGCCGTCGAAGGTCTGCACGCCCTTGAGCCATTCGGCCAGCACGCCCGGGTTGGCGCGCAGCCATTCCTGAGCCGACGCGATCGGATCGCGCTTCTGCAGAATCGGCGCCATCATCTGGCTTTCCATCGACAGACCGAACTTCAGGTTGCGGATCAGCGTGCCGACGTTCGGACACCGCTGCAGGTAGCCGTTGGCAACCGCCGTGTAGACGGCCGCCCCTCCGTAATTCGGTCCGAACACGCGGTCGCCGCCCGACAAGTAGGTCAGCTTGAATTTCTCGTTCATCGGGTGCGGCTCCCATCCGAGAAACACGATGAACTTGTGCCGGTCGACGGCGCGCTGCACCTCCACCAGCATCCCGGCCTCGCTCGATTCGACCATCCGGAACTCCCCCAGCCCGAACTGGTTCGCATCGATCATCTTCTGGATCAACGCATTGCCGTCGTTGCCCGGCTCGATCCCGAAGATCTTGCCATCCAGTTCTTTGCGGAAGCGCGCGATATCGGCGAAATCCTTCAGGCCCGCGTCGGCCACGAAGGCCGGAACCGCCAGCGAGTACTTGGCGCCGGCCAGGTTCGGCGCCGGCAGCACCTCGAACGCCTTTTCCTTCAGGAACGGCTCGATGATCGAAACCATGCTGGGGTTCCAGTAACCCAGGAACACGTCGATGCTCTTCTTTTTCAACCCGGTCAGGGCGATCGGCACCGACGCGATCGTCGTGGTCGGCTTGTAACCCAGGCCCTGCAGCACCACCGTCGCGAGCGACGTGGTGGCCGTGATGTCGGTCCATCCGATATCGGCGAATCGGACCGGACGACATTCGGCGGGCTCGGCCGCACCCGCACCGGTGGCCGCCAGCCACACGGACAGCGCCGCGAGCAGCACGTCTGCGCGAAAGGCGATCATGTGCGTGACCTCCTGAACCGCGAAATCCGACATCGAGTGGCGCGGCGTTTGACTGTAGCCACGCGGATCCGGCCGGGCTTGCTCCGGCACGACGCGCAACTGTCAAAACGCGCCCGGCCCTTTCCGGCCAAAGGCCGGAAAGGGCAAGAGGAAGTGAACGAGGGGCGCAGGCGGGGTTTCGCCAAGCGCGGGCGGATTGCGAACAGCCGGAGAGGGGCGACCGTGCACCTCTGATCTGTGCGGCAAGCGCGAAAGTCGGGCGGTCGATCGCCCCTCGCCCGCGGAGCGGGAGAGGGGACGGGGGTGAGGGTCGTCGTTTCAGTTCACCGCGTGAGTGCCGGCCCGCACGCGCCGGCGCTCCATGCTGGGCGGGTAGCCGAACAGGCCCCGATAGCATTTGGAGAAGTGCGGCGGCGACTGGAAGCCGCACGCGACCGTGATGTCCATGACTGACAGATCGGTCTGCAGCAGCAGTTCGCGCGCGCGCCGCAACCTCAACTCCAGGTAGTAGCGCGTCGGCACCCGGCCCAGGTAGCGCTTGAACAGCCGCTCGAGCTGGCGGCGCGACACCCCCACGTACGAGGCCAGTTCCTCGAGCGCCAGCGGCTCTTCGACGTTGGCCTCCATCAGCGTTGCCGCCTTGATCAGAATCTGGTTGTGAGCGCCGACCTGGGCCTGCAACGGGATGTGCTGCTGATCCTTGGCGTCGCGCATCCGGTCCAGGATGAACTGCTCGCAGATCGCGGTCGCCACCTCCTTGCCGTGCCGCTCGCGAATCAGGTTCAGCATCATGTCGATCGGCGCGATGCCGCCGGAACAGGTGAACCGGTCCCGGTCGATCACGAACAATTCCGGCGTGAACGTGGTGCGCGGGAACTCCTCGCGGATCGCCGACATGTTCTCCCAGTGGATCGCACAGCGGTAGCCGTCGATCACGCCGGCGTGCGCCAGCGCATAGGTGCCGGTGCACAGCCCTCCCAGCGCGACGCCGCGCCGGGCCGCCTCGCGCAGCGCCGACTGCAAGCGCTGGTCGACCGCGTCGCGCACGTCCACGCCGCCGCACACGAACAGCACGTCGATCGGCCCGGACTCGGCCAGGGACCGCGTGGGCGCGATGCTCAGCCCGTTGCTGGCCAGCGCGGGTCTGCCGTCCAGCGTCAGTACGGTCCAGTCGTACAGGCTGCCCTGCCCGACCCGGTTGGCCATCCGCAAGGGCTCCATCGCGTTGGCCAGCGCGATCAGTGAATAGTTGGCAAGCGTCAGAAAACCGAAGCGCGTCGTCGTGCGCTTCGAAGCAACCGTTTGCCTCACGATCCTCTCTCCCATACAGGGACCCCGGCCTGGAGTTGTCTGAGTCTTCTTCTCTAATCATTATTACCCAGATCCCGGGGCGTCCACGCGGGCTACGGCGTCCTGGACGGAGAATCGGGCCCCGGTTCGCCCTCGACCAGCCCCTGCTCCCGCAGGTACTCCCAGATCGCCTGCGCAGCCTGCATCGGATCCGCATCGATGCGCCGGGCCGCAGAAGCGACGCGCACCAACTGGATGCTGCGCAGCCGTTCGGCCGCATTGCCCTGGACGCGCAGCAAACGGCGCGGACGGACCCGAGCGGGCCGCTCGAGCCAATCGGACGGGATCGACGGCGCGCGGGAGCGCGCAGCGACGGCGATCGCCCGGATCTGTCCGCGCTGGGCGGGGCCGAACGCGCTCATCCGGGGCTGCGGTCCGGCGCGGTCGACGGTCACCACGAGCGGCAGCGCGACGCGCAGCGCACGGCGCCCGCCGCGCGGCTGAGCCTGGATCACGCGGGCCGATTCGCCGCGCAACGTGATCGAGACGGCATCGGCGACCAGCTGCGCCTGGAGCGCCTGCGCGATCGAGTAAGGCAGCATCCCGCTGGCTTCGCCGCACTCGGCGCGGCAGCCGGCCAGCACGACGGCCGGACGCAGTTGCTGCAGATGCTCGGCCAGGGCGCCGGACACATCGCCATCCAGCGCCAGCACCGTCAGCGAATCGATCCCCATCCCCAGGTAGTCGCGCAACACGGGCTCGTTCGGATCGCCGGCATGGATCGCATGCACACGCGCAACCTCGGCCAGCCTCAGCGCGAGCTCCAGCGCGCGCGCATCCAGATCGGCGAGGCGCGCGCGCCCGCTGGCCGGATGGCGGCCGACCGACAGCAGCACCGCAACGTCAGGCACGGCGCTTGTCCCGTTCGATCAGGTCCATCAGCGCCGGCATCACCTGCTGCGCATCGGCGACGATCGCCAGATCCGCGCGCTGCATCATCGGCGCGTGCGGATCCGAGTTCACCGCCACCACCCGCTCGCAGCGCGCGATGCCCTGCAGGTGCTGCGGGGCGCCCGAGATTCCGAACGCGAGATAGCCGCGGGGCTCGACGACGGTGCCCGAAGCTCCGATCTGACGATCGCGCGGCAGGTGCCCCAGATCGCACACGACGCGACTTGCGCCCTCGGCCGCCCCCAGCCGCGCAGCCAGCCGATGAAACGCGTCCCAGTCGGAAACTCCCGCTCCGGCGCTGATGATCAGCTCGGCCTCGATCAGCGGCACCGCGCTGCGATCGATCCTGACCGCACCCAGATCGATAACGCCCGGTTCACGGCCAAGCACCAGATCCGGCAGCGGTCTGGCCTGATGGCGCTGGCCGGTCACCGGCTCGGCGCAGCCGGCCTCGATCAGCAACACGCGCGGCGGCGCACGCACGATTTCGTGGCGGCCGCCGTCGGCCAGGCAGACGGCCTCGCCCACGGCGAGCGACGTCACGCGCGCCGCGGGCCGCACGCCCAGTTGCGCGGCAATGCGCCGCCCGACGTCGCCGCCGCCGGCCGGCCGCTCGCAGAACAGCAGGTGCCACGCGGCGTGGCGATGCGCCAGCTCGATCAGCGCCGGCGCCAGCACGGCCGGCAGGTAGGTTCCCGCTTCCGGCGTCGAGTAGCGCACGACGCGATCGGCGCCGGCGCTGCCCAGATCATCGATGCAGCCGGTCGGAACAACCACCAGTACCGCGCCGCGCAGCGCATCGGCCAGCACCCGCGCCGCGCCGACCAGATCCCGGTCCAGCGCAGTGAGCCGGCCGCGGTCCAGATCCGGCACCGCGATCACGATCGATTCAGGCTGCTCGATCGTTACCTGGGCGACTTCAGGGTGCTCGGCCGGCAACCGGACAGGGGCCGTATCGCCCGGGCCGGCGCCCGGATCGCGTTCGCGGCGCGGATCGCGCCGAATGACGCTCGCCTGGCGGCGGGGCCGCCGCTCGGTGCGTCGGGTCATCCGGCCTCCTGCCCGATCCGCGCTTGCGCATCCTGCACGGCTTGCTGCACCAGCTCGGCCAGATCCAACACGGCGGGGCGCGGTGCGACCACGCCTTCCAGCATCACCGCGCAGTTCGGACACGCGACCGCCACGATCCCGGCCCCGACTTCGCGCGCATGCTCGATCCGGACGTCCGGGATGCGTCGCTTGCCCGGCACATCGGTCAACGCGGCGCCCCCGCCCCAGCCGCAACAGCTGGAGCGCAGGCCGGAGCGCTGCATCTCGACCGGGGCGATACCGATCGCCTGCAGCAGCGCGCGCGGCGATTCGACGTCGCCGTGGTATCGGCTCAGGTAGCAGGGATCGTGAAACGTCACCGTGCCGGGCATCGTGACAGAGCCGATCGACAGCCGGCCCGAACGCACCAGCTCGAGCAGATACGCCGAGTGGTGCCATACCTCGTAACGGCCCCCGAACGCCGGATATTCATTGCGCAGTGCATGCAGCACGTGCGGATCGGCGGTCAGGATGCGATCGAAGCGTCGACTTGCGAGCATCGCG
>Ga0210394_10006349_pt1 | contig 12822 bp, 13 predicted proteins | sample IncBWC12MmetaG_FD_160121 | JGI IMG/M metagenome (GOLD analysis project Ga0210394, IMG submission 160121) | Forest soil microbial communities from Barre Woods Harvard Forest LTER site, Petersham, Massachusetts, United States - Inc-BW-C-12-M | ecosystem: Environmental > Terrestrial > Soil >... | reverse complement strand
CAGGTCAACGGGGTCAATGGAGGAATTTGACGAAATTGACGAAATTGACGCCCCGGCGTCACTCATGTCAAGGTTTTGCCGCGCCCACGCACGCAGATCTTCCCGGCTGCCCTGCAAATGCTCATCGGGATCCAGATGCCGCGCCAATGTCGGCGCCACAGCCTCGGTCCACCTGGAAGCGTCCCATTGCAGGCACGGTTCCGCTGCGCAAGCTTCCGCAATCTCCTGCGCCAAGCTACGCAGTTCGTCGTACTCCGACGCCTTCAACCGGCGCACCTGGCGCTCCAGTGTCCGAATACTCGTCACTTGCCCAACTCCCGTCGGGATGCCAAAGCACAACAAATAGCGCGCCACGTCAAACGCCCTCGCCTTGACGTTCCGTTGGTACACTTGCGGGCTCATCTCTTTGGGACGGGGCAATTTTTCCGCAAGATGGTCGAAGACGCGAGCGTGAATCTGGTTGTAGCCGGCCAACAATTCGGCGGCCGCTTGCTGATACACGGCCGCCTGCGCGGCGTCGAACTCCGGCGGAGTCACGAATCCGGATTTGGAAAAGTCCTGATACCGCGATGACCGAGCCTGTCCGTCCCAAAGCTGCTCGTCTTCGATCTCCGTTGCGGCCAGCTCGGAAATGCCCTCAAAGCACAGCACCACGTGGCCGAGATCGGCAATGGATGCATGCCCGTACTGAAAATAGAAGCTTTCGAGAAACTTGCCCGAATCGTGCGTGCGCACCCACTCAATCGAATCGCGAATCGAATCGGGTGACCGGCTGTACCGCGCCAGCGCGAACGCACATTTCTCCGGCGGCATCGGCGCGAGGGTCAGAACGCGTTTTGCCATTAACCTTTGAATTCGCCCGCCAGACGGCTCGCGAGCGGACGCGTTTGGCCCGCATATTTATTGCTGGCCTTCTTCCCGTATGGCACCGACGAAGGCGTCGAGAGCTGCTCGAAAGTGAATGAGCAAATGCGCATGCCTGGATACAGCGCCACCGGCATGCGGCCCAGATTGCTCAGCTCGAGCGTAGCTTGGCCCGCCCAGCCCGGATCGAATAAACCCGCCGTGCCATGCACGATAATACCGATGCGCCCCAGGCTCGACCGGCCTTCCAATCTGCCCAGAACGTCGTCCGCCAGTTCCAGTTTTTCTTCAGTGATGGCCAGCACAAACTCGCGCGGCTGCAGGATGAACGATTCGCCCGTCGGCACCATCACGCTGTTCATCAATCCTTCGATGCCCTTGTTCTCGCGCAAATCGATGTAGGCGTGGCGGCTGTGTTCGAAAACGTTGAACTCGTTGCCCAGCTTAAAATCTACCGAGCAACTCCCAAACTGTTCCGGCGGCAGCGCCGGGGAAATTTTAATCTTTCCTTCCGCGATGTAGCGCCGGATGTCCACGTCGGACAAAACCATAGAGATTCAAGTTAGCACAAGGGGAATTCAGGAGTCAGAATTCAGAATCCAGAATCAAAAGACACAGGTCACCTTCCTCATGCTGACTTCTGGATTCTGACTTCACCCCCTGCGACACAGGTCACCACCCTCATTCTGAATTCTGATTTCTGAATTCTGAATTCATCCCTCCTACGAAATCACTCCCTTTCTCACCGCATACAGAATCAACTCCGCGAAGCTATGCAAATTTAGTTTCTCCTGCAAGTTCCTGCGATGAGTCTCCACCGTATACAGGCTGAGATTGAGCCGCTGTGCAACATCCTTGTTGGACTTCAATTCCGCCAAAAGCTGAAGGATCTCCCGCTCGCGCGGCGTCAACAGATCATAGCTATCCTCGGCGCCGCGGCTCCGGATTTCGCGGATGTAGTCTTCCATGAGTATCCGGGTGATTTCCGGGCTGAAGAAGGTCTTGCCCGCATGCACGGATTTGATGGCCTCCACCAGATCACCTTCGGCGGAATCTTTCAGCAGGTAGCCTTTCGCTCCAGCCTTCAGCGCCCGCAGGACGTAGCTCTCGTCCGAGTGCATGCTCAGCATCACGATCGCGATATTGGGCAACTCGGCGTTGATGCGCTGGGCGGCTTCAATCCCGCTCAGATGGGGCATCCCGATATCCAGGACGGCCACATCCGGCTGGGTTGCTTCCGCTCGTTCCACTGCCTCGCGGCCATCCGCCGCTTCCGCTACTACTCCGAATTCTGAACGGCTCTCCAGCAGCAGCCGAAGCCCGCGGCGCATCACCGTATGATCGTCAGCCAACAGGATGCGGATCTGCTTCACGGGAACTCATGGTATCACTGGAGAAGGAAACAACCATGCAGCCAGCTCAAATCGATTTCGATCAAATCAAACAGAGAATGCGCGGCGCCTGGATGGCGGGAGACTTCGGACAGATCGCCCGGTATTCGTCCAAATTCGCTGAAGAATTCGTCGATCGTCTGCAGATCCAGCCTGGAACGCGCGTGCTCGACGTGGCTTGTGGCACCGGCAACGTCGCCATGCCGGCCGCCAGGAAGGGCGCGCAGGTATCGGGCGTCGACATCGCTACGAATCTGCTGGAGCAGGCCCGTCAAAGGGCTTCGGCCGAAGGGCTGCCGGCAGTCTTTGAAGAAGGTGACGCGGAACGGTTGCCTTTTCCCGACGCACACTTCGACCTGGTGATGAGCATGTTTGGCGCGATGTTTGCCCCGCGTCCGGAAATAGTCGCTGCGGAATTGGCGCGCGTTTGCCGGCCTGGCGGGACCATCGCGATGGCCAACTGGACGCCTGAGGGCTTTGTGGCCACGCAATTTGCCATTGGCAACCGCTTCGTTCCTCCCCCCGCTGGAATCCCAGCGCCTGTCTTATGGGGCGAAGAGCAAACGGCCAAGCGAAGGCTAGGCCCACACACTTCCGCAATTCGAACCAATCGGATCATGGTCCATCTCGAGTTTCCCTTTGCGCCGAACGAAGTAGTGCAGTTTTTCCGTCAGTATTTCGGACCCGCTCAAGTCGCTTATGCGAGGCTGTCGACCGACGCGCAGCTGGCGTATACAGCCGAATTAGAGGCTCTCTGGCGCGAGCATAACGAAGCGCCAGATGGTCACACCTCCGTGCGCGCCGAGTATCTGGAAGTGATCGCCACGCGAGCCAGCTAATGAAAATAGTCCTCTTGATTGTGACCACCGCGCTGGCTGCCAGCGCCCAGAAGGTAACCATCGAATTCGACCAGGCTGCCGACTTCGCCAGGTACCGGACCTTCGCCATCCGCGCCGGGCAGTTAAACAGCAGGAACCCCGCATTGAACAGCGAACTGGTCCAGAAGCGGATCGATGCCGACATCGTGCGCGGACTAACGGCCAGAGGGCTGGCGCTCGTCGCCTCAGGACCGTCCGACCTGAACGTGCGTTACCGGCTGGGAACGGCGCGCAAGTCTGAGATTGAAACCTATCCCGCCGGATGGCGCGGCCTTGGCACGCGCGTTGTGAGGGTGCCATTTACCGAAGGTACACTGGTCATCGATCTGCGCGATCCAACGACGCGCTCCCTGGTATGGCGCGCCATCGCGAGCGAGGAAAAGAGCGACGCCATCAAGATCGAAGGCAAGCTGGACGACATGGTCCGGAAGTCGCTGGAAAAATATCCACCGAAACTGAAATAGCGGTTTGAGCGGGAATCCAGAATGAACAAGAACACACCCCACGCGGCGCATTCTGAATTCTGAATTCTGGATTCTGAATTCTGGCGCTCGAGCTATTGCGCGCCCGCTCCGCCCGCGAACTGCCCGTCCTTCACCACCGTCTTAGGATCGACGCTCCGGTCGATGATTACCGCCATCGGCGCCGCGAGCATCTCCTGCCAGCTTTGATCGCCCCAATGAACAGTAGCGGTGGGATCCGGGTTCCACTTGTTGTTCGCCGAATTATCCCAATGGGCGGTCAGTTCCAGTCGCGTGCCCTTCGGCATGTGGATCGGCTTCTCTTCGTAATACACGATCTGCCAATGGAAGTCGTAGTTCGGCACACTTAACAGTGTTTCCGACTCGCCGGTCGGATAAACGCTGCGGATGGTCATGTCTTTCCCGCGCAGATGCATGTGAGGCTGCATGTAAACGAAATCCACCGGCTGCGCGAACGTCAGTTTCGCCTGCGCCTCGGCATTGGGATCGCCCGGCGGGATCGTCAAATTCATTTGCGCCGCCGCGATGGAAAGGAATTGGCGCTCGGGAGGCTCCGTTGCCAGTTCCAGTCCAAGCCTGGTCTGATCTTCGGTCTCTTGCCCGTTGGTAGTGTAATGAACCTCAAACACCAGGTCCGCTCCGGCAGGAATCAGCTTGGCCGAATGATCGATATCAAACCTCTGGGGCTGCATTCCCGGCACATAGCCCACCAGGAATTCATTATCGATACTGGCCTTCCCCCCGCTGTCCTTGAAGATTTTCATCAGATCCTGCATGCGGTTCGGACCGGGCGCGTAAGGCTCCGCGCCTAGCTGCGCCGGCTTCATCCAGATGGATCCCTTGGGACGTACATTCGCCACCACGTGATGCACTACGGCGCGATTGCTGGGGCGAATCTCGCCAGCCACCACCCAGGTGTCTTTTTCAAACGGCGCCGACACCACAATATAGGTGTATTCGATGGTTCCCTTGGCGGGAACTTTGTACGGCTTCGGCATCTGGAACACCACATCGGGCCGGATGTTCCACCCATCGGCAAATTGTCGGGGCGCTGGCCGATCTTTCGCGTCTCCCTCCGGCGCGCCGCCATCCACCCACGCGGCCAAGGTATGGATCTCGGCCTCCGACATCCGCCGATCGTCCATAAAGTGGCCGTAGCGGGCGTCGGCGAACCAGGGCGGCATTTTCCTGGTGAGCACCGCCGCCTTGATCGCCTTCGCCCACGGACGCACGCCGTCGTACGTCAGCAGAGGCATCGGCCCAATCTCGCCCGGCCGATGGCAGCTCTGGCAATTCTTCTGCAAGATGGGCAGAACGTCTTTGTTGAACGTAACCTGGCCAGCCCAGGCCGACGAAGCAATCAACGCGCTCAGAAGCAAAGACCGCATGGTTCACCAACCTTGTGCTGTTTTTGAAAGCTCTTCTGAGTATACTGCGCGCTGCATGCAAGGCTGGACGGGCCCGTAAGCCCGCCCATGAAGTCTTTAACGAGCGGCGACCTTCTTGCGCTTGGTTTCCTGACCGGGTTCGCGCCGGGTTGCCGGCGTGCCTTCTAAATCGACGTGCCCGCCCATATCATCGAGCATCGCCTGCTGCACCAGAGGTTTGGCGATCGAAGTGAGCAGATAATCGGCGCTCTCTTCGTCCCCCAGCGTGTGGGTCATCAAGTCGGCCACCTCCAGCATCCCGAGTTGTTTCGCCAGCGCCCGGACGCTTCCATAACCGGAAATCTCGTAATGCTCCACCTTTTGCGCCGCCGTGATAAGGGCCAGGTCGGCAGCCAGGGGCTCCTTTTCCTGACCTTCCTCAATAGTCTCCTCGCCTTCCTCCACCAGACCCATCATTGCCTTGCAGGGTTTCGGCTGCGCTTTCTCGCCGAGCAACGTGAACGCTTGCTGCAAACGCTCCACATGATTCTTAGTCTGTACCAGATGGTTTTCGAAAGCTTCCTTCAGCTTAGGGTTGTGCGCCGCTTCCGCCATCTTTGGCAGCGCGCCGGTCAGTTGCGTTTCCGCGTGCAGGAGATCCTGCAGCTCTTCGACTAATAGTTCTTTCAAATGTGCCATGTTGTTTTCCTTTAGAAGTTGTGGTTATTGCAATGCTTTGACGTGCTTGCCGTTCCCCGCTTGGGCCTTTTTGCCGCTTTCTCGATCCGAGTCCTGTGCCCGAGTCCCGGCATATTGATCTGCAAATTCTTTAAACGCAGGAGCGTCCACCCGTTCCCAATCGCCGCCATCGTTCCAGGGCCCGAGCAGATCTTGCTCGCCTCGATCTCCGGTGCCCGTGGAGTCGTTGAAAAATTGATCCACCAGGCCAGGCGTGGGTGGGATCCGCCCAATGGAGAACATCGGTTTGCCCAGGCTTTCCAGCGCCGCGGTGAACGCCTTCATGTGGGTGATCTCGCGGGTCATCAAAAATTGCAGCGCGTCGATCGTTCCTTGATCGTCCGAAAAATTAATCAGCCGCTCATAGACGATCTTGGCGCGCGCTTCCGCCGCGATATTGCTGCGTAGATCCACGTCAAGCTCACCAGAGACTTTTAGATAATCCGCCGTCCACGCGCTCCCCATAGAGTTGAAGAGGTTCACTCCTCCGCCCCCTGCGATGGCGATCAAAGGATCGGCGTGGGCGGCGTGGCGATCTGATTTCAAGGGCTTCAGATGCATCCGAGCCAGCGTTCCTACCACTTCCAGATGGCTCAGTTCCTCAGTCCCAATATCCATGAGAAGATCCTTCCGTTCAGGATCTTCGCAATTCAGCCCTTGGACTGAGTACTGCATCGCGGCTGCCAGCTCTCCGTTGGCGCCGCCAAATTGTTCTAACAGCATGTTTCCGAATCGGGGATCGGGTGTGCCGATCGATACGGTGTACATCAGCTTTTTAATGTGGTGATACATTCTTCCTCCAAAAGTCAGGTTGCACCCATTGGAGGGAACGGACTGACAGTTGTTTCCCCAATTGCATACACCTTGGGGTGAGTCACACGATAGAGGTGAGTAACTGGCAGCTAACCGAGGACGGATTTTGGTGGACCGCGGGGGGATCGAACCCCCGACCTCTGCATTGCGAACGCAGCGCTCTCCCAGCTGAGCTAGCGGCCCCTTGATCTTGCAAAACCATTTTACTCTAAACCTCCAAATCCGAATCGCCTTCCCCGCAGCCTGCTAAAATAAAAGCCTCCCCGAGAAATGCTTAAGCGCATCACCGTGCATGGCGCTCGCCAGCACAATCTCAAAAACATCGACGTCGAGATCCCTCGCAATACCTTCACCGTGATCACCGGACTTAGCGGCTCCGGGAAGTCCTCGCTTGCTTTCGACACCATCTACGCCGAGGGCCAGCGCCGCTACGTGGAAACGCTCTCGCCCTACGCCCGCCAGTTCCTGGACCAAATGGAGCGCCCCGAAGTGGATTCCATCGATGGCCTCAGCCCCGCCATCTCCATCGAGCAGAAAACCACCAATCGCAGCCCGCGCTCAACCGTCGGGACGATCACGGAAATTTACGACTACCTGCGCGTACTCTATGCGTCAATCGGCGTACCGCATTGCCCCACTTGCGGCATTGAAATCTCGCGCCAGAGCACCGAACAGATCCTGCAGCAGATCCTGGCGCTGCCGGAAGGCGAGCGCGTCATGATCCTCGCGCCCATAGTTCGCGGCCGAAAAGGCGAGTATAAAAAGGATCTCGAAAAGCTTTTCCGCCAGGGCTTCGTACGCGCCCGCGTGGATGGCGTGCTCCGCTCGCTCGACGAAGAAATCCCCCTCGACAAGCGCAAGAATCACACCATCGAGATCGTGGTGGATCGTCTTCCGCTCAAGGCCGGCTCGGAAAAGCGTCTCGAGGCTTCCATCGAAACCGCCGCCAAACTCGCCAACGGACTCGTCACGGTTTCGGTCGTCAACGGCGAAGAGAAGCTTTATTCGCAAAAGCTCGCCTGCCCGAACTGCGGGACCAGCATCGCGCAGCTTGAGCCGCGATCGTTTTCCTTCAACAGCCCGTTCGGCGCCTGCGAAACTTGTCACGGGCTCGGCAGCACCTGGAGCTTCGACGGCGCGAAAGTCATCGTCGATTCTTCTAAACCCTTGCTCGATGGCGGCCTCGGCCCCGGCGCAAGTTCTTCTTACATGCAACAACAGCTGGGCGACGGCGCCGCCAACCTGCGCATCAAGATCAACAAGCCGTTCGAAGAGCTCCCTAAGAAGTCTCAAACATTGCTGCTCGAAGGCGGCAACGGATTCGACGGCATCATCAAGATCCTCGCCGACACCTACGAAGAGGCCGGTCCCGGCTACCGCGAGTGGCTCATGGACTACATGTCCCCGTCGCTCTGCCCCGATTGCAAAGGGCGGCGCCTGCGCCCCGGTAGTCTGGCGGTGCGCGTCAAAGGCGCCGGCATCGCCGAGCTTACCGAGCTGTCGATCGATCGCGCCCTGGCCACCGTGCGCGCCTGGAAGCTCAATGAACGTGAGCAGCAAATCGCCACGCGTGTAATCGAAGAAATTCGCAACCGGCTCGAATTTCTCACCGCCGTCGGCCTCAATTACCTCAGCCTCGCCCGTTCCGCAGCCACGCTTTCCGGTGGCGAAGCCCAGCGCATCCGCCTGGCAACGCAAATTGGTTCGAAGCTGCGCGGCGTGCTGTATGTCCTGGATGAGCCTTCCATCGGGCTGCATCCGCGCGACAATGATCGCCTCCTCAATACGCTTACCCGTCTCCGCGATCTCGGCAACACCGTGCTGGTTGTCGAGCATGATGCCGAAACCATCGCCCGTGCCGACTACGTCATCGATCTTGGACCCGGAGCCGGACGCCTGGGCGGCCATCTCATCGCAGCCGGAACGCCTCGCGAAATCGAAAGAAATCCCGCGTCGCTCACTGGTCAATACCTGTCCGGAGCCATCCGCATCGACCCTCCCGCCGGTCGCCGCCGAGGGAGTGGAAAGCAGCTCACCGTGCGCGGCGCGCGCGAACACAATCTCAAAGACGTCACCGTCGAATTTCCGCTCGGCTGCTTTATCGCCATCACCGGCGTTTCAGGGAGCGGCAAATCGACGCTCATCAACGATATTCTTTACCGCTCGCTGGCCAAAGAAATTTACGGATCCCACGACGCCCCCGGCGAGCACGATGCCATCGAAGGCTTGGAAAATATCGACAAAGTGGTCGAGATCGATCAATCGCCAATCGGCCGCACCCCGCGCTCCAACCCCGCCACCTACACCGGCCTCTTCACGCCCATCCGCGAGCTCTACGCCATGCTTCCCGAATCGCGCGAGCGCGGCTACAAGGCCGGCCGCTTCAGCTTCAACGTCAAAGGCGGCCGCTGCGAAGCCTGCCAGGGCGATGGACTCAAGCGCATCGAGATGAACTTCTTGCCGGACGTGTACGTCACTTGCGACGTCTGCCACGGCCGCCGCTACAACAGCGAAACGCTGCAGGTAAAGTACAAGGGGCTTTCCGTCGCCGACCTGCTGGCGTCCACCGTCGAAGACGCCGTCCCCATCCTAGAAAACATCCCGCAGATCAACGCCAAGCTCCGCACGCTGCACGACGTCGGGCTGGGCTATATCCATCTTGGCCAATCCTCCACCACTCTCTCCGGCGGCGAAGCTCAGCGCATCAAACTGGCGCGCGAGTTGAGCAAGCGCCAAACCGGCCGCACCCTCTACATCCTGGACGAACCCACCACTGGCCTGCATTTTGAAGATGTCAAACGGCTCCTGGACGTGCTTCAACGGCTGGTCGATCTGGGCAATACTGTCATTGTGATCGAACATCAGCTGGATGTGATCAAATCGGCCGACTGGGTAATCGACATGGGGCCGGAAGGCGGTGAGCGCGGCGGAAATGTGGTCGCCACCGGAACGCCGGAGCAGATCCTGCGGTTCAAGAAAAGCTACACAGCGCAAGCGCTCGAAAAAGCGCTGCATTCCGGAAAAGTCGCATGAGCAAATATGCTCAGCAACCTTTGAGCTTTCAGGGCTTGAAGACCGTTCCCATCCAGGCCCGCGGCGGAAAGGTTCGTGTCGAACATTTTGGCAAGCCTTATACCGGTGGCGGCATCAGCGCTTTAGTTGACTCGCTTCCGCACATCCTGGCGGCCGATTCGCTGCGCTCCGTCGTCGATGCATTGGCCAACGCCCGCGCCCGCCGGAAAATGATTCTCTGGGGACTCGGCGGCCACGTCATCAAGTGCGGTTTGGCGCCCATTCTGATCGATCTCATGCGCCGCGGCTATGCCACCGCGTTTGCTCTGAACGGCGCATCCGCCATCCACGATTTTGAAATCGCCATCGCCGGGCAAACCAGCGAAGATGTCGAAGCCGTGCTTCCCGATGGCAGCTTCGGCGCCGCCGAAGAAACCGGCCGCGAGTTCAACGCAGCGCTGAATTGCGATCAGGGTTTCGGAGAATCGCTCGGCCACCATCTCGAAAAAATCGCCGACCCGCGCTTCCGGGCCTTCAGCTTGTTGTGCGAGACCTATCGCAACTCCACTCCGGTCACCGTGCACGTCGCCATCGGAACCGACACCCCGCACACTCATCCCACCGCCCAAGGCGACGTTTTAGGCCGCGCCACCCACCATGATTTTCGGCTGCTGTGTTCGCTCGTCAAGGACATCAACGACGGCGGCGTTTATCTGAACGTTGGCTCGGCCGTGGTGCTGCCCGAAGTCTTCTTGAAAGCGGTTTCGGTGGTCCGCAACCTCGGCCATCCCCTGGCTAACTTCACCACGGTCAATTTCGATTTCCTCCAACACTACCGGCCGAAGGTCAACGTCGTGGAACGCCCGCACGCGCGCGCCGGCGGACACGGCTACTCCCTCACCGGCCATCACGAAATCATGATCCCGCTGCTCGCCGCCGCCCTCATCGAGCGCCCCGCATGATTCCGATCGACCCAACCCCCACTCCCCAATCCCCAATCAGGAGTTCTCCGTTTTTCGACTACACCGACCTGTTCTTCTTCCTCGCCCTCTGCGTCCCCAGCCTCTTAATCGCAGCCTTGCTCGTGCGCGGAGTCGCGCTCCTCATCCCCACCCCAACGCCGGCCAAACTCTTGCTGATTCAGACCGTCTGGTATTTTCTCTCCTTCGGTTCCGTCGCCGCTCTCTTTCGCATTCGCTACCAGCAGTCGTTCTGGCGCGCTCTCGGCTGGCGTCCTGTCTCCTTCAGTGCCGCTGCGGGCGCAATTTTCGCGGGGCCGCTGCTTACGCTCTCTGTTGGGCTCTTAGGCTCTGCCTTGCACACGCCGGATATCGAGCTTCCATTCGAAGACATGCTCAGTGCGCGAGGCACCCTCGTTTTGCTCGGCGTCCTGGTCGTCATTCTTGGCCCAGTGGCCGAGGAACTCGCCTTCCGCGGATTCCTGATGCCGCTGCTGATTCGAAGCATCGGGGTGGTGGGCGGCATCGTGCTCACCGGCTTCATCTTCGGAAGCATTCACGGTTATGAGTATCAATGGTCCTGGCAGTATATGCTACTGATCTCGCTGGTCGGTTGCGTGTTTGGCTGGGTCAAATGCAAGACTCAATCCACAGTTGCGGCCGCACTCATGCACTGTACCTTCAATCTCACGCAATTCGCGGCGCTGCTCCTGCGTTCCAGGACCCTATGATCGAAACCATACAATGGACCCCCTCAGGCGTGGTCATGATCGATCAAACCCGCTTGCCGCGCGAAGAAGTCTACGTCACTTGCACCGACCATCTGCAAGTCGCCGACGCCATTCGCTCCATGGTCATCCGGGGCGCCCCCGCCATCGGCGTGGCGGCTGCCATGGGAATCGCGCTGGGCATGCAATCAGCCTCAGCCGCGCAATTCGCCGAGCAGTTCGATGATATTTGCGAAACCATTCGCGCCACCCGCCCCACCGCCGTCAATCTTTTCTGGGCCATTGAACGCATGCGGCGCGTGTTCATCGAGCTCGCCGGTCACACCCTGCCCGAAATCCGCGAGCGGCTGGCCGCCGAAGCCATCCAGATTCGTCTCGAAGATATTGCCATCAACCAGTGCATTGGAAAGAATGGCGCAGCGCTGATCCCGGATGGCAAAACCGTGCTCACGCACTGCAACGCGGGCGCGCTCGCCACGGCAGGCTATGGTACCGCTCTCGGGGTTATTCGGGCGGCCGTGGCAGCCGGCAAAAAGATCGATGTCTTCGCCGATGAAACCCGGCCTTTCCTGCAAGGAGCGCGCCTCACGATTTGGGAGCTTCAGCACGACCACATCCCGGCCACTCTGATTACCGACAACATGGCCGGCCACTTCCTCCATTCCGGCCGCATCGGCTGCGTCATAGTGGGCGCCGACCGCATCGCCGCCAATGGCGACGTCGCCAACAAAATCGGGACCTACTCGGTAGCCGTGCTCGCTAAGGAAAACAACGTTCCTTTTTATGTCGCCGCGCCCCTCTCCACTCTCGATTTAACTCTCGCCTCCGGCGATCAGATCCCCATCGAGCAGCGCGCCGCCTCCGAAGTAACGCACGTGCAGGGTGTGCCCATCGCGCCACAAGATACCGAGGTCGCCAATCCCGCGTTCGACGTTACTCCGCATCGCTACGTCACCGCCATCATCACCGAACGCGGCGTGGCCCGCCCGCCCTATTCGGAAACACTCCAGAAATTGACAGATTACTGAAGTAAATACCATCAAGAGTCGTCGCCAGTACTCCGGGTACGTGCAGTCCATCTGCGCCAAGTAACTCAGCGCGAAGGCCTTTGTTTCAATCGGTGTATTGGCAGGCCGATTGCTCTAGCGCAGTCCATGAAAGCATCACAAGAAGAATTCGAAAATATCCTGCTCGCCGAGTTACAGGAACTGCGCAGGACCGAGAAAAGTTTAGAGAAGATGTATCCGCGCCTCAAGAGCAAGCCGCAACTCCGCCAGCATTTTCTGGAACAACTCGCGGACATGCAGCAGCGCGCTTATCGTCTGGACGCCGTTCTGAATCCGACCGCTTTTGTTGCGTGAGCACATCCCATGCCTAGAATGCTGCTGCTGATCATCTTGATCATTCTGGTTCTCGGCCTGCTCCCCGCCTGGCCTTATAGCGCGGGCTGGGGCTACTATCCGAGCGGCGGTCTGGGCTTGGTATTGATTATTGTCCTCATCCTGGTCTTGATGGGCCGCGTGTAGCTGTCTTCGTGTGGAGAAGACCGCCGCCTAGGCGCTCCAGCTTCTGAATTCTGAATTCTGAATT
>Ga0210394_10006348_pt1 | contig 12822 bp, 13 predicted proteins | sample IncBWC12MmetaG_FD_160121 | JGI IMG/M metagenome (GOLD analysis project Ga0210394, IMG submission 160121) | Forest soil microbial communities from Barre Woods Harvard Forest LTER site, Petersham, Massachusetts, United States - Inc-BW-C-12-M | ecosystem: Environmental > Terrestrial > Soil >... | reverse complement strand
GTTCGGCGCGGGTCACGCATATCAAGGCTGGCGGCTGACCATCCTGATCGGAATTTACGGACTAATGTTCGGGGTTCTGGCATACTGGCGCGGCAATATCCGCCCGGGAATGATGGTGCACGCCTGGCAGGATTCCTTCAGTGGGATTCTTGGCAGCCTCCTGAGGCATTAGAATCTCAACAAATGTGAAAATGCGCTGAGCGATGGCGCAGCCGTAAGACAGAATCGCGGTAACCCGAGGCCACAGCGATGCCCAAGTCAAAAGCTGAAAACTACAAAGAAGCGATTATGAGCTCTGTCGAGGAAGAGACCGAAACCCAAGCCATTGCCGACGCAGCCAAAGCTTCGGCGCGCATCTATGTCGAACGCGTGGTTCGTCCTGAGGAACTCAGTAAGCTAGTGGAAAAGGCGCTCGACGGCAGCGGGGAATCTTTTCATCTGAAGTTCGATGACGACTCCACTCTGTATCTATCCACGCGCGAGGGAATTCTCACCGCAACCGTTTCGAAGTGAACGAAGTCGCCGTATCTCTCCTACCGGCCCTCAAGCTTGTCGCCACGGCGCACGTGCGGGCCTTAATTCACGGCGGTCTGTGGCTCCATCAGTACAAACGGCGCGATCTCGATATCAAACTGCTCCTCGCGATCGTTGACCATCTGGTAGGTTCCCTGCATCGACCCGAAGGGCACGGTGAGCGGGCAGCCTGAGGTGTATTCAAAACTCTCGCCCGGTGCCAGCACCGGCTGATTTCCAACGACGCCCGGGCCGCGCACCTCCTGCACTTTCCCCATGCCATCAGTGATTACCCAATGGCGGCTCATGAGCTGCACCGTGTCCGATCCCTCATTCGTAATCCGCACCGTATACAGAAAGAACCATTCGTTCTGATTAGGATTGGAGCGGCTCGGGTCGTACTGAGATTTGACCTGCACTTTGATGTTTTTTGTGGTGGCTTCGGATGTAGACATGGGTTCGTTAGAAAACAGAGTTAAGGTCGCACTCCTGCGACATTCGTCCGCAGACGATACAGGCTCGTTCGCGCTGTTATATAGAGCGTTTTCCCGTCCGCATCGCCCCAGTTCAGGTTAGCAGGTATCTCCGGTAATTGGATTGTGCCCAGGACCTTCGCGTCCGGCGTAAAAATCATAATCCCAGCGGGCCCGGTCGCATAGATATTCCCGGCCCGGTCGACTTTCATCCCGTCCGGAACGCCTTCGCCCGGAATGTTGGTGGCATCGAAGAACTTTCTCCCGTGGGTCAAGCTACCATTCGCTTCGACGTCATAAACCATCCAGAATTTCTCCGGCCGCGAACTGGCAACGTAGAATTTCTTTTCATCGGGCGAAAAAGCAAGGCCGTTGGGGTAAGGAACATCCTTCAGTGCCAGTTCCACTTTTCCCGGTGCAGTCACCCGAAAAACTCCGGCAAAATCCAATTCCCTCTTGGGCGCGTCGGGAACTTGCGGATAGGTTCGATAGAGCCCGGGCGGATCGGTAAAGTAAACGTCGCCATTGCTTTTGCAGACCAAATCATTCGGGCTGTTCAGCCGTTTGCCTTCGTAGCGCTCGGCGAGCACGGTGATCGTGCCGTCTTTCTCCATGCGGCTCACGCGGCGATTGCCGTGTTCGGCGGCAATCACGCGGCCCTGCTTATCCAGCGTCAGCCCGTTACTCCCGATCTGCACTCCCTCCGGATAGTTCCCCGGAAAAATGCCTTTGCGAAAAACGGAAACGCTGCCATCCGGGCTCCACTTCATGATCGCGTTGTTCGGCAGATCGCTGAATAGCAAGTAAGATCCGCTTCGCACCCATATGGGTCCTTCAGTGAAGCCAAATCCGCCATGCACTTTTTCGATCTTCGTACCCGGTGCGACAAGCTTATCGATGGCCGGGTCCGTGCGGACGATCTTCCCCACGTCCTCGTTCTGGCCCATCGTCGGCAACGCGGCGATGCCGGCCAACATTGCGAGAATGATTGTGAGAAGGATTGCAAAGTGTTTCATGCCAAATATCCCTTCAACTGGGGACTTCACGTCGAACCGGCCGAGGCTGAACCGGCACACTTATAACCCGAGCCCCTTCGTGGGACCAAATGTTTTTCCGTCGAAGCCATTCACGGCGCTTCACGTCGGGCGAGCGGAGGTGAACAGAACGGATGTTAACAGAGAGGCGAAGAGAAAAGTTCACGGACCGACGCGAAGCCCCAGCGAGAACCTGCCGAAATCCCCCGGTAATTTATAATTTGCTAAGCGTAATTGTGGCAGAAATCTTGATACCTACACTCCAAACAAGGCGCCTTCTGCTCCGGCCTCTGGAATTAGACGACGCGCCCCAGGCTCAGGCGCTCTTCCCCCACTGGGAGATCGTCCGTTTTTTGCAAAAGATCGTTCCGTGGCCCTACCCGCCAGACGGCGCATACACCTGGTGCCGCGAATTTGCTCTTCCCGCGATGGCCCGCGGCGAGGAATGGCACTGGACCTTGCGCCTGAAAAGTTCACCCGGCTCCATGATCGGATGCATCACCCTGAGGAGCAAAGACAGCAACAATAATCGCGGTTTCTGGCTCGGTCTGCCCTGGCAGGGTCAGGGCTTGATGACGGAAGCTTGCGAAGCAGTCACCGGCTACTGGTTCGACGTTCTCAATTTTCCGGTGCTGCGCGCTCCGAAGGCTGTTCCCAACATCGCATCCCGTCGCATCTCGGAGAAAACGGGCATGCGCATGGTGGCAATAGAAGAAGCCGATTACGTTTCAGGACGATTCCCCACGGAGATATGGGAGATTACCGCTGAAGAATGGAGAGCCCGAAAAAAAAGTGGTGATACTGAGAACCGCTCCTGACAAATGCGGCCACCGGAAGTTGGCCAAAAAGAAAAAAGGAGGACGAGTCCTCCCTTTTTTTCCTCAGGGCGACTCGGAGGGGTTATCCAATCGGCGTGCTGCTAGAGCTTGCACCCGCGCCGGAAGTATCCACGCGGATCACGCCGGACTGATCGGTGTAATACATGTTTTGTCCGGTGGTGGCCGCAGTGATGGGCGTAGCCGTAATCGAATACGACTGATTGCTCCCACCCGCCGTGAACGTAAACACGTAACCGCTCTTTTGGCCGGCTGACAGCACCGAGTCAATCAAGTCTGCTGACGTGGAGCTGGCCGTTCCGGACCCGACCGGGCCCAAATTGGTAAGCGCCGCCGGGAATTGGCCGTAGCTGGTGGAGAAGGCGACGCACGCCGTGTTCAACGTACGCAGTGAGCCCACTGCCGAAGCCTGGTTGGCGGCGATCTTTGCCCGCAACAGGTTGGGGATGGCGATGGCGGCGATAATCAGAATGATCGCCACCACGATCAAAAGCTCGATTAATGAGAAACCTTTTTGTCTATTGGGCATGGTCTAACCTCAGCCTTATATGTGCATGTCCGCGCCCATCGCGGCGGCGAAAGAGTGGCATATTCGTCACAAACCTCCGAACCATCGTCCTTTCAATCGATTAGGAGCACGCTGGGGCGTACGCGGTGAAAGACTCGGTTCAGCATGACGAACGGCACCATTTTGAAACTAGCCCAAAGTGTCACAAACAGTGACACAAACTGTCGTGAACCGACCTATTTAGGTCGGCTTACGATATATCAACTCTGCAGAGTTCAGTTATCGAGAAAGGACCGGCTTAATCGAAACAGAACGTCATTGCGGCGAGACTTTACTGGACCACGGCAAGCTGAAATAGCCTTTATGCACTTCGACGGCGACGCCTTTCCCGACGACAGCGCGTCTATATTCGTACGAGCTTACGCGAAAGTCCTCCGTCTTCCTGCCCGGCCGCCAGGAAGTGACCGTAAGGACGTATCGAGTTCGACCTTTAGAGAGCGTCGCTGTTTTCTGAACCAGCGTGGCTCTCACCATCTCTACGGGAGACCGATCCAGCCTGCCGTTTAGCAGCAGCAGAAACGCAACCGTCGCCAGTGCAATGCTCGAATAGACGTACGCCGTCCGCAACTGTTCGGCCTCTTGGTTCAGCCGCTTTCGCAACACGCTCCTCAGCTGCAGAACAATGGGCAGAAAGACGACGCATAACCCGCAGGTGACGAGCAGCCCCTGATCAAGGGGAGGATAGACGATCAATGCGAAGATGCCGCCCAAAACTCCGGGCGCCAGCAGAAGGGAATAATTGTTCAGGGATTTATTGAGGTCCTCCCTCGAGGGGGTGTTCCCGCCACCGTCCGGCCCCTTGGGCAGTCGGACTTCAATCCCGCCTGATGTACCAATTTGCATGGATTGGCAAACGCCACGATGCCCTTTCGAAGCTTACTGCTGTTATTGACCCAAGGAGAGGCGTTCCCAAGTCCTGGTGTCTTCGAATTCACCTCTCACGCGACGTCGCAGATCAGCGTAATGAGCCATTCCCCCATCCCGAAAGGCTTTACGGAAATAAATGATGGCCCTTACAGACACTCTGAGCACCTCCTACTTGGTAGACGGTATCTCGTTACGGTTTTGCTTAGGAGATGATGCCTCTGCTGATAGCTCAGACCTTTCAGGCAGGGTGAAACATTTACAATCCTGTGCCTAGACTTTCGCTGGAAACGATCCGCCCAACCTTCGTCGGAACTGAACCAATAACTCCGACGCCCAGAGCGTTTCCCGCCGGAATATTCACGCGTCAGGCTGATCCTCTCGCGGATCAAACAACAAACTCGGTCGCGAGTTCCTATTCAGCAGTTTCACTATCGGCCGCCACGAAAATCCGCGAATTGAAAGAAGTCGCCAGTCAGCTGGCCCAGCAGGACGAACCAATGCTGGACCCCGCGTTTTTCCTCGCCTCCGTTTCCAAAGGATGGGCGCCAAGAGTTGTGGTTGTTTACACAGGGCGCGATGTGGCTGGAATCCTGTATGCAAAGGAACGGGTCATCTCTGGTATTTCTACGGGCGTTGTATATGCCGACGGATCTCTGGGCGATATGCTGCTCGTTGGGGAGCAGCACAGGCAGGATGTATTCCGCGTTGCGCTCGAGACTTTACTTTCATCTCCGGGGACCCGGGGTGTTCGGCTGAGGGTCCTCCGAGATGGCGGGGATCTTGACGCCGTCGGGCAGTTGGTCGTTTCCAGATCTCTCGATGTCCAGTATTCCCTTATTGAACACAACGATTCCCCACTTTGGAAATATCACGCACATTTACCCCTGGCCGACAGCTACGAGCGGTTTCTCAGCCGTTTGGGTACCGCGACGCGGCACAACTTTCGATATTATCGCCGCCGCTTCGAAGCCTCCGGTCACCGGTTCATCGATCGTCTTTCGCTGCACGAATTACGCTCTGCGGGGCTCGAGCTGGCCTCCAAATCGAAATTTGTTACGTCATGGCGACAGTTGGAAATTGAAAACGGTCTGAAAATGGTGGCCGCTTCAAGTCGGCCGCTTGCTATCGGCTTGAAGCACCGTAACGGCGAATGGCTAAGTGTAATCGGAGGATGGTATAGACCCCGTGGAGGTGTGTTGTGCTTTCAATGTAATAACGACTGCGATTTCGGCGCCGATTCGCTCTCTATTGTTCTTCGTGCCTATCTTATTGAGTCTCTCATCGGGCAAAGCCTGGAGGAGCTGGTAATCTGGGCTGGCACCCGGCCGCCGCTCTCGCGGTATGTATCCTATGTTCCCGCCGTTGGTGTACGTCTGGACCTGCCGACGCGCTCGTGGCGTGTTGCCCGTCTGCTTATCTCCACAGCGAAGCCTTTCCTTCCCAGGCGTTTAGCCGCCGCCGCGCGATGGATTACCTGAGCCTCACGGGGATGCCTTTGTAGCCCACCCTTCCTGTGACCGGCGTCCCAAGACGCGCCTCTCGAGCGCGAGCACTCGCGCGGTAAAAAAGTCGCGTGGGTTGGGGCGGTAGGAAAGGGTGGGGATTTTGTGAAGCCACTCGCGGTTCAGAGATGTGCCTCTACTTCCTATCGAAACGAACCTCTACTTGGTATCGAACCGAACCCGCTACTTCGTATCAAAGCGAATAAGATAAGCCCTGAATCCCTTCACGTCCTTGAAGCCGTGCGGCACGCCCGGCGGAACGTAAAGGACATCGCCTGGCTTTAGCGGTTGCTCCATCCCACCGCGGATCGCGCTCCCGGCCTCATCGTCAACATTCGGCCGCTTTTTGCCATCGACGAGCTCCCCGCCCGTTATCGCCGTTGCGGTGCCCTCCATCATCACCCACACGTCCGCCGAACTGGCATGCACCAGCGGAGCGTCGCCTTCCTTCACGATTCGGATGTTGATGCTATAGGCTCCGCCTTCCAGCACCCGCTTGTTGATCACTTGCCTTGCCTCCAGGTCCTTCCATATCCCGTGAATATCTGCAGTCGCGAAGTAGGCTGCCTTGTCCTTGGGCGCTGCCGCCGCCTGTGCAGCAGGCCCTCCCGCCTGACCCCGGCCGTGTGCCACTCCCCATACGCCGCAAAGCGCGGCCGCACTGATCACCCCAAGGAAAAATGTGCGCATGTTCGCTCCTTTTCGATCCAGCAGAAATTTGATCCCTGGTTTCCGTACAAGACCTGCCGCCGCGCGCCAGACGATTAGCGGGCCGGTGCACTTCCCTGCTGCGCGCCCTCTCAACGCCCTCTCAACGCCCTCTTAACACTTGACCGGCGCGGCCTCAGTGCGCGTCGGCGCCAGCAGGCGCAGCCTCCGCAATAGCCTGCGAGCCGATGCGGGCACGCGCGGTGCGCAACTGCGATGATCCCTTATCAGTGTCAACCCATGAAAACAGAAGCTCGTCGCGTAGGCCCATAATCCGCGGATAACGGCTGCCTTCAGTGCTGGCAATGGTCACAGGCGCTGAACCAATCCCTGCAGAATTAATGATCCGCACGCGAAACTGCGAGCCCTGGCTCCCCTTCTCGATCCAGATCGCCGCGGCGGTCCCGTTCTCGAGCATTTGCACGCCCAGCCGCCCAAGCGAACTCTCGTCATCGACGCGCACCGGCGCTCCAAACGTCCGGCCGGCGTCGTGCGAAAACGCGACAAACGCGCGCCCCTGATCGCCTTTCGCCATAAACCACGCGACCGCGACCTCGCGCCCTCGCGCACTTACCGAAGGGCCGTTGATGGGGCACGCGTTGATCATCCAGTCGTCTGCATGAACGATGGCCGGCTCGCTCCAGCGGCCCTCGGCAAACCGCGTCACGTAAATGTCGCGCACTTCCGCTGCGCTGCGATTTCGAAACGCCACAATCAAGCCCTCGGATGTTTCCGCCACCGAAGTCGAACAGCATTCGCACACGCGCGGGACCACCACCGTTTCGCGCAGTTGCTTGCCCGCTGCATCGTAAACGGACGCGCGCAGACTCATGTCTCCCGATTCGGTTTCAGGATTGGTCGCGCGCCCATCGATCCACACCAGGCCAAGCCCGGCTCCCGGAGCCTGAAACAGCGACGCAAATCCGTGTTCCGTGTTGGTGCCATCGTGATGCGGGCTCACCGGCCGCGACCACGTTTTGCCCTGATCCTTGGACCACGAGAGCATTACCTTCGACGCATCCGAATCCTCGTCGGCGCCCAGCTTTTCCTCCCAGTGCGCCGCCAAAGTACCATCCGCCAGCGCGCGCACGGAGGGAACATCGAATGAATTCACGAAGAAGTGAGTCCCAGAGGCAACGGTCTGCGCATTCGACCAGCCCGAAGCCGTGCGCTCGGCAAATTTCAACGTGGCGCGCTCACCACTCACTTCGAGCCAGCTCAAAATCGCGCGATCGCCCTGCACGGTTAGCTGCGGCTCAGAGCTGTTCGCGCCCGCGGGCGACTGCAAAGTCTCAATCCGCATCGGCGGAGGCGGTTGTGTCGTAGGCGATTGTGTCACAGGGGATTGTTTCGTGGACTGCGCGCACCCAATGGCAAGCAGCGACGCGGCGATACACAAGACCAGGCTAACCGTTAGACCACGTGAATGAGAGTGCATGAGGATTGGACGAGTTATATGCAATTGCTTCTAGGAAAGCAATCGGCCCATCAGGTTATGCAACAGGACCAAGAGGAGAATCCACACCCCAGCAGCTCCTACCATCCACAACACGCCCGCTAGAACCGAAACGCCGCGCGGCCCGGCGCCGCGATTCTGCGGCTTGTTTTTCGGGTTCTCCTGCAAAACCGGTGAGCTGGTCATCGTGATTCCCTCGACCGCCCCATTCTATTCGTGTTCCCCCATATGCTCAATGAGGATGCTCAATGACCAATGCCATTCCCCGCTGTGCGCCCCGTCACACAAATCACGCTTCGCATCCCCGGCGGGATGCCTTTAGCACTCCGTCTCGCGCCTTCAAAAAATGCCTTCTAACCACCCTGCCCCCACTTGATTGACTCTTCTCACCCACGGGCGTAGTCTCCCCGCGTACCCAACATCCCTTCCGTGGAGGAACCCATGGCCACTTCCACAATAGCAGCGGAAGCAAGACACTTCACCGGTTGGTCGATTGTAGTAAGCATTCTCATGATCCTCGCCGGAGTTCTCGCCATCGGTCTGCCCGTAGCGGCCGGCATCGCGGTAAACATCGTCGTCGCCTGGCTGCTCCTCTTCGCCGGCGTGGCGCATCTGGTGTTCGCCTGGCATCTGCGCGCGATCGGCGGCATCGTCTGGCAGGTGCTGCTCGGCGTCTTGTATATCGGCATTGGCGTCTACCTGCTCGCGCACCCGGTTGCCGGTCTGGCGACGCTCACTCTGGCTTTGGCAATCTACCTTTTTGCCGAAGGCGTGCTGGAGCTGATTTTAGCCTTTCAGGTCCGCTCGCGGCAGGCTCGGGGATGGCTCGCGCTGGACGGCGTCGTCACCCTCATTCTCGGTTTTATGATTTGGAGAACCTGGCCCGCCAGCACGGAGTGGGTGATCGGAACGCTGGTGGGAATCAGCATGATCTTCAGCGGCGCGACGCGGCTGATGTTCTCGCTCGCCGCCCGCTCCCTGGTGAAAAAGGTCGCCTAAGTCGCCGGCGAAATCCAAGTCTCTACGCGCTTCGCGGTGCGAATCCCGGCTCCGCGCTGTGGTACTTACGCCGGCCGATTGCGGATTTCGTCGTTGAGCAGAATTGCTTCGGCCACTTCACGCATGGACTTCCGGCGCTGCCGGCTTTCGCGCTGGAGCGTGAGATAGGCTTCGTTTTCGCTGATCTTCAGGTCGCGCTGCATAATTCCCTTGGCGCGCTCCACGATTTTGCGCGTCTCCAACCTTGCCGAAAGCTCCACGTTTTCGCTTTCCAGGCGTGCCAGTTCGATTTCCGCGCCAACTAACAGACCGACCGCCGAGATTAACCGAATCTGCCGATCGCCGTAGCGGTGCGGATCCCGATGCTGCAAGTTGATTACGCCCACCAGCCGTCCGCGACTAAGCAGCGGAACCGACAGGAAAGCCTCGAAGCGATCTTCGGGCAAATCGTTGAAGAGTTGAAAGCGCGGGTCCTGCGAGGCATTCTGGCTCACCGCCACTGGCCGCCCGTGTTCCGCCACCCACCCGGTGATGCCTTGTCCCATCTTTAGCTTGAGCCGATCGACTGCTTCAGGATGAGGATTCTTCGACGCGCGCAACACGAGTTCATCGTTCTCCAGCACGTAGACGAAGCAAGAATCGCACTTCAGCACCGACGTCGTGAAATCCACGAGTTCGGCAAGCACTTTCGGGAGTGGCGCGGCGGTGGCATTTTCTCCGACGTGCTCCGATAACAGGTTCGACGGCTGCCGGGGGATGACTCTTGTCAGCAGCTGAATGTGCTGCTCGTTTTCCTGCAGTTCGCTGGTGGATTGCTGCAGCGCGGCGGTGCGTTCAGCCACGAGAACCTGAAGCTCACTCCGCGCCTCTTTTAGCGCCTCTTCGCTCTTCTTTTTGGAGGCGCTCACCCAACTGGCGAGCAGCGACGAGATCACGAACGCCGCAAAGTAGCTGACCTCCGTCGGCTTGATGGCCAGGGAATGCAGCGGCGGAACGAAAAAGTAGTCCACCACAACGGTCGAAATCAGCACCGCAAAAAGTCCGGGAAGCATGCCGCCGAACCAGGCCCCCGCCACGACGCCCGCGAAAAACAGAAAGAGAAACGGATGCGGAAATAGCTGTTGGAGCGGCAACGTCAGCAAAAGTGCTGCGCAGACAAAGCCCAGCGCCAGCCCGTAACGCCGCAGAGCACCATCGAGGCTCACTCGAGCAGCTCGGCTGGCAGGTTCTGAAGTGCCGCTGTTCAACTGGTAGTACTGTGCTTCGAGACTCGTTCCCACGGGTTCGGCAACTCCTTGCTTATCCCTGAACACCAGAACCAACCAGGCCCTTCCCGGCTCTCCGACAAGGCCCCACCCTCCTCTTCACTTTAGACAGCGCTCGCTCCTCAGACAAATTCAAAGTTGCGCTGAGCAGCATCGATTTTTTGTCTTCGACACAGCAAGGCTGAGCGCCGTCCCGAACAGCACGACGAAAGGCATCTCAGCCCATGCAGGGGCGAATAACGGATTAGAGCGCCGCCACGCCACGTTCCTGGTTGCGTATCCGAATTACTTCCTCGACTTTAAAAAGGAATATCTTCCCGTCGCCGATTTTGCCCGTAGCTGCGGCCCTTGTGATGGTCTCCACTACCCGGTCTACCATCTTGTCCTCGATTACGATTTCGAGCTTGATCTTGGGCAAGAGATCGACGCTGTATTCATGTCCGTGATACGTCTCCGTATGGCCCTTTTGCCGGCCGTGCCCACGCACTTCAGAAGCCGTCATCCCATCTATGCCAATATCAATCAGAGCCTGCTTGACGTAGTCAAACTTGGAGGGCTGAATCACCGCTTCGACTTTAATCATCATCGGCTTTTATTCTCTCCTTGTGCGCAAAGGCTGTGACGCATCGCCAGACAGCTCTTCGTCTTCTTCGCTTGCCCCTTCATTCTCGCTTGCTTCCCCTTCCTCAAAGAGCACCGTTAACCAGGGAGACCGTTTAGAAGGCTTCTTGCTAGGTTCTGAGCGCCTTCCACTGATTCGCTTTCGGCGGCCGCTCATAGCGCGCTTGGCTTTGGTCCTCATCTCGACTACGCCCCGCTCTCGGCATCATTTGAAAGCTGTGCGCGATTTTGGGCTTTCGCCGGGCTCCCCTGTAAATTCGGGAAGCCCAGCGAAATCCCAGGCTCGACGTGGAGTTCTCAGGTTGTTAGCTTGTCTAGACTGACCCGAGCCATCGTTTTACTCGGTGTAAAGTTCGAGGCTTTTGCAGCGGCCTCGGATTGAACGGACAAGCCCCTAGGCGCGGCGAAAGGTGAGATCTCGTACTCCGGGTACGCCGAGATCCCGTGCTCGTGGAGATCCATGCCATACAGCTCGGCCTCCCTCGGCAGCCTTAGGAGCCCAGTCGCGTTGACCGCGAGCATGACCACCAGGGCCACGCCAAAGGTCGCCGCGGTGATGCAGGCGCTGCCAATGGCTTGCGCAAGGAGCACTTGTGTGCCGCCGCCATAGAACAGCCCCTTCAGTGGGGCGCTATTGTCGGGACTTATCGGCCCGGTCGAGCCAAACTGACCGCTGGCAAACAATCCGAGCGACAACGTTCCCCAAATGCCACAGAGCCCGTGCACCGGCCATGCGCCGATTGGATCGTCAATCCGCAGCCACTCGAGGAGGTCCACTCCGAGGATCACCAGTACCCCCGCGACTCCCCCAAGCAGTACCGCGCCCGTTGGGCTGACCCAGTAGCAGGGGCAGGTGATGGCCACAAGTCCGGCTAGGAACCCGTTGGTAGTGAAGCCGGCGTCCCACTTCTTTGTCATGAAGTAGCCGTAAATGATGGAAGAAAGACCCGCCGCGCAGGCGGCGAGCGTGGTGTTTGTCGCTACGCGGCCGATGCCGACAAAGTCCATGGCCGAGAGCGTGCTGCCCGGATTGAAGCCGTACCAGCCGAACCAGAGGATCAGCCCGCCGCTGACGGCGATAGTCAAGTCGTGAGGCAGCATGGGAGCGCCGCCATCGCGTTTGAACGTGCGGCCGAGCCGTGGACCCAGAACGATGGCGCCGGCGATGGCAATGAAGCCTCCGATTGTATGTACGACAGTGGAGCCGGCGAAATCATGGAAGCCCATTCCCAGTGATGGGAAAAAGTTCCCCGCGCTGCCCATGTTCGCAAGCCAGCCATCTGGACCCCATGCCCAGTGTCCGATGATTGGGTAAATAAAACCGGTGACGCAGATGCTGTACAGAAGGTCGCCGACGAACCCGGTTCGGCCGATCATGGAGCCCGACGTGATCGTCGAACAGGTGTCCGCGAAGGCGAATTGGAAAATCCAGACTGCCAGAAACGCCACGCCGGTAGTTTCGTAAGTGGCGGGCGCGTTTTGCAGGAAGAACCAGTGGTAACCAATAATCCCGTTACCATGGCTGAACATGAAGGCGAAGCCGATGGCATAGAACAGAATGCCGCAAAGACAGGTGTCCACCACGCACTCGACGAGAACATTGACAGTCTCGCGAGAACGGCAGAAGCCCGCTTCCAGCATTGTGAATCCGACCTGCATGCCGAAGACGAGAAATGCCGCGACAAGCGTCCACGCGGTGTTTACAGGATTCACTACGTCCGACGCTTTCACCTCTGGTGCCGCCGCCGTTTGCGCATATACATGAGTGAAGAAGAGCCCGGTAACGACGGCCATGAGCGCCAGGACGATACCGACTCCCAGCACCTTGCCGGCCAGCATCGTCCCACCGTATCTGCGCCACTCCGGTTGTCGCAGCCTTAACCTTAATCGTGAGAATTTCTCTGCAATGGACAGCCTCTTTTCACGTCGCGCGATCACAGACATTTGTTTTTCTTTCTCCTTTCGAATTGTCATGAATCC
>Ga0210394_10006347_pt1 | contig 12823 bp, 13 predicted proteins | sample IncBWC12MmetaG_FD_160121 | JGI IMG/M metagenome (GOLD analysis project Ga0210394, IMG submission 160121) | Forest soil microbial communities from Barre Woods Harvard Forest LTER site, Petersham, Massachusetts, United States - Inc-BW-C-12-M | ecosystem: Environmental > Terrestrial > Soil >... | reverse complement strand
ACACGGGCCTCACGCGGTGACCGCGGCGTGGTCCACGGCCGCGCTGGCGCGAACCGGTACGTACATGCGCGACACAACAGCTTTCCGGTATAACGTACTGGTACACGGATTCGACACGGCACTGATTGCAGGCAATGACCGCGGCAGCGATTCGTTTGGCGCGCTCACCTTCACGCGCGTCGTGGGACAGGCGTGGGAGTTGCATGGTGAAGCTGCTTGGCGCGAACATCCGGCGGTTGTTGTGGGAGCGAAGTACACCTTGACGAGCGGCGTCACACTGATTGGCGAGTACTTTACGCCGCCGAACATCCCTTACTACCGGGATTCCAGCGTTTCGCCACTCGCTGGACGCCGGCATTATGCATTTCTGAATGTGGGCAAAACCAGGCTGCGCGAGTTGCCCGGCTGGAAGGAGTGGGACGTGTCCGGCTCGGTTGTGGCGAACCTGAACGACGGCAGCTACACCGGTGTCGTCGACGTGAACCGCTGGTTTGGCAAGCATGTTTCTTCGTACCTGCACATGGAGATTCCAGCGGGCAGCAAATCCTCAGAGTACGGCGCGGCGCCCTACTCTGAGGCAACTTCGCTCGGGATACGTTTCCAGCTATGAACGTCGACACTAAAGATCCGGCGGGATCTGGGACTGACTCGGTAGGGCCTGAGCCGGTAATGCAGCGCGCGATGCGCCGAGCCATGTTCAACGGCATTTTCATGATGCCGGCCGTAGCCGCGCTCATCGTGATCCTGTTCCTGGTTCTGGGACATGCCCGCGTTTCGGAGACCGTGACTCGATTTCTGGAGTCGCTGGTTTACACGCTGCTTATCGGCGTGCCGTCGGCCATTGTGCTCACATGGATGAGCTTCAAGTGGACCATGCGCCTGGGTAATCTGATCCTGCCACTACAGGCCCTTGTGCTGATTGCGGGTGCCACGCTTGGGTGCCTGATGGCCGCGCTGGTACTCGAGTGGGTCGGAATCTATCCTTCGAGCTTTTACTGGCGCGAATTTCGAGGCTCTTATCCATTCTCGATTGTGATCACACTCGTGGTTGGAATGACAATGACGACTTACCAGACCATGCGACATCAGCTTGAATCTACAACTCTTCAATTGCGCACCAAGCAGGTGGAGCAGGAGCGAGCGTACAAGTTGCTTGCGGAGGCACGGCTATCATCGCTTGAATCGCGTCTTCATCCCCATTTCCTGTTCAATACGCTGAATTCTATTGCTGCGCTGATTCCGCGCGACCCGCAGCGTGCGGAGGATACCGTGGGCAAACTCGCGTCCCTGCTGCGGTTCTCGCTCGCAAGCAATCAAACAGGGTTCGTGCCGCTCGGGCAGGAGTTGAAGTTTGTGCGCAATTACCTAGAGATCGAGGCCACTCGATTCGGGACTCGCCTGCATTATGAGATCGATGTGCCTGACGCATTGCTCGAGATCAAGACGCCTCCCATGGCCCTTCAATCATTGGTGGAGAATGCGGTGAAGCACGTGGTGGCGCAACGGCCTGAAGGCGCGCGACTGCGGATTGCAGGCAGGCGCAGCGGGGATAGGGTGCGGCTTGAAGTGACCGACGACGGGCCGGGATTCTCGCTGGATGCGGTAACGGCAGAGCACGGATTGGGAAACCTGATTGCACGCTTAGAGCTTTTGTTTGGGGATCGCGGCAAGCTGTTCGTAACGCGGCGGGACTTGGTAACCGTGGTTGGGTTGGAATTCCCGGCGGAGGCTTGACAATGGAAGATACTCCGCTGCGCGCGTATCTGGTAGACGACGAGCCGCTGGCGATCGAACGATTGACGCGGTTGCTTGCCAGCTTTGATGGACTAACGATCGCAGGGAGCGCCACCAATCCGGCCCAGGCGCTGGCCGAGCTTCAGACTGCCTCCAGCAAATCGATCGACGTGTTGTTTCTCGACATTCAGATGCCGGGGATGAATGGCTTCGAGCTGCTCTCGCGCTTGCCCGAACAGCCGTGCGTTGTGTTCACCACAGCCTACGACCAATATGCATTGCGGGCGTTCGAGGTGAATTCGATCGACTATCTGCTGAAGCCGGTCGAAGCCGAACAACTGGAACGAGCACTCAACAAGTTGCAACGCCTGCGGCCCGCGGCGCGGCCGGAATGGCAGCAAAGACCTGAGTTGGCAACGCTGCTGCAGGAATTGGCAGCCACTCTGAAAGGAGAAGGCCAGGAGTTTCCGCGGCGTATCGCTACGCGAGTTGGAGAGCGTATTTCCTTTCTCGATCTCGACCAGGTGACACACGTGATGGCGAGCGACAAGCTGACCTATGCGATTGTCAATGGGCGCCAGCATTGCGTGGACCAGACCGTCTCCGAACTGGAGCATCGGCTTGACCCCGCGCACTTTTTGCGCATCCATCGCGCGGTGCTGGTGAACGTCGACTGGATCCAGGAACTGAATTCGTGGTTCGGCGGCAAAGTGGTGCTTACGCTGAAAGATGCGCAACGCACGCAGCTGACCGTGGCTCGCGACCGTGTACGCGAATTGAAGGCAAGGCTGGGGATTCAGGGCGGCTGAACGGCAGGATCAGGAACAGGGAACAGGGATCCGAAGGCGCTAAGCGAAGAAGCTTACTTTTCTGTGAGGTTCTGATTGCGGCTCGGTCTCAAGGGCGATCTCTTCGACCGGCTGTTCGATGGAGTCAGCAACAGAGTCGGCTTCCGATTCCTCGTCCTCAAGGCCGCGCGCGGCGCTTTGATGGCTGCGCGAATAAGTCTCGTCCTGCTCCCGTCCGCGGAACTCGATCGCGAAGACGCCGGAGAGGTCGGCGGTGGCCGCGGATGGCTTGACCATCGTAATAGGCCCAATGGCGACGATCGGACCGATTCCCAAGCTCGCTCTCCTCCTTCGCTTGCAGGAGATATCGGCGGGTGCGACGGACTCTTTCATGTTTCTACAAAGAATCTGTCCAATTTCGGGACCGTTCGATTTCTGACGAATGACTTCTCCGGAGACGAACGACTGGATCCGCCTATGAATTCGAATTTGGCGGATCTTCGAGCGCCTCTGGTCCTTTGCCGCGTGAGCGTCCGCGAGCGAGCCGCGCCAGAACGGCCAGTTCGCGCAGAACCTGCTTGAGCGGGCGGGCAGGGGTTCCCCATAAGACGGTGCCAGGTTTGAGGCCGTCGTTGGTCACGGTCTTCCCGCTGAGCACGCCGGCCTGGCCGCCGAGAATCACGCCGGGGCCGACGTGGGCGTGATCACCGATGCCAACCTGGCCCGCGATCACCGCGCCTTTGCCCACCGAGCTGGAGCCCGAGATACCGGTCAGCGCTACCAGGATGACGTCTTCGCCGATATCGCAGTTGTGGCCGATGTGGACGAGGTTGTCTATCTTGGTGCCGCGGCGAATGCGCGTTTCGCCGAGCGCACCGCGGTCAATGGTGGTGTTGGCGCCGATCTCCACTTCGTCTTCGACGACCAGCGTACCCTGCTGCGGAAACTGCGTGTACGCGCCGGTTGCCGGGTTGCGCACGTAACCAAATCCGTCTGCGCCAAGCACTGAGCCGGCGTGCACCGCCACCCAGTTGCCCAGGGTGGTTCCGGGATAAAGCACTGCCCGCGGATAGATCTGGCAGTATTCGCCGATGCGCACGCCACGACCGATCACCGCGCCGGCCTCAATGCGCGTCCGAGCGCCGATGCGGGCCTCGGCATCTATCACGGCACAGGCGCCGATGCTGACGCCCTCACCGATTTCCACGTTGGCGCCGATCACCGCGCTGCGATGAACGCCCGACATGGGCTGCGCAGGCTTGAGCAGCTTTGCGGCGCGCGCGAACCAGAGACGCGGCTGCAGAGATTCAACTACGCACTTGTCGCGCGAATACGATTCGACAAGGCCAAGCCGCAGCACAATCGCGCCGGCTTTGCTCTTGAATGCCTCGTTGGCGGAAATGGCGTCTTCAGCAAAGACGATGTCACCCACACTTGCTAGTGCAGCGGAGTTCACGCCGAGCAGCCGATGATCAAGGCTTCCGCACACCAGCGTGCCGCCGAGCCGTTCCATCAGTTCGCTGAGCTTCATCGCCCGCCTCGCTCTCAGTAAAGCCCGGGTTCGCCAGGCGGCCTCGTCTTCCACCGCCGGTGGATCCACAGCCACTGGTCAGCATAGCGGCGGATCCATGACTCCAGCACATCGTTGCATTGCTGCGTCGCCGCCAGAATATCGCTTTCCGTGTCGCCGCTGTTGATGAAGTTCAGTTCGGGACCGAAATGGAGCACGTATTTTCGCTCCTTTTCTTCCCAGACGAGGAACCCGGGGAGCACCGCGGCACCCGTTTTGAGCGCCACCCGCGCCAGGCCCGACGCGGTACAAGCCTCGATCCCGAAAAAACGCGCGAAGACGCCCTGCGGCGGCGTCATGTTGGTGTCCATCAGGATAGCTACCGTTTGTCCCGCATGCATGGCGCTGAGCAGACCGCGCACGAAGTCGTCCTTGTGCAACATCTGGTTGCCGCGCAGGCAGCGGATGTTGTTCACGTACTCGTCAAGCAACCGGTTGTCCAGGCGTCGAATGACAACACCCATGCGGTGGCCCATAAGCGAGTGGTAAAAGCCGGACAGTTCCCATCCGCCAAGGTGGCCGGTCAGCACCAGCACTCCTTTGCCCTGCGCCTCTGCGGCCAGGTAGTGCTCCAGTCCTTCGGTCCGGATCCAGTTGCGGATGTTTTCAGCCGTGTAGCGCGGCATGCGGCAAAACTCGACAAGTTGCCAGCCGAGGTTGCGGAAGAGCGTCCGCAGGATGCGATTGCGCTCGGGCGGCGGCAACCCGGGCATGGCCAGTTCGAGGTTGCGTTGGCCCACATGGCGCAGTCGGCCCAATACGAGGTAGAGAATCGCGGTGAGAATGCCAACGAGACCGCGAGCCAGCGCGCGCGGCAAGCGACCCAGGGTTCGCGCCACAGCGACCACCAGCCAGTATTCGATCCTCTCCCGCATTTTCAATGGCAAAGGACAAGTGTAATCGGTAAGGAGCGTGAAGGAGGGTCGGCGAGGGCGGGGCCTCCGGATAGCCACAGGTGGCGCGGCCGGAATGATGCACCCGCCGCGTTCCGTCCCAACCACTGATTACTTGTCGTGGCGCTTGGCTTCTACAAAGTAATGGGCGACATCCTTTACGAATGGCACGGCGCCTTGCGGCACTTCCACGCTGCCCTTGAGAATGGATTCGAATGGGTAAGAGTGGCCGAAGTAAAGCTCGGTGTCTTCGCTGTTCTGGCTTACCACCGTGCCATCCAAATCGATCCCCGCGAAGAGACCCTTGCTGCGCGAGTAGGTGAGAAGCTCCGCGCCCATCTTCCAGTCGGTGGCCGCCTGGCCGTTGCGACCCACCGGGCCCGCGGAAGCCGCGGCATCGCCACCGATCTTGAACTTGTTCTTGAGCAGATCCTGAAAGCCGTGCTCATTCACAGCCACCAGTACCAAGTCCGTGGACTGGCCGCCGATCTGCAATCCCCACGAACCGCCCGCCATGCGAATGAACACCGGAGCGCTCCACCCGTGTCCGGTGCGGCACGTGACCACGCCTTGTCCATATTGCGCGCCAAAGACGAATGCGCCCTTGATGAGCCCCGGCACTACGCCGACACAAGTTGCCTGCTCAAGAATGTTCATGGGAATGCCATGGTCACCGGCGGACATCACCTGATCGAGCACCGTTTTGGCTGCATCGACACGATCCTGCAGATCTCCACGGGACGCCGCAAGCGCGGAACATGTAAATGTGAGACATAGACATAGAGAAGTAATCCACTTCTTCATTCGATCATCCTCCACCCGCGGTTGGCGGGGTTTGTTGCGTGTTCAGACGCATTGAACCTCTGGAAGTCGCGCGGGAGAAGCCCCGGAAAACCGGCCTTGGAACCCACATGGTCAGCCTATCGCATTGGGCACCGAGGCCATCGGGATGGAATCTGCACTTTCAACAGAATTGAATGAAAACCGCCGAAAGCCAGAACGGAAACCTTCAGGATTGCGGACGAGGCCAGCGCGATTCCACCGTTGTGCCGATGCCGCCACGGGGGCGGAACACGCCTTTGACCACCGCCCAAACCGGCTCCGTTGCTTTCACAACATCTTCCAGCACCTGGTTGACGATGTTTTCCTGAAAGATGCCGAGATTGCGGTAACAGAAGAGATACTGCTTGAGCGATTTCAGCTCGAGGCACTTCTGTCGGGGCATGTAACGGATGGTGAGCACGCCGAAGTCAGGAAGGCCGGTCTTTGGGCAAACTGAGGTGAGTTCGGGGTCGTCGATCAGAATCTCATAGCCGGGGAACTGGTTCTGCCACGTTTCGATCGGGGGGAAGTTGAAATCGAGACCGGCCTTGGCGTGGTCGTCGGTGTAGCGCCGCTCTGTTGCCATGCATCCATTGTAAAGAATTGGCACCATTGCACAAAACCGGACACCTGGCCGAAATTCATGCGACCTAAGTGTCCATTTTGAGTCCGATATACTGACTCAGGTTGCAAGAATGGCCAAAGAGAGCAAAGAACTTAACTGGCGCTGGGTATGGCTCGGCGCCGCCGTCATTTTGGTTCTGGTTTTTTTGTCGGTACGGTCCCTCACGCGGGAACGGCTCCAGGTGCGTGCCGTGCAGGTGTCGCGCCAGTCGCTGGAGAGCACCATGAGCACCAATGGCCGCGTTGAACCGGAGGAGATCATCGAAGCTCGCAGCCCCCTGGCAACCTCAGTGAAGGGTGTGTATGTCCAGGCCGGTGACCAGGTTACTGCGGGCAAGCTTCTGCTGGTGATGGACGACCTTCAAGCACGAGCCAGGGCGGCCGCGGCGGAGAGCGGCTTGAAGACCGCTCAGGCGGCGCTCGAGGCCGCAACGCACAACGGTACGCTCGAGCAGCAACAGGCATCGGCTGCCGAAGTGACCCGGACCCGCATCGATCGCGACCAGGCACAGCGAGACTTGAATGCGCTTACCAAGCTGAACGCGACCGGCGCCGCCTCCACAAGCGAGGTGGCGGCTGCACGGCAACGGCTCGACTCCACAAACGCCGCGCTTGATGCCTCGCAAACCAGCGCCAGGAATCGATATTCACCCTCGGAGGTCGCTCGAGCCGAGGCGGCTCTGAGTGACGCTGAAGCCAATCTGGCTGCGGCCCGCGAGATTGAATCAAAGACAACGGTACGCGCGCCCATCGCGGGAACCGTCTATAACCTCAACGTAAAGGCAACCGACTTTGTAGAAGAGGGCAAGCTCCTGTTGCAAATGGCCGACTTGCACCATGAGAGGGTGCGCGCCTACTTCGACGAGCCGGACATTGGGATACTCGCCGTGGGCCAGCCGATCCTCATCAGATGGGACGCAAAACCAGGGACCGTATGGCATGGAAAGATCGAGCGGGTGCCGATTACCGTAACCACCTACGGAACGCGCAACGTGGGTGAGGTGCTGGTCAAGATCGACGATGATGATGGCCAGCTTCTCCCCGAAACCAATGTGACGGTGAAGGTGACCACGTCCACGGAAAACAATGCGCTTAGCATTCCCCGCGAGGCCCTGCACGTTGAAAACGGAAAGCCGTTTGTGTTTCGGGTGGACGGAGACCAGTTGCGCCGCACTCCCGTGACCTACGGAGGTATGAACCTGAACCAGGTTGCGATTCTCTCCGGTTTGAATGCCGGGGACTGGGTGGCCACTGGGACGACGAGCGGGCAGCCATTGCAGGAAGAATTGCCGGTGAAGGTGCTGCATTGAGAAGGCGCGGAGCATCGTTTCGCAGGTCCGGGAAGCGTTCGGCTCTCGCGGTTGGTACGGTGGCGCTGATCGTCGCCATTGCAGCGCTCACGCAGGCGCAGGCAGTGCCCAACGGGCTGGCCGAAGCCAATTCCGCTCTACAGGCCGGCCAAGCGGACAAGGCGCTATCGCTCCTGCAGTCCCTCCCGGATGACGAAGCAGGGTCAGCGCAGGCGCACAATCTCAAATGCCGCGTGCTCTACACGTTGGAGCAGTGGGAACCGGCCGCGAAAGAATGCGAGCGGGCGGTCAAGCTGGACGACAAGAACTCCATGGAGCACCTATGGCTGGGGCGCGCACTAGGCGAGATGGCGGACAAGGCGTCATTTGTAACTGCATACGGGCTGGCCAAGCGTGCCCGCGCGGAGTTTGAGCGAGCCGTAGATCTGGATGAGCACAATGCGGAGGCACTTGCAGACCTGGGTGAGTTCTACAGCGCCGCTCCGGGAGTCGTAGGTGGGGGCTCGGACAAGGCCGCCGCAATCGCAGCCAAGCTTGATCATGTGGACCCCGCGAGAGCGCACGAGTTGCGTTCCGGGATTTGCCAGGAGAATAGGGATTTTGTGATGGCCGAACAGGAGATGAAACAGGCGATCGCCGTGAGTCCTCATCCTGCATTTCAATGGATGCGGTTGGCCAGCTTCTATCGCAAGCACCAGCGCTGGACGGAGATGGAGAGCGCAGTCCAGAGCGGCATGACCGCTGCCGAGCGTGACCGGCACGCGAGCGTGGCGCTCTTCAATGGCGCTTCGGTGCTTGTGAAAGCCAATCGTGACCCGGAACTAGCCAAGAGGCTGCTTCAGATGTACCTCGCTTCTCCCACAAGCACCGAAGAGGCGCCGACATTCGTTGCGCACGTGTGCATGGCGCGCCTCAAGGCGCAGTCAGGCGATGCGCCGGGGGCACGCGAGGAACGCGCTGAGGCGCTTGCCCTGGCCGATGGATATAAGCCTGCACGGGACCTGAAGTTTTGACTGGACAGAGACAAGTGAAAAAGAGTTGCCATATCCGGAGTTTCGCCATGCGCGTCGTAATCGGCTTGGCGCTCTCGGCTGCCCCAGGGGCGCTCATTGCACAGGTGTCTCTGAGAACGGTAGTTGATCTGGCACAGCGCAACAGCAGCGCGGTAAAAATTGCGCAAGCAGAGCTTGCCAAGGCGCAGGCTGTGCTCGCTGAAAGCAGAGACGTGGTGATCCCTTCACTCTCATTCAGTACCGGCATTCCGGCTCTCCCGGAGGAAGGCTTTACCGGCTCCCCACCGTCTGTTTGGAGCGCCACGGTGCAGTCGCTGGTGTTCAGCATTCCGCAGAAGTACTACATCGAAGCCTCTCGTGCGGGACTGCATTCCGCGTCTTCCAATCTAAAGAACGCACACGAGCAGGTGGCCCTGGACGCATCAACCGCCTACATCGAGTTGGACGCCGTTAAGCGCGAACTCGACGCGGCTCACCAGCAGGAGACCATGGCCGCGCGACTGGTGGAGATCGAGCAGCAGAGGGCCGAAGCGGGCGTCGACCCGCTGAGCGAGCTTTTGCAGTCGAAACTGACCGCAGCAATTCTCAAGCTTGCGCGTCTGCATCTGGAGACGCGGGCCGCGACGCTGTCGAAACAACTTTCCGTGCTGACTGGCCTGCCGACAGGGTCCATTACTCCGGATCACGCAAGCATCCCGGAGATTCCGCAGCTACGGGGAGATGAGAAGCCTGGCTCGATTGCGGGGACCGAGTCGGCGCGCTTCGTCGCGCTTTCAAGGCAACGACTGGCGAAGGGCGACGAAGCTACCAATTACTTTCCTCAATTGAGCTTCTATGCTCAGTACAACCGCAATACGACGATCCTCAACAATGTGAACTTCTTCTTCGCTCACCCCTTGCCGGCAAACAACTTCAGTTCCGGATTCGCGATCCAGGTGCCGCTGTTTGACATGGGGCATCGAGCCAAAGGACATGAGTCGGCTGCCGAGGCGCTGCGAGCAACCGTTGAGGCTGAGCAGGCCGAGCGACAAAACGACGTTCAAGTGGCCGCGCTTACGGGCGCATTGCGGGAACTCGAGACGCAGGCAGAGATTGCCGGCCTCAAACAGCAGATTTCCGCTGACCAGTTGAAGGCGGTCGAAACGCAGATTGAAAACGGCAATGGCGCTGGATCGTCCAGCAGCAGCGCGGCTCAGGTCTCCCCCAAGGCGGCGCAATTGGCGGAGATCGACGAGCGCCAAAAGTACAACGAAGCGCAGGAGGCTGAACTCGGTTTGGCGAAGACTCGCCTGGAACTACTGCGCTCACTGGGCCACATGGAAGACTGGCTGAACGAGTTGCACACAAAGTAAACAAGTTAACCTCGTTCTGGTAGGTGACAAACCGCCCGATGTTAAGATGAAAGGGATGCCTATGCCTTTGAAGACGCTGTTACTGAACCCGCCCTCGTTTGAGAACTTCGACGGCGGCGCGAGCTCGCGCTGGCCGGCGACGCGCGAGATTGAGTCGTATTGGTACCCGGTTTGGCTGGCCTACCCCGCAGGCATGCTGGAGGGATCCCGTCTGCTCGATGCGCCCCCGCATCACGTCTCAGCTGCGGAGACGATCAGGATCTGCAAGGACTACGAGTTCCTGGTCCTGTTCACCTCGACGGTGGGCTGGGAGGGCGATCAGCGGTTGGCCGAAACCATCAAGAAGGCGAATCCTTCCATCCGCATTGCGTTCGTCGGACCGCCGGTGACGACTTCCCCAGACCGCGCGCTGAATGAATGCTCGGCGCTGGACTTCATTTGTCGCCGCGAGTTCGACTATTCAGTCGTCGAGTTTGCTCAGGGCAAACCGCTGAATGAGATCCTCGGCATCAGCTACAAGCAGAATGGCAAGATCATCCACAACCCCGATCGCCCGCAGGCTGAAGACCTGGACGCGATGCCGTGGGCCACGAAGATCTACAAGCGCGACATGGACGTAACGCGCTACAACGTGCCGTTCCTGCTGCACCCCTACATCGCGCTCTACTCCACGCGCGGCTGCCCGGCGCAGTGCACGTTCTGCCTGTGGCCGCAGACGCTGAGCGGACACGCGTGGCGCAAGCGCTCCACAGACGATGTAGCCGCAGAGTTGAAGTGGGCGAAGGAGAACTTCCCTGAGGTGAAGGAGTTCTTTTTTGACGACGACACGTTCAACATTCAGAAGGTGCGCACCATCGAACTGTGCGAAAAGCTGAAGCCCCTGGGGCTGACCTGGAGCTGCACATCGCGCGTGACCACCGACCGCGACACGCTCAAGGCGATGAAGGATGCGGGCTGCCGGCTGCTTATTGTGGGCTTTGAATCGGGCGATCCGCAGATTCTCAAGAACATCAAGAAGGGCGCTACCGTTGAGCGTGCCCGCGCGTTCGCGAAAGACTGCCACGATCTCGGCCTGGTAGTTCACGGCGACTTCATTCTCGGCCTTCCCGGCGAGACCAAGGAATCGATCCGCAACACCATCAACTTTGCCAAGACGCTTGATTGCGAGACCATCCAGGTTTCGATTGCACATGCGTATCCCGGCACGGAGTTCTACGACTACGCCAAGGCCAATGGTTTCATCACCAACGAGAAGATGGAAGACGGCGGCGGTCATCAGATGGCGCACATCGAGTACCCTGGCCTGCCCACCGACTACGTGATGGAGATGGTGCACCGTTTCTATGACGAGTACTATTTCCGGCCCAAGGCGGCCTTCCGCGTGGTGTGGAAAGCAATCATCAACCGCGATGTGCCTCGCCTGTACGTTGAAGCCCAGGCGTTTCTCAAGCTTCGCTCGCAACGGAACAAGATGGTGAAGGCCGCCCGCAGTGGCCGGCAGGCCGATCCGCCAGCCACCGTGGGAGCCGGCGCTTAGCTTGCAGACGGACTGATTGAACCGGAGGGCGGCGCTTTGCGTTCGCCCTCTTTTCTCTGGAGAGAAGGACCGCATAGACTGATGGCGCATTCCAAATTGACCGCGCGGCAAGACCTCATCCTCGGGCTGGTTGCACTCTGCGCCCCGCTTGGGGACACATGCCTGTCGCGCGGCATGACGCACGTGCCCGCGATTTCGCTCTCTCATCCATCGTCACTGGTTGCTGCTGTGTTTACGCCATGGATCGCGGCGGGGATCGCGTTGTTGATCGGCTTCTTCGCCAGCTACTTGACTGCACTCTCATGGGCCGACCTCACGTTTGTGCTTCCAGCAACGGCTTTCGGCAATGTGATCGTCGCGCTGCTCTCGAAATTCTGGCTGCACGAGCCTATCTCGCTGGAGCGCTGGGCCGGGATCGTCCTCATCACGGTTGGGGTGGGATTCGTCGCTCACGGGCCGTCATTGACTGAGCGGCCGACTCCTCCGCCTGAGAGTGCCGGCTACGCGGAAACGCTAAGCGAGCTGGAAGAGGAGCGTGTGCGATGACAGTTCCCTTCCCCGCAGGATCGACCGGGCCGTGGTCCGCCGCAGGCATGATTGCGGCCATCGTGATCGCTTCAACAACCGGAGAAGTGTTGACCGCAGCGGCGATGAAGTCCATCGGCGATCTCGATGAGATTCGCGCGCGTGCCGGGCTGAAAGGTGCAATCCGCGCTGTTGTCACTTGCCCGCTCTTTTTCGCCGGGGTGGGCTTTCTGGCGCTGGCTTTCTTCTCGCTGCTCTTCGCGCTCAATCACCTGAACCTGAGCCTGGTTGCGCCGGCCTCGGCTTCGCTCACGCTGGTTACAAACGCCGTGGCGGGCAAGTTCTTCCTTCACGAAAACGTGGATCGCCGGCGCTGGACCGCGGCAGTTCTGGTGTGCGTCGGCGTCTATTTGCTGGCGCATTAATACCATGGATTCGGATCTGGGACCAGGCGCATGAAGCCTTTTGGCTTCAGGTCGCTCTCAAGGCAAAGGAGAGGGAGATCTGCTTCGAGGCCGAGCGCCTCAGCTGCAAGATGGCCTGAGCGCGCCGCACTCTCCATCGTCGAGGGCCACCCCGTGTCGATCCAGTCCCCAGCCAGGAACATATTCGGCCACGTCGCGATCTCCGAAGGTCGCGCCGCGTCAATTCCCGG
>Ga0210394_10006346_pt1 | contig 12824 bp, 8 predicted proteins | sample IncBWC12MmetaG_FD_160121 | JGI IMG/M metagenome (GOLD analysis project Ga0210394, IMG submission 160121) | Forest soil microbial communities from Barre Woods Harvard Forest LTER site, Petersham, Massachusetts, United States - Inc-BW-C-12-M | ecosystem: Environmental > Terrestrial > Soil >... | reverse complement strand
GGCCAGGCGCATCAAACCATCGTAGTGTGGTGATTGGGGTGCGAGGACCAAGAGAAATGAGAGTGGTAGTAACCCAGCAAACCCGATCACGAGTGCCTTTCTGGCAGCACCGTCATCCCCGAGTGCAGTAAAGTTTCTTGAGATAAGAAATGCGCCCGCGAAGAGTGACGAGAGAACCGTTGCGATATCTATCGCACGAAGATCATAGAGGCGCGGCGGTGTTGCGAAATCCTGGCCGGCCAGAGGCTGAGGAAATTCCATCGACGCCCCCACTACTGCGCGCGTAATTGCGCCATAAATGCCATCGCAGCGTCGAGATCACTCTGCGTGATGGCGTCGTCCTTCCAGTATTCCCCGAACAGAAAGGCCGCATGCGTTTGGCCTGTCCTGCCACACATTGTGGCAAGCGCGCGGGCCAGCGCGCCGCTGTTGACATGCGCTTCCATAACCGGCTGTGCTTTCTCGGCAAGTTCCTTAGCGGCCGCGGCATTGCGCTGTGAACCATAGAAATACGCAAGCCCAGCCCAGGCTTGCAGGTACTCCGGGTCGAGGCCGATAGCCCGCTGGTAAGCCTCGCGTGCGCGTCGGCTCAGATCGTCGGTTGCCGCCCCGATGACTGCCTGCTTTTTCGCGACTTCGGATGCAAGCTTGAAGAACACCTCACCAACGTCGGTAAGCGCAGCGGCCGACGCAGCGGAAAGTCCGTCCAGCTTATCCGCGGCCGCGAATGCACCCAGGAAATCCCCGTCCCGGAGTTTTCCGCGCGCCTGCACTCGTAGCGCGAGCTCATTGTTCGCATCTCCTTCGAGCGCTTCCGCGGCAAGGCGTAATGCATCGGGCCGGTGCTCCCACTGCAGGCTGAGGTCCGCCAGCATGGCCTTGGTCTCAACAGTGGTTAACTTGCGCGGCGCCTGACCAGATACGCTATCCGATGCTTCATTCACTACGAAGATATGCGGTCGTTCCCTCAATGCGTCTGACAGCAACTTGTCGAGGTCCTCGTAGCTGATCTTGAAGCTTGCCGCGAACGCATCTGACTCGGTCTTCCCGTCGCGTATCAGCCCGAGATACTGGGAGAACTCCGTCCGCAGCTTCCCTTCCACGTAAAGCTCGCGAGCCAGATACCAGCTCTGGGCCTCGAACATGGTGTTGAAGGCGGCTGAGCTTCGCAGTTGCGGGTCCACGCTCTGCACGCGCAGGAAGGTGCGCATCGGGATGCGCTGGCCTCTCTGTAGCATCCCCACAAAGCCGGCCACGGGGCCTCCCGTTCTAACCTTGGCACCCTCAAACTCGGTATTGGCGAACAGCGCGGGCACGCCCACCTGAAACCAATAGGGTGAGCGCGATACTCGCCCGTTCAGAAATAGGGCGCCGGTATAGCCAAAGAGTGCACCCCAATAACGATTCTGTCGGTCCTGTCCCTCACTGGTGACCACCGAGACCTCGTACCCGGAAAACTTGTAGGACGCAGAGCCGACGGACCCACCGATCAGCTGCCTTGCCTGGTCTGCCGTCAGCACGTAGATGCGGGTGGGCAGATGCCCTTCCGTTGTCTCCAGGATGCGGCTAAGTACTTTGTCGAACCGCACGAGGTCGCTGGCCAATGACGCCGTGTATCCAAGTCCCTCGTACGTGGTCACCTGAAAGTCGCTGTCGACGTAGCTCCAGTAATCCTCGGCGCCGGCGGCGCGGCCTGCCAGGCACAGCAAAGCCGCCGCCAGCGGATAAAGGTTTGCGTGCCGCGTAGCACGCACATCCCCGTGGTGATGCGTGCTCAAAACCCAACTCCTGGTATCGCGTAGCTGCGTATACGACCATAGGCTTCTATCGCCCGATGGACGTCGGGCCGTGCACGCAACGCCATTTGTCGCTTGCGCCACGCCACGACTCTCCCGGGAGCGGGATGATCCGCGTAGTCCTGGACTTCCACCAGGGCCTCGCTACGCAGGTCAGGATCCGAGAGCCGCGCCAAGACCTCAGCGCCCGCCTCATCGTCTTTTCCAGCAACTATCAGCGCCTGCTCGAGAGTATCCGGATAGGCCATTCCTTGAGCTCTCAACTCATCCAGAGCTGTATTGAGGCCGGGCGTGTCCTCCAGTTCCGAGGCCACCATCACCCGGAGCAAGGCATCGACTGCATGACCGTACGCGCTTGCGCTCTCGAGAGGCGGAACTGCGGCCACCGCCTCCTGCGGACGACCCAACTCGGCCAGCAGGATTGAAAGATTCAGCGCGTGACTGACCGGATCTTCCTTGGATTCCCCGCTGGCTTGGCGCATTAGCGCCAGTGCTTCATCGTATCGGCCGAGTGCCTTCAAGGCCCTGGCGCGCACATCGAGAATCCAAGGAAACTCCCGTGGCATATCGTCGTAGGGGCTCGGCTGCGTCGCGGCAGCCGTGCGCTCCAGTACCGTACTGGTGAGCTGCAGAACGTCCTCATATCGGCGCAACCGCATGAGTCCTGACGCAACTCCTACGACACGCCTGAGGTCGCGTGGCCGCTGTGCAGCCAAGGCTTGGCGCCGCTCCAGCTCCTTCTTGGTTGCCTTGAGGATGTCTCGTTCCACGAACTCGGATTTTGCGATCCGCGCGTAACGTTTGTCGGCTTGCAGCGCAATCAAGGAATAAGGATCGGTAATGTGCGCCGCTACCGCAGAGGCTTCCTCCGGTCGGTTGCGCTCCAGTAGATCCAGGCTGAGCTCCCGCCAGGAGCGGCTTGGTTCGCTGCCGTCGCTGTCCAGCCAACGTATGTCATAGAGCATCTGAAGTAGCTCGATGCGTGACTCCCCGAGCCGTGCCAACTCGGATTCCCTCACGGTCTGCTCGACAAGACGATGTGGCAATGTGCTTAGAGCCCAATTCCAACGCCGGCCGATCGTCGTCACACAGAGCATTTCCTCTGCTGCGTCGTGACGTTTCGCAGCTGCAGCCAGCCGTTCTCTCCATTGCTGATATTCCGCACCACCTTCCTCACTGGCACTGATAACTGGGGAATGGAAAGAGAGAAGCGCAATCAGGGTCAGAATAGTTAAACCGACCGTTCCAGCCTGGCGTTTCGCCGCCGCACACTCCGGGGTCGTTTTCCTCGGCGAAAGCTTAAGACCGCAGTATGCGGGGCACGTCTCGCCCGCGGGCAAGCGTGTCCGGTGCGGCGATTCCCCCTCCATCCTCGCCCTCTCTGTGGCTCTTATACGCGGTACGTTGAGAATGCCCCGAGGAAGGCCTGGCAGGCAATTCAGACCCTGGATTGGCTGTTTACCGTCTCCGCAGTGTCCGCCCTTGAGAAGCTCACCCGGCGGTTTGGGGTCGCAGCTGTTCGGCGCACGTCGGCCACCAGGCGACCGTCGCTAGGCAAGTTTCCATCGGCGGTCGCTGACCGGCCATAACCGGCCGTTGCGGGCGGCTGCTCAGATTTCCGTATAGCGGTCATTCGCGTGCTGAGAGGGGGACGCTGGTCTAGCCCCGTTGCGGACCTTGTCAGCGCGACCACGAGTGCGCAGTCTATGCGCATGAAATTGATTGGGTTCATCGGGATAGCCGCGGCGCTACTCTTGCCCGCCATCGTTGCTCGCGCCGGAGCTTTACCTCTGGCGCCTCAAGTCGGCGACACCTACGAAATCACCTTGACCAGGGACTCTGCGCAGCTGGGTAGCGATAGATCCTCAGGAAGCACGCACGATAAAGACACGATCATCGAACGGGTGATCGGCCTGCGCGCGGACGGCGTGGAGTTGGAGTATGACCTGCCGAAAGCCGCTACGACAGAAGAGAGGGCCGGAAATTGGCAATTTCCCGCGCAGGTTTTCAAGCCGTTTGACGGATCAGCGCAGCTGCTCAACGCCCCCGAACTCGAGGCCCGCGTCGACGGTTGGCTCAAGGCTGCCGGATGGCCCCGCACCGTCTGCGGGCACTGGATCTTCACGTGGAATGCATTTCGCATCGAATGCGATCCGCAATCGGTGATCAAAACGGTCGAATCGTTCGACTTGAGGTCAGCTGATCTTCGCGAGGGAGCTCCTTACCAGGAAACCGAAGCACTCGGTTCCGGAAAATTGGCAAGGAAGCCAGCCGGACCAGATGGTGCGATTTTCTCTGTCGAGTTGCCGGTCGACCCCGACGCGGTTCGTCGCGCTCGCGCCGAATCCGACGTCGTTGTCGGGGAGATTATGAAGAAGCCGGTGTCCCTTGACGCGGCACTTCTTGAGCGGGCGAGGGAGACCGTCTCCGGCACGGTCTCGGTCACGTTCGAAACGGATCCCGCCGGAAACGTCCGCCGCCGAACGAAGGTGACAAAGCTGGATATCAAAGGACCAGATGGCCGGTCAGAGACGCGGACCGTTACGGAGACGCTGGAGCGGCGACTCATTTCGCGACCCGACTGATTGGCTTGGGACAAGCTATGAATGAATGCGCTGGTCGGTCGGGTAGCCTCTGACCGGCCAGAAGCGGCCGGTGCAGTTGACTCTCAGGTTCCAGGAAAGCGGACGTAAGCTGTACCGCACTCGACCACATCCGGACCGCTAGACCACCTTCTCCAGCCGCGGCTGCTTCGCCTTGGCGAACTGCTGCTCCTCGGTGCTGCCGCTGAGGGCGGTGATCGAGGAGTTACCGCCCGCCACCACCTGCGTCACGGCATCGAAGTAGCCGGCGCCGACCTCGCGCTGGTGCTTGGTCGCGGTGTAGCCGCTGCTCTCGGCGGCGAACTCCGCCTGCTGCAGCGCGACGTACGCGGTCATCTGCTGCGCTTTATAGGCGCGCGCCAGGTCGAACATCGAGTAGTTGAGGGCGTGGAATCCGGCCAGCGTGATGAACTGGAAGCGGTAGCCCATCGCGGCGAGCTCGCGCTGGAACCTCGCGATGGTCGCGTCGTCGAGCTTCTTCTTCCAGTTGAAGGACGGCGAGCAGTTGTAGGCAAGGAGCTTGCCCGGAAATTCGGCGTGCACGCCCTCGGCGAACTCGCGCGCCTCGTCCAGATCGGGCTTGGCCGTCTCGCACCACACCAGGTCGACGTACGGCGCGTAGGCGCGGCCGCGTGCGATCGCCGCCGCCATGCCGGCCTTCACGGTGAAGAACCCTTCCGCGGTGCGGCCCCTGGCCGTGTCGATGAACGGCCGGTCGCGCTCGTCGACGTCGGCGGTGAGGAGCGTCGCGCCTTCGGCATCGGTGCGCGCCACCAGTACCGTGGGCACGTTGCAAACATCCGCCGCGAGGCGCGCCGCGACGAGTTTGGCGATCGCCTCCTGGGTCGGCACCAGCACCTTGCCGCCCATGTGGCCGCATTTCTTGGCCGAGGACAGCTGGTCCTCGAAGTGCACGCCGGCAGCGCCCGCGTCGATCATCTGCTTCATGAGCTCGAAGGCGTTCAGCACGCCGCCGAAGCCCGCCTCGGCATCCGCCACGATCGGTTTCAGCCAGTCGATCGCATCGTTTCCCTCGGCATGCTGGATCTCGTCCGCGCGGCGCAGCGTGTTATTGATCCGCCGCACCACCGCGGGCACGGAGTCCGCCGGGTACAGCGATTGGTCCGGGTACATCTCGCCGGCGAGGTTGGCGTCGCCCGCCACCTGCCAGCCCGAGAGGTAGATGGCATCGAGGCCCGCCCTCACCTGCTGCATCGCCTGGTTGCCGGTCAGCGCGCCGAGCGCGTTCACAAAGGGCTTCTCGGCCATGTAGCGCCAGAGCTTCTCGGCGGTGATGCGCGCGATCGAGTGCTCGACCGGGATCGTGCCGCGCAGCCGCACCACGTCGGCGGCCTCATACCCGCGCTCGATACCGCGCCAGCGCGGTGCCTCGCGCCACGTGCGGCGCAGCTCCTCGGCGGTCGGCAGCGCGCGGGGCAGGCTCGTGATGGTGCTGTCGCTCATGCGGGAATCTCCGAGTGGGGTCTGCTCAGCTCAACAGGTCGTACGCCGGCAGCGTCAGGAATTCATCGAAGCTCTCAGACTTGATCATCTGCTCGAAGAGGCGCGCCGCGCTCGGGAACACACCCTCCGTGAGGCGCGCCGCGCCCACCTCGCCGTGGATGCGGTCGAGCTCGGCGTGCAGCAGCGAGTCGAAGCGCGCGACCGTCACCGGGGCGCCGTCGCTGGTGCGCGCACTGTGGCGCAGGCACTGCCATAGCTGCGCGCGGCAGATCTCGGCGGTGGCCGCGTCCTCCATGAGGTGGTAAAGCGGTACGCAGCCGTTGCCCCGCAGCCAGGATTCGAGGTACTGGACGCCGACGCGGATGCAGTTGCGCAGGCCCTCCTCGGTGATCGCCCCGTCGGGAATCGCCACCAGATCCCTGGCGCTGACGCGCACGTCCTCGCGCAACACGCCGAGCTGGTTGGGGCCGTGCATCACTTCGTCGAAGGGCGCGCGCGCGATCGCCGCGAGCCCGGGGTGCGCGATCCAGGTGCCGTCGTGCCCGGCGCGCGCCTCGCGCAGCTTGTCGGCGCGCACCCGCGCCATCGCAGCCTCGTTCGCTTCCCGGTCGTCGCGGATCGGGATCTGTGCCGCCATGCCGCCCATCGCGTGCGCGCCGCGGCGGTGGCAGGTGTGGATCAGGAGGTCCACGTAGGACTTGAGGAAGGGCCGCTCCATGGTGACCGCGGCGCGGTCGGGCAGCAGGAAATCCGGCCGGTTCCTGAATTTCTTGATGAAGCTGAAGATGTAATCCCAGCGGCCGCAGTTGAGCCCCGCGGAATGCTCGCGCAGCTCGTAGAGGATCTCGTCCATCTCGAAGGCGGCGAGGATCGTCTCGATGAGCACCGTCGCCTTGATGGTGCCGCGCGCCATGCCGAGTGCGTCCTGGGAGGCGAGGAACACGTCGTTCCACAGCCGCGCCTCGAGATGGCTCTCGATCTTCGGCAGGTAAAAATAGGGCCCGGTGCCGCGCGCGCTCAGCGCTTCGTGGTTGTTGGCGAGGAACAGCGCGAAATCGAACAGCGCGCCGGAGACCGGCTCGCCGTTGATGTGCACGTGCTTCTCCGGCAGGTGCCAGCCGCGCGGCCGCACGATGAGCGTCGCGGTGCGCTCGGCGAGCCGGTAGATCCTGCCGGTGGCGCCGTCCTCGAAGCTGATGGTGCGGCGCGCGGCGTCGGCGAGATTCACCTGACCGCGGATCACGTTCTCCCAGGTCGGCGCGAGCGAATCCTCGAAGTCCGCCATGAAGGCGTTCACCGGTGCGTTCAGCGCGTTGATGATCATCTTGCGGTCGACGGGACCGGTGATCTCGACACGCCGGTCGGCGAGGTCGGCGGGCACCGGCGCGATGCGCCAGTCCCCGGCACGGATCGCGGCGGTGCTCGCGGGAAACTCCGGCAGTGCGCCGGCATCGAACTCACCCTGGCGGCGGGTGCGCTCGGCGAGCAGCTCCAGGCGCCGCGGGTTGAAGCGGCGGTGCAGGCTCGCGAGCAGCTGCAGGGCGAGCGGCGTCAGCGCCTCTTCCTGGCGCTCGACGTGCGGCCCGAGGATCTCGACCCGGGGACCCGTCGGCTCGCGGGAATAGACCCGCTCCGTGGCGTTTGAGCCTTGCATGTCTTTCAGCATACCCGTCTCCGCGGGGAATTTGACTATAGAAACTTCACACTGTTAATTTCACAAGAGGTCCGATCAGCGAGTGAACATATGCCGGAATTCATGCGCCGCGGCCACTTCCTCGGCACCAAGCTGCGCGCGCTGCGCAAGCGCAACGGACTGACGCTGGAGGAGCTCTCGGTGCGCTGTATCCAGCGTAACGCCGCGATCGCGCCTTCGGTCTCTTACCTCAGCATGATCGAGAGCGGCAAGCGTAAGCCCTCTGCGGAGCTCCTGGAGCTGCTGGCGGCGGTGTTCCAGCGCCCCCCGGCCTGGTTTCTCGATGAGAGCACCGAGGGGGAGCCGTCCCCGGCGCCGGGCCCGGCCGCGGCGAGCGGCGCGGGCGCCGTCGCGCGCATCCCGTTCGAGCCTGCGTTCCTGTTCTCCAAGAGCCTGCTGCAGGCGGCGATCCCGGAGCTGCTGGCACAGACGGGCACCAGCGGCCGTCAGTTCGCGCATCTGCTCATCCGCTCCCACCAGGAGATGTCGCGCAACGACTTCCCGGACCTCGAGCGGGCCGCGGAGAGCGTCGGTGAGCGGCGCTTTCCGCTCGGCGTCGAAGACCTGACGCGGCTCGCCAAGAAGCACGGGCTCGAGATCCGCTGGTTCGATCGCAAGCCGGTACTGGCGCGCGACAAGGACCGGGAAGTGCGCAGCATGGTGCGCTCCTTCTTCGAGGCGCCGGGCATCGTGTACGCGAACCGGGCGCTGCAGTCGGATCCGGCGCGGCTCAAGTTCGACCTCGCCGCACACATCGCCCACAAGGTGCTGCACGGGGGCGACGGCCTCAAGTCCGCGCACGCCACCGGCGGGGAGATGGGCGGGAGCCCCGAGGGCGCGGGCGCTGCCGGGCTCGAGCCGCAGGACGTGCTGCACGCCTGGCGCGATTTCGAGTGCAGCTTCTTCGCCGGCGCACTGCTCGCCCCCCGCGTGCCCTTCCGGCGTTTCCTGACGCGCGAGCAGCACCGGGTCGAAGCCGGCGCAAAACTCGAGCTCACGCCCGCCGTCGTCATGCGCCGCATGACCAAGGTCTCGCCCTACCCTTACTGGCACTTCTTTGACGCCTATCCGCCCGGATACCTGCGCGCCGTGTACCGGGGTAACGGCATTCCGCTGCCCTGGGGGAACCTCGCGCAGGTGAGCGACCCGTGCCCCAACTGGGCGGTGTTCCGCATGATCGACGGCGAGCACGGCGAATCCGGCTCGCAGATCTCGGTGCTGCGGGATGGGGAGCGCTCGCTCCTTTACTGCTGTCACTCGGTGCGCGTGCGCGACATGGCGGGCAACCCACACGTACTCTCGGTCGGAGTCGATCTCGCGCCGGCGCTCGAGGCCAACGGCGCCGACAGCGCCGGCACGGTCGAGGCGATCCTGACCGAGTGCCTGCACCGGCGCGGCGAAGCGCGCATCCCGAAGGAGGCGACGCACGCGCTCGGGGCGCTCGCCAACGTGCTCAACATCGCCTGGATCGCCGATGCACTCGGCGTTCCGGCGCGCATCATCTGCCCGCGCAGCAGCCGCTGCCCGCGCCGCGAGCGCTGCGAGCACGCCCCGCCCTCGCGGGCCCGCGAGATCGCCGACGTGCGCGAGGAGATCCTCGGGCGCGACGCCTGATGGCATGATAGGCGCCCACCCACGGAGGAAGGGCCCCATGACGCAATTCCCGCGACTCGTGCGCGTGTGCCGCGCACTGCCGCTCGCGCTGCTGCCGGCGCTCGCCATGCCGCTGTGCCTCGCAGCCGAGGCGCCCGCGGTGGCCGGCGGCGCGGCGCTGCAAAGCGAGCAGGCGGCGATCGATCAGTGGCGCAGCGCACGCGTCGCGAGCCTCACCAGCGACAACGGCTGGCTGACGCTCGCGGGGCTCTTCTGGTTGAAGGAAGGCGAGAACACCTTCGGGCGCGCGCCGGGCAACGCGCTGGTCCTCGACAACGCGGCGCTCGCCGACACCGCCGGATCCTTCGTGCGCAGCGGCTCGCAGGTGCGCTTCGTCGCCCGAGCGGGCAGCGGCGTCATGCACGCTGGCGCACCGGTGACGACGCTCGAGCTCGACTCCGATGCGAGCGGCAAGGCGACCGTGCTCGAGAGCGGCGCGCTGCGCTTCTTCGTCATCGAGCGCGCCGGCAACCTCGGCGTACGCGTGCGCGATCTGAAGAACCCCCACCGCCTCGGCTTTCACGGTCTCGAGTACTTCCCGGTGAGCACCGACTGGGTGGTGAACGCGCGCTTCGAGCGTTATCAGCCGGCGCATCACGTCAAGATCATCAACATCCTCGGCATGGAGCTCGAGATGGACTCACCCGGCGCGGTGGTGTTCACCAGGGACGGGCACGAGTGGCGGCTCGACACGGTGCTCGAGGAGCCGGGCGACCAGGAACTCTTCGTCATGTTCGCCGACGGCACCAGCGGCCACGAGAGTTATGGCGCCGGCCGTTTCCTCTACATCCCGACACCTGAAGGCGACACCGTGCCGGTGGATTTCAACAAGGCCTACAACCCGCCGTGCGCCCTCAACGAGTTCGCGACCTGCCCGCTGCCGCCGTGGCAGAACCGGCTGACCTTGCGCGTCACCGCGGGCGAAAAGAAGTACGCCGGCGGCACCGACCACCACCTGTGACTCCCGGCGACGCAGGGCGCCAAAGTCGCGCCTTTGGCGCCCGGCAACGAAGCTGATGTCCGAAAAATCGCCGCAGGCGATTTTTCCAATTAACTACGGCTCGCGGCGGCGCTCGACGCGCCGCTCCTCGATGCGCGCCGCGATCCGCGCACGTGCCGCGGCCGGGAACGTGAACCCGGGAGGCGCGAGCTGCGCGCGGAAGGTTCCGACCGCTGCGATCACTCCGGCGTGTGCGGCGGCTGCCGCGGCCGTCGCCGGCGGGAACGCCATGAAAGCGTCGCTGCGCACCGCAGCCGTAGTGGCGTCGGTCTGCGCATAGAACGGCAGCGAGCCGCTGACGCTCGTGAGCGATTCGTAGTCGCCGACGAACAAACCGCCGGAGTTGGGCGCGAGATCCAGGTCGAAGGGCCCGGAGAGATGCGCCTCGGTGAAGTTACTGCCGTCGCTCGAAGTGACGATCCAGGCGTCGGCGAGCAGCTCGCCGGGCGGCGCGAACACATCATTGCGCAGGTCGTAATAGGTCACGGCGATGGTACCGCTCGCATCCACGTGCACGGTGGGCGTGAAAGCCTGCACCGACGGATCGCCGTTCACCTCGATCGGGGCCGACCAGGTGGCGCCGCCGTCGGTGGAGTGCGTGAGCGCGATGCCATCGTGCGCGCCGGCGGTGAAGCGTGAGTCCTGCCAGGCGACGTAGATGACGCCACCCGGGGCCACGGCCAACGCGACGATGTCCGAGCCGTCGCGGACGGCCTGACCGGTCTTCGGATCCACCGTACCGTCGGGCTCGAGGTCGGCGATCGTCACGGGTGCCGCCGACCAGGTGCTGCCGTGATCGCTCGACTGCACCAGACGGGCGAGCGCCGCGGTGGTGCCACTACCGGACTCATCGAGCTCCGTAAAGACGTCGAGCACCTGCGCGGTCGGCAGCACCGCGATCTGGTTGCCGAGTGTCTGATTGGCGGGACCGGGGTCGTAGATGCTGCGCGCCGCGGCCCAGCTGGCGCCGGCGTCCGTGCTGACGGCGAGGGTGGCTGGCCCCCCGGCGGCGCCGGCGAGCCGGTCCCACACCGCGTACACAGTGCTCGAATCGGTCGGATCGGCGGTGATCGAGCCCTTGTCGTCGAAGAACGGTGGGGTGTCGGTGATGAGCGCCACCGGGGCACTCCAATTGAGGCCGCCGTCCACCGACTGCGCCACCAGCATGGCGCTCGATGAGCCGGGTGCCTGCGCGACGCCCGTGAACGACAGTGACAGCGCGTACACCGTGCCGTCGGGGGACGCGGTGAGCCACACGTCGCTCGCGCGCGCATAGTCACCGGCGTTACTGCTGTCGCCGCCCGTGCAGCGCGAGAAGGCCGCGTTCGCGGGCGTCCAGGTCATCCCGCCGTCGAAGGAGGTCGCGAGGCTCAGTCCCTGCGCGCCGCCGTTCGACCAGCGGTTCTGCTGCCAGGCCGCGATCACGTTCATGGGATTCGTGGGATTGACGACCACGGAAGGCTCCGCGGCCGTGTCGGTGTAGAGCGTGCCGGTGGGGGCCACCCCGTCGCAACCCGCCGTGAAGGCCGAGGCCTTCGATACCTGTACCAGTGTCACCGAGCTGTAAGCGGGCGGGGCCGGCACCGTGCCGCTTCCCCCGCCGCCTCCACCACCCCCGCCGCCGCATGCTGCGAGCAGCGCCAGAGGCATCGCGGCGAGGAACTGTGGCGCGCGCCTCATGCGCGGCGCATCAGCCGTCGATGAAGATCGTGGCCGGGTGCTCGAGGCACTCTTTCAGTGCCTGGATCATGGCGGCCGCGTCGTAGCCGTCGACGAAGCGATGATCGAAGGAGGAGGACAGGTTCATGGTGCGGCGGATGGCGATCGCACCCTCGAACACCACCGGGCGCTCGACGGCGCGGTTGACGCCGATGATCGCGACCTCGGGGGCGTTGATGATCGGGGTGCTGGCAATGCCGCCGAGCTTGCCGAGGCTGGTGATGGTGATGGTCGAGCCCGAGAGCTCCTCGCGCGTCGCCTTGTTGCTGCGCGCAGCCTCGCTCACGCGGCGCATCTGCGCCGCCAGCTCGAACAGCCCCAACTGGTCGGCGTCGTGGACCACCGGGACCTTCAGTCCGTCGGGGGTCTGCGTGGCGACCCCTAAGTGCACCGCCGAGTGGCGCACGATCACACCGCGCTCGGCGTCATATTGGGCGTTGCACTGGGGAAATTCCTTCAGCACCCGCACCAGCGCCAGCGCCAGGAACGGCAGATAGGTGAGCGCGGGCGCGCCGCGCTCGAGCTTGCTGTTGAGGTGGCGGCGGAGCGACTCGAGCTCGGTGATGTCGAGCTCCTCGACATAGGCGAAGTGCGGGATGTTGCGCTTCGCCTCGGTCATGCGTTGCGCGATGAGGCGCCGCAGCCCGATAACCTTGATCTCCTCGGTGGCCCCTGCAGGGCGTGCCGCGGGCTTCGCCGCCTGCACCGCGCGCGGCGCCGGCCGCAGCGGCACCGGTTGCCCAGCCGTGCCGCGCGCCACATACGCCTCAAGATCCTTCGGCACGATGCGCCCGCTGGGACCGGAGCCCGCGACCTGCTTCAGATCAATGCCCGCCTCGTGCGCCCGGCGGCGGATCGCAGGCGAAGTCGAGACGCGCCCACGAGCCGCGGCGATG
>Ga0210394_10006345_pt1 | contig 12827 bp, 17 predicted proteins | sample IncBWC12MmetaG_FD_160121 | JGI IMG/M metagenome (GOLD analysis project Ga0210394, IMG submission 160121) | Forest soil microbial communities from Barre Woods Harvard Forest LTER site, Petersham, Massachusetts, United States - Inc-BW-C-12-M | ecosystem: Environmental > Terrestrial > Soil >... | reverse complement strand
CGCACTGCACAAGGCGTTCGGCCTGGAGCAGGCGGCGGCGTGAGCCGGCTCGCGTTGACCCACATGGGTGGGCGAACTAAACTGCGGCGGCCGCGCGCGCCGTCGCGGCCTGCAATTCCCGGAGACGTGGCCGAGAGGTCGAAGGCACTCCCCTGCTAAGGGAGCATATGGGCAAAAACTCGTATCGACGGTTCGAATCCGTCCGTCTCCGCCACTAAGCTCTGGGTCCAGACCGGAGACATAGGTAACGGTCTGTACCTAAGACATAGGTAACAACCTCGGGCCGAACGGGTTGTCCAGGGGTTGCAAAGTTTTCTGTTCCAAGTCGATGTAGCCCAGATCGTAGTGCATGAAGCTGACGAATCCAGATGCCCTCATCGACCTCCTTGATACCGACGCGCTGACCGGCCAGCACCGTGGAGATGTTGACTCTTTTGCGGTGCATGCAGATGCGGCCGCAGGCGGTCACCAGGACCTCGCGCTCGTGCAACGGGTAGTGCAGGTCGGGCAAGCCCTGATAGGGGCGCGGGGAGGGTAGGTAGACGTCGGCGGGGCGTTTCATCTGCAAGGCCTCGTGGGGACGCTCGGTGTTGAACTCGAGCACGAAGTCGTCGAAGCGAGCCTGCTGCTGAAGGCTGTTGGCGCCAGGCGGCCGGGTGGTTTCTTTCTTCAGGGTCAGATGCATGCGCTCGTGGCGGCCATTTTGCTGCGGGTGGCCCGGCTTGATGCGCTCGATCGAGATGCCCAGGCGCAGCCACCAGACCGAGAGTTTGGACAGGCCGAACAGGCTGTTGCCACTGGCAAAGGGCACGCCGTTATCAGAACGAATCGCCTGCGGCAGACCGCGATCCTGAAACAGCCGATCGAAGGCGGTGATGGCTAGTTGTTCGCGGGTCGACTCCAGGGCCTCGCACAGCAGCAGGTAACGGGAGGCATGGTCGGTGACGGTCAGCGGATAGCAGTAGCGGCCGTTGCCGAGCTTGAACTCACCTTTGTAATCGGCGCACCACAGGTCATTGGGAGCCATCCCCGCCGACAGCGCGGTTCCCACCGCGCGTCGGCGGGGACGGCCAGGTAGCTTCACCAGGCCGTGGCGGTGCAGGACAGCATGGATCGTGCTCTTGGCCGGGATGCGCGTAACGGTATCGTCAAGCCGGCGCAGCAGCAGCTCGCGGATCTTGCGGGCGCCCCAATGAGGCTTCTCGCGCTTGAAGGTGACGATCAGTTCCTCGACCTGGTGCGGTAGCTGGTTGGCATAGCGCACGGGCCGGCGGCATCGATCGTTCAGGGCCTCAAAGCCATGCTCTTTGTAGCGGGAGAAGATCTTGTAGCCGGTCTTGCGGGAGATACCGAACTCGCGGCAAACGTCTGTCATTGACTCGCCGTCGAGCAGCTTGGCGACAAAGCTCAGGCGCTCGTCCATCACCGAACACTCCTTCCACGGCATAGACACCTCCCGCCCCCAAGGGGCGGAAAGTGTTACCCATGTGTCCGGTACGTTCTGTCACCCATGTCTCCGGCCGCTCATTCGGTCCGACCTTGAGACATGGGTTACAGGTCGTACCTACGGTGGGTGTCAAGATAGTTGTCGCCTAATCGGGAGGCGACCTCAGCAGGTTGCGTGGGGGGGATTAAGGAGCACGGCGCCGACCGGAGCCCAGTTGCGGGTCGATCCCGTCCATCGTTCCGGATGCGCGTTGCGGGCCCTCTGATAGAGGCGGTGCCGGCGGGCGAGGATGTCGTGCTCGCGGCCCCAATGTCGTTCATCCGGTGTGACGTAGCGTATGGCGCTGTGCCGGTGCTCGCCGTTGTACCAGTTGACGAAACGTACGACCCATTGCTGCGCTGAGACGGTATCGGCGAAGGGCAGATGCGGGTACGCCGGAGTGTGCTTCAAGGTCCGGAACAGCGCTTCGGAGTACGGGTTGTCGTCCGAGACGTGAGGACGGCTGAAGGAAGGCACAACCCCCAGCCACTGCAGCGTCGCCAGCATAGTGCTGCCACGCATGGGCTTGCCATTGTCGGCGTGTAACAAGAGGCCGCGTGGGTCCACATTGCCGTCGCGGCAGGCGCGCAGGATGAGCTGCGCCGCCGCTTCCCCGGATTGCTCCTGTGCGATCTGCCAGCCGACGATACGTCGGCTCCAGACGTCCATCATCAGGTACAGAAACAGGTGCAAGCCGCGCACTGTCGTAGGCAACCAGCTGATATCCCAGCTCCAGACCTGGTTGGGGCCCGCGGCGCGGTGCAGTGTGGCGGAGCGCGTGACGTGGCTGCGAAGTGTGCGCCGCTTGGCCCGCGCAGGCCGTAACGGCGCTGCAGGCGGTACAGGGTCGACTCGGATGCGAGGTACAACCCCTCGTCGGCCAGTCGTGGCACCAGCTGCTTGGGCGATAGATCGGCGTAGCGAGAACCGGCCAGCACGGAGACGATGCGCGCCTCCTCGGCCGGGCGCAGGGCGTTGTGCGGCCGTCGATGTGGCCCGCAGCGGCCGTCCTCGCCGTCGGGCCGGTTGCGCCAACGCTGGATCGTACGGACCGAGATACCGATCGCTTCGCAGGCTCGTGTCAAGCGGGCGCCCGAGCACTGCGCCTGGGCGAGCGCGCCAAGAATCAGCTCTCGCTCGACCGGTCGGTGTCGTCGTCCTCGTCCTGATAAAGCTGTGCCACCGTTTTTTTTAAAACCAGCAGCGCGGCCGCCTCGGCCAGCGCTCTCTCTTTGCGCGCAAGCTCGCGCTCGAGCCTGCGAATCCGCTTGGTCGTGGTGGCCGATCCTTGCTCGCCTTCCTCAAGGGCGATTCGCCAGCGCTCGAACTCCGCCAGCTTCACCCCTTCGCGAACCAGGTACGCGCTGAGCTGCTCGCCGCTCAGCTTCGAGCCTTCGGCCAGCACCCGAGCCTTTTGCTCCACGGTCCATTGCCGTGCGCTGCGTTCTGCAGAGCTCACCAGGGGAAGGTTACGCACTTCCTCCAGCCACCGTGACAGGCTTTGTTGCCGCACGCCGGTTTCCCGCGCCAGCCGCAGCGCGCTCACCGCACCCTTGCCGGTGAGCCGCTGAACCATCTTCTGCTTGAAAGCTTCGGAGTACGGCCGGGTCATTGTTGTCCTCCCATTCCGCTACGGAATGAAGCGACAACTATCCTGGCACAGGGGGCCGGTACGCTCTGTTACCTATGTCTCGAGCCGCTCATAGGCATCCATGCGGTTCTCCAAAAGGTAGTTGCGCTGATCCCACCATCCGTCCCACCAAGTGGCCAAGCTCCAAGCTTGGTTACCCGGTGCAAGCCGCGCATTGCCCTACCGCGACGTGCAATTGATCTGATTCCCGTTCTGCATACGCGGTCCACCCGCTCGGCTGATTGACCTGGTGGCCAGGCCGCAGGACCATATGGGAGCAAATCGACGGGGAGGGGCAAAGATGAGGCATGCACTTCTGGCGCTGCTGCTCTCAGCCAGTGCTGGCGCGCAGATCCCCACGCCGGCGCCAGCACCAGCGGGTGTCCCGGGCAACTTCACGTGCACGGCGGCCGGCAAGGCATACATCACGACCTACCAGGAATGCTTCTCGGCATTCCGCCGGCAGTTCGAGGCGACGGCCGGTTGCGCGGCGGAGCCACGCGTGTCGATCCTCGATGTCGACAACCCGCAATGGGGCCTCGAGGCACAGGCAGTGCTGACGGTCCGCTTCCTGTATCTATACAACAAGGCCGCGTGCGGCTCGCTTGGGGCGAGTACCGCGGAGGACGCCATCCGGACGGCTGCTGTCGATCACCCTCTGGCTACGGCCATCAAGGACGGGAAGCTCGGACTCGTTACCCGGGACCAAGTGCTTGGGGCGGCCTTCACGCAGCTGCAATGCGTCGAGCATGCCGACCTTGTCGCGGGAACATCGTCACGGGCGTGTCGCTGCAAGCCGATCAAGATTGGCAGTGGAGTGCAAGGCGAGCATTGGTCATCGCGCTGGCAATCCTGCATGCCGGACAGCGTAGTCGAGCAGTACGACGTGACTTCCTCACCGCGCGGCTTGGCTACTGGGCAGTCACGTTGACTGCTAACTGAGCAGCCATAGCATTCCCACAGACTATTGAGCCGCTAGGCGAGCGAACGGACGAGGCTAGCGATCAACTGGACGCCGGTGGCAGTCCTTCGCATAATACGAATTTGCAGGCTGCAATCGGCAGTTCCGATGTTTGATCGCATTACGCATGACCCGCACGTTCTTGCTGGCCGCGCGACATTGCGCGGGCTTCGGATTTCGGTCGCCCACGTCGTGAACTTGGTGGCCAACGGCATGACTTCAGCGGAGATCGTAGCCGAGTATCCCGACCTCGAAGAAGAGGATGTGCGTGAGGCGCTCGCCTACGCGGCTGCAATAGCGCAAGATCAGATCTTTCCGATCCCGGCAGTGAAGTAATGCGCTTCCTCGCGGACGCGGGGATTTCACCCAAGACGGTCGACTATCTGCGCCAGCGCGGTCACGACGCCGTGCATGTGCGCGAACTGCTGTTGCAGCGCGCCGCGGATCGCGAGCTGGTCGGTCAGGCGCGTGCGCAGTCTCGCATTCTGCTTACGTTCGACCTCGATTTCGGCGAAATGCTGGCGTTGGGAATACTTCAACAGCCAAGCGTCGTGATCTTTCGCTTGGCTGACGAACGCGCTGATTCCGTGAATCGGCGCCTCGAAGCAGTGCTCTCGGAGCAGGCCGAAGCGCTGGCATCGGGCGCGCTGGTGCTCATCGAAGATGCGCGCTATCGAGTGCGTCGGCTACCCATCACGAAGTCGTGAACAACACCTCAGGGCCAGTCGGCCTTTCGCGACATTGTTCCTGCACGCGTGGCGGTGCCAAACTTAAGTCCACACGGTCTCAATTCTAGGGCGGGGGGTCGATGCAACTTAGCGAGGCGCTTGAATCCGTAACCGATGCCAGTTCGTTTCTCGTGTTTGTACGCATGTTGGCGACGGATCGGGCAGACGCGGCTAAGAAAGAAGCGGCAGACCCATCCAATCCGTACGGGTCGGACGCCAATGGCTGGGAGAACAGCACAATCGAGGCGTTCCTAGGTGCCGCAATCGCCTGGGCCGAAGCCTCCGACTTTGGACGGCGTCAGGGAGTCTCGCTCGATAACCAATGGAAGAGCTTCGCGCTCTTCCTGTATTGCGGGAAGATGTATGAATAGTCAGTCTGAGTCGGCGTCGGATTATGGGTGGCATAGTCCGTGAAAGGTCGAAAATGGCCCGCAAACCTAGGATTGGTGCGGTCCCTTGACTCCACTCTCTCCGCCACCCTGCGCTGTGTCCGGACCGGACACAGGGGGCCTAAGACATAGGTAACAACCTCGGGTCGAACGGGTTCTGCTCGATTGCGCGCGCTTGGCCTTAGTGGAATCAAGCCGGCTGCAGCAGCGGGATCAAGTGTCGCCCGTTTCGGCGGTAATGTTCGAAGTCCGCGTCCAGCGTGAACAACCGGCAATCCGGCAGCCGCTCCGTGAGGCGCACCAGGCAGGCGTCCGCCAGGGACATGGGCGTGTCGGCATACCGTTGCATCAGGGACTCGATGCCGGATGCGTCGTTTGCGAGTTCCATTCCTATCTCGAGATTCCGCTGTGCAACCTTGCGTATCAGGTCAGCAGGCCTGCCGCCGGCACGCTGGATCAGGAAACAAGCCTCGGTGAGCACGGCCTCGCAAGTCACCATCGGAGGATTTAGCGCCGCCATCTGATCGACCACCCACCGATGCCATCGATCACGACGATTGAAATACGCGACCAGGGGTCCGGTGTCGACGATGATCCGGGTCACTCACCGAGTCCCGAGAGGTGCTTCGGGTTGGTCGACAAATCCCGGGGACCTTCAATGACGCCACACACGTCCGCGAAAACGTCGTGACACGTCGCGCCACTTTCACCCGCGCTGACCCGTTGAAGGGCCTCGCGGACGACATCCGACTGGGGGCGGCCGAGCTTGCGCGAGTAGCGCGAAAGCCATGCGGCGAGCGCTTCAGGAAGCTTTACGGTGATGGTTTTCATTTTGTGCATGGTATTACGATTGTGCTATTTCAGCAATACCGGTCAGAGTAGTAGGTCGAGTTCACCATCATCGTGGCTGCAAACGCGCAGCTCCTGCGCGGACTGAAGCTGAAACACGAGGCCGCTTACTGGCTTGGTCCTGTTGCGCGACTCCCGCGCATGCGACGCCACAATCCGAGTGCGCTTCAAGCGCTAGCGATTCGGCCCGGATCAATGCTTTTTGTGTAGCGGATGCTACATTATAGTAGTATCTATTACCATGCCGCATCTAAGAAAATGGATTGTCCTGATCCTGGCGCTGCCAACCGAGAACGCTACGGCGCGCATGCGCTTTTGGCGGGCCCTCAAGGCGATGGGCTGCGCCGTGCTGCGCGATGGCGTCTATCTGCTGCCCGATGGGAATGGCCGCCCAGATACCCTGCAGGAACTGGCGGACGCAATCATCGAAGCTGGCGGCGCCGCCACCGTCATCCACACAGTCAGTCATGATCGCGCGCAGGATGAGCTGTTCGTGGGTCTGTTTGACCATCGTGAGCAGTACAGCGAATTCGCGCAGTCCCTGACTGCCGCGCGCAAGACTCTGTCCGAGTTGACCGCCACCGAGGTCAACCGATTGGTGCGGCGCCTTCGTCGCGAGTTTGAGGCACTTCGCGCCGTCGATTACTTTCCCGGAGAGGCGACTGTGCGCGCGGAGGCAGCCTGGGCCGATTTTGTCGGGGTGACCGATACGGTGCTCTCTCCGGACGAGCCGCATGCCGCGGGCGGCACGATCGCCCGGCTGGATTTGAAGAGTTTTCAGGGTCGCACTTGGGCCACAAGGCGCCACCTTTGGGTCGATCGCGTTGCCAGCGCCTGGCTGATTCGGCGTTTCATCGATCCAGAGGCGCGGTTTCTCTGGCTGGAGAAGCCCTCAGCCTGTCCAAAGAAGGCCCTGGGCTTCGATTTTGACGGGGCAACTTTCACCCACGTGGGCGAACGCGTGACTTTCGAGGTACTGCTCGCCAGCTTTGGTCTTGACGGGGACCCAGGCCTGGTGCGCCTCGGAGAACTCGTGCACGCGCTCGACGTGGGCGGGGCCGCTGTCCCGGAAGCCGGCGGCCTGGAGGCGCTGATCAGCGGCGCGCGCCAGCGCGCGGCCGATGACGATCAGCTGTTGGACCAGATGGGCCCGGTGCTCGACTCCTTTTACGCGTTCTATTCCGGTGGCGCAGACAAGTCCAGGCAACGGCGCCGATGAACGATTTGGAACAAACGCCGCGCTATACCCTCTGGCAACTTTCGCGATACGCCTTGAAGCTGGGGACGATCGGGTTTGGTGGCCCGGCCGCACTCCTCGGCTATATGTACCGCGACCTGGTGGAAGCCAGGCGATGGATCTCGGAGGGCGACTACAAGGAGGGGCTGACTCTGGCGCAGCTCATGCCCGGACCTCTTGCGGCCCAGCTCGCCATGTACCTGGGCTTTGTTCATTATCGGGTGCGCGGCGCAACGCTCGTCGGAATCGCCTTTGTGCTGCCTTCCTTCCTGATGGTCGTTGGGCTCGGCTGGTTGTACCTGCGCTTCGGTGGGCTAGGCTGGATGCAAGCCGTGTTCTACGGCGTTGGCGCCGCCGTCATCGGCATCGTGACGCTGAGCGCCTACAAGCTCACCATCAGGAACATCGGACGGGACCGCCTGCTGTGGGCGATCTATCTGCTCAGCGCTGCCATCACTGCGGTAACTGCCTCCGAGATCATCTGGGTATTCCTGATCAGTGGCGCTGTGGTCTGGCTGGTGCGTGCTCCGCCCAGGGGCGGCAAAGACATCGGTACCGTCAATTCATGGGCAGCCTTGCTTCCGGCGGCCGCGACGTTCGACTGGCCGCTACTCGGGCAGATTCTTGGGTTTTTTAGCAAAGCCGGCGCTTTTGTCTTCGGCAGCGGGCTGGCCATCGTTCCCTTCCTTTATGGAGGCGTGGTCACCGAGCACCACTGGCTGACGGAACGCCAGTTCATCGACGCTGTGGCCGTGGCGATGATCACGCCGGGGCCCGTCGTCATCACGGTGGGGTTCATCGGATACCTGATCGCCGGGTTTGCCGGGGCCGTGGCCGCGGCTTTCGGAACATTCCTGCCGTGTTACCTCTTCACCGTCGTCGCGGCTCCGTACTTCAAGAGGCATGGCAAACGTCCAGGCATCGTCGCCTTCGTCGATGGGGCCACGGCCGCAGCCATTGGCACGATTGCCGGCGCTGTCATCGTGCTGGGCAGGCGCTCGGTCATCGACCTTCCGACCCTATTGATTGCGCTGACCACCGCGGCCGCACTGTGGAAGTTCAAAAAGGTTCCCGAACCCATCGTCGTGGCAATCGCCGCCGTGCTCGGGCTCCTGATCTATCCGCAGGTGACTCGTCCCTGACACTCATCCCATCAAGGAGCGTATCCATGAACGAACCATCCCGCCGCCAGTTTCTTCATGCGACCTCCGCAGCAGTTGCCAGCGCACTGTTTGCTGACGCCGCACAAGCTGCCGACACTGTGCAAGGAGCCACACCGATGTCCACCACGATTCCGGCCTTCACGCCGCTGCACCAGGCAAGACCGCTCACCTTTGATCCTGCAAAGCTGAATGGAATCTCCGAAAAACTGATCCGCTCGCACTGGGAGAACAACTATGGCGGGTCGGTCAAGACGCTCAATGCCGTGAAGCTGAAGCTGGCCCAGGCGCTGTCCGACAAGGACACGCCGCCCTTTGTCTACGATGACCTCAAGCGCGAGCACCTGATGCGTACGGGCTCCGTCGTGTTGCACGAGCTGTACTTCGAGAACCTGGGGGGCGACGGCAAGGCCGACGCCGAGCTGCGCAAAGCGATCGGCGATGCTTTTGGCGACTTCAATGCCTGGGAAACGGAATTCCGCAAGATAGGCGCTGGCTTGGCCGGCGGCTCCGGCTGGGTGATTCTTGGCTACAACGTGCACCTTCGCCAGATCGAGAACTACTGGCTAGCCGATCACCTTCACGGCCCGGCATCGACCATGCCGCTTCTGGTGATGGATATGTACGAACATTCGTACCAGATGGACTACGGCGCGGCGGCCGCGAAATACATCGATGCTTTCTTCCAGAACATTCACTGGGCTACAGTCGCCACGCGCTTGCAGCACGCCGGCGGCTTCAAGCCCGCGAGGACATGACCATGAAATGGGTGACGCGCGAGCGCCCGAAGATCGATCGCATCGCCTGCCCCTGGCTGGTGACGCGCTTCATCGACAAGGAGGCGCAATTTCTGTACGTGCCCGCGAGCGAAGTATTCGAGGTGGCAGAGCAATCGGGTGCAATTCCTTACGACATTCCTGGCGCCGAGCTGTCCCATGTAGGCGGGCTGTGCAGCTTTGACGCATTCCTGACGAAGTACGAGCTTTGCGATCCGTCTTTGCAAGTTCTCGCGGCCATTGTGCGCGGTGCCGATACTTCGCGGCTGGACCTGACGCCCCAATCTGCAGGCCTTTACGCAATTTCGCTGGGCTTGTCCCACAACTTTACGGACGACCACGCAATGCTGCGGTGCGGCCTCATCGTCTACGACGCGCTGTATGCCTGGTGCCGGCACTGCCAGGCGGAGCCACACAATTGGCCGCCGAAATCTGTGTAAGTCAAGCGAAAAGCAGCTTTCCCAAAAAGGGCTCGCCTATGTGGCGCACGATTCCGGGGCTACTGCTCTTTTTTTGGGCGTGCAGCGGGGCCGATGAGGGAACCGGTCTTCCGCTGCAGGTCGTAGCTGACATCGACCTTCCCGGCGACACATCGCGCTTTGACTATGAGAGCTACGACGCGCAGCGCCACCTGATGTTCATCGCGCACCTGGGAGCCAGCGAGGTACTCGCATTCGACACCGAGGGGCGACGCGTCGTGGCGAGGATCGCCGGTATAAGCCACGTCCACGGCGTGCTGGCTATCCCCGAGCTGGGCGTCGTCTACGCGTCCGCCACCGGCACCGACGAGGTCGTCGCGATCGATGTCGGCCAAATGAAAATCATCGCCCGCACGCCAGGCGGAACGTACCCCGATGGCATGGCATACGCTCCACAGGCGCACAAACTCTACGTGTCGGACGAGTCTGGCCAGACCGAAACGGTGGTCGACGTTCAATCGAACCAACGCATTGCCACAATTCCTCTGGGTGGTGAGGTTGGCAATTCACAATACGACCCCGGTTCCAAGCACATATTCGTCAATGTGCAGTCGCGCAGGCAGCTGGTCGAAATCGATCCGGCCACCGACCGGATCGTCGGGACAGACAGTCTGCCCGGCGCCAAGGGCAACCACGGGCTGCTGATTGAACCTGAACGACGACTTGCGTTTATCGCCTGCGAAGGCAATGACAAGCTCCTCGTCTTCGATCTCGGCACGCGTCGCGTCACACGCAGTTTCCCGGTCGGCAAGGACCCGGACGTGCTGGCCTACGACGCTGCACTCGGCCTGCTTTACGTCGCCGGCGAGTCGGGGGTCGCTTCGGTCTTCAAAATTGATGTCGGCGGCGCGACGAAGATTGCCGATGGAACGGTCGGACCGAATGCTCATGTAGTCGCCGTCGATCCATCAACGCACCTTGCCTATTTCCCTATAAGGGACCTCAGCGGGAGGCCCGTGCTGCGGATTGAACGGCCGTTGGCCATCGAAAAGCACTGAGCCTCTGGCCCGATGCGTCACGAAGTCGTGGGCGAAATCACGTGAGCAAAGGGCCGCGGTGGACGCGGCCCTGCCGTTTTCTCAGGCAATGCTGCTCATGATCTTCTTCATCTCGTCGATGGAGAATGCGCGCAGCGTTTCGGTGCGCGCGTTGCCGAGCGAGCCGAGCTTCATCAAAGCCGCGGTGACTGCCTCGTCGCTGCCCTCCGCGACGAACACCGCGTCGAAGTGTCCGACCGTGTAGTAGGCCCCCTTGATGCTGACGCCGAGCTTTTCGGCCGCCGCCTTGAACGCCGTATAACGGTCGGGCGATTCCCTGACGCTGCGGATTCCCTGATCGGTGAAACTCACTAGGCTGATAAACGTTGCCATCGTTCGCCTCCGTCGTTACGCAACTGGCGGTCGTTTAAGCCGACAAGCCGATACGGAGGAAGGCCGCCACTCCCCCGGGGCCCAGCGGAAGTGATCGCTAAGGGTACTCCGATTGCCATACCACGCTGATCTCGTGGCGCGGTGGCACCGGCGCGGGAGCCCGACTGGTCACCCCATCAAGCGCGCTCGCTGCGCGTGAGCACGCGCGGATCAGAGCGTGGAGCCTTAGTGCGATCGTCGAAGAACGGCGTCCGCGGGCCGAGGCCGCGTGCCGACCAACTGAACAGCTTCGATGCGCGGCACAGGAAAACCTCGAACGAAGGCGGCGGTGGCCCGTTCGGCGGGAGCAGCCCGACCGCGGAGCGTTCGTAGGCGCGGCTTCATCGCGCGAACGGTCGCCGCGTCGGTCAATACGTGTACAGGCCCGGGTTAGCCGCCGTCACCTTGATGCATTTTTCCGCACCGGTCGGCGCCCGCCCCTGGTCGACCACCTTGACGCAGATGGTGTGATCGCCGATCGAGAGTTTGTTCACCGTGTACTTGCCCTTCAGTTCGCTGAGCACGGCAGCCTCCGTCCCGTCAATGGTCACGACGGCGTGGTCGCCGTTCGGTCCGGGCGCGGCGTCGTAGACGAGCTGGGTTCCGCTCACCTGGACGCTGGCACCGTCGGACGGCGAGGTGATAGTCACGGACTCGCTGCCGCCGAATGCAAGGCCGGGCAGGCCAAGGGCGAGGATCAGGGCTGTCGACTTGAACAAGCTCATGGTTTTCTCCAATCTGACGGAATCATGTGGTCGACGCGATGGGCGCTTTCCAACGCTATATACGAAGCAAACCCGGCCGTGGAGACACCCCCAGCGGATCGCGCAACGCCCGCGTTGCCCGGGCGGGCAGGCGGGGGAATCCGATTACCAGAGCTTGACGCAGTGCCCGGCCAGAACGAATGGCGACGGCGCCGGGCCGGTGTTGTCTGACGCGTCCTCGAGCGAGACGGCCAGAAGCGTAACGTTGGAAAGCAGCCGTTCCGACGTGTCGGCAAGGGTAAGCGCAGCATGTTCGCCCGGAGAAATCGTACCGAGCCGGAAGGGCGCCCCATCTCGCGGCAAGGCCCATAGCTGCATGACCTTTCCCGGCGGGGGCGTGAATGGCTTCAGGAACTTGATGGACAATCGGTTACCGAAACGCGTCGAGCTGGCAAGCACGGTCGGCACCCCGTCGCTATCGGCCAGCAGGCCCACGTAGCTGGCCGGAATCGCGTCACGCTGAGAGACAGCCTTGTCCACTGGCACCAATGCGCTCGGGTAGAGTCGGACCAGCTCTACCGTCGCGACGATACCGAGAGCGAATCCGATTGCCGACACGAGCCACATCATCCAGCCACTCGAGGTCCCGATCGTCCCCGGGCCGGCAATGCGCCGCTCGATGGCTTGCCACACTGCGCGAGGCGGTTCGACGGCGGGAACCGACACCGAAAGCGGTGCCAACCTTCGCTCCCAAGACTGCGCGGCGCCCTCGGCAGCCGGAAGAGCTTGCCGCAACCGCTCGAATCGCTTGCGAACACGCGGCGTCATGGCGCCCACGGCATAGTGCGCCGCAAGATGGTCAAGCAGCTCAACGCGGGCGTAGTTCATGGCCGCCGTTCGAGGCAACGTTTCATCTTCTGGAGCCCGCGCCGCAGCCAGACTTTGACGGTGCCAATCGGCGAACCAATTTGCCGAGCAAGCTCGGAGTGGGACAGCCCGTGATAGTAGGCCAGGGCGAG
>Ga0210394_10006344_pt1 | contig 12831 bp, 10 predicted proteins | sample IncBWC12MmetaG_FD_160121 | JGI IMG/M metagenome (GOLD analysis project Ga0210394, IMG submission 160121) | Forest soil microbial communities from Barre Woods Harvard Forest LTER site, Petersham, Massachusetts, United States - Inc-BW-C-12-M | ecosystem: Environmental > Terrestrial > Soil >... | reverse complement strand
CGGCGCAGGCGGCAAAGGAGGTCGATTTGCGCCCGGATATCCAGATGCAGCGTGGGTTCGTCCAGCAATAGTACAAGGGGCCGCTGGGCCAGGGCGCGAGCCAGCACCACTCGTTGTTTTTCTCCGCCGGAGATTTCGTGCATCCAGCGATCGCGCAAATGTTCGGCGCCCACTTGAGCCAGAGCGTTTTCGGCGATGGCAAAATCCTCGTCTTTCTCGAACCATAGCGAGCGGCCATGGGGATGGCGTCCCTGCAAGACATAATCGCCGGCACGAATCGGAAAAATAAGAGGGCTTTCCTGCTGCACAAGAGCGATGCGCTGGGCCCGGGTGCGCACATCCAGATGGCACGTCTCGAAACCATCGAGTTCCACGCGGCCGGAAAGCGGAGCGATTGCGCCCGCAATTAAGCGGAGCAGGGTAGATTTCCCGCTGGCGTTCGGCCCGAGGATGGCCACGAATTCGCGCTCGCGGGCCTGAAACGTGGTCGCCTCCAGCGTGAAAAGCGGCGCTGCCTTTTTGCGTGCCGAGTAGGCATAGCTGGCTTGCTCGACGTTGATGCGCAGGTGCGGAGGATGGTGCTGGGTGCTGGGCGCCGGGCGCGCTTCGGTGAGGCTCGTCGTTTCGCTCACGCCAGTCTCCGGCGCAGCAGATAAATAAACACAGGAGCGCCGGCCATTGCGGTCATAGCGCCGACCGGCAGTTCGGTTGGCGCGATTAGAGTGCGGGCCAACGTATCCGCCAGCACAATCGCAATGGCTCCGCCCAGCGCCGACGTCGGGATCAGCAGGCGATAATCGGAGCCAAAGAACATACGCATGACATGCGGCACGAGGAGACCCACGTAACCGATAGCTCCGCTGACGGAAACGGCCAGGCCGGTAAGCAGGGAGGCCGAGATGTACACCACGAGCTTAACCCTCGTGACGTCGACACCCAAATGCATGGCTTCTCGCTCACCGGCAAGGAGGACATTCAGGTCCGACGCTGTAGTCAGAATCGCTCCGGCCGCGGCGAGAAAACCAACAACGAGTATCCAAAGCAGGCCGCGAGGAATGGAAGTGGAAAGGTCGCCCATCAGCCAGAAAGAAATGCCGCGTAATTCACGGCTAGCAAGCGTGGTCATGAGAAACATGATCATCGCGGAAAGAAATGACGCCATGACGATGCCGGCCAAAAGCAGCGTGCCGCTATCGAGCTGTCCCTGGCGGCGGCCGAGAAAATACACTCCGGCTATCGTGGCGGCGGCACCGAGAAACGCCGCTGCGGGCGTCATCAGCGGGATTGCGGGCGCAGCCAGCAGTGCCAGAATGGCGCCCAAAGCGGCGCCGCTCGATACTCCTAGCACGTAAGGATCCGCCAGTGGATTACGCAACAGCGCCTGAAAACCTGCCCCGGCCACCGACAGCGCCGCACCTACAACAATGCCAAGCAAGATGCGCGGCAGGCGTATATCCACCATGATCAGGCGGAAATCTGTGGAGATTTTTTCGCGCTGACCGCTGACAAGCCACCATAAATTCTGCCCCAGATCAGCGAATGAAAAGGGGACGGCGCCCAAGCGCAGCGCCAGCAACACGATGCCGAGCAGCACTGCGGCAAGGAGGGCGCAACTCCACAGCACGCGCCTCAGCGTCAACGGTTTCATAGGCATCCGCCTGGCTGCCGGAGTGAGAAAAACGGCTGAGAAAAGCTGGCCATGACAGTTTCTCGGCAATTTCGCGGCAAAGCGCCGAGAAATGCGGCATCGGCGGCAAAGGCATCCGGATAAAGAGCGCGCGCGAGTTGCTCAATTCCATCCACCAGGCGTGGCGAAGGATGGCTCATCGCTTCGGAAACAACAACGAAGCGCCGCTTGCGCACCGCTTCGAGCTGCCGCCAGCCCGGACGCTCCTGCAACTCGGTAAGTTCCCTTTGGACTTGCCGCGCATTGTCATTGGAGATAATCAGGTAATCGGGTTGCCGGCGGACAACTTGCTCGAGATCGATCGTCGGCCAGGACTGTGGCGAATCGATGACGGAATGCGCGCCGGCTCGGCGCAAAGCATCGTCAAGAAAGGTGTTTCGGCCCACCGACATCAAAGGATCGAGCCAAACGATCATCAGCACGTTTTTCGCAGGCAAACCGGCAAGCCGCCGGTCAATTTCACTGAGCCGCCTGCGCAGATTCGCGGTGAGCATACGGCCCGCGTCCGCTGCGCCCAACAGTTCACCCAAACGCTCAGTCGAGGTAAGTACCTGTTCGACCGTTTGCGGGTCCGTGGCGTAGACGGCGATACCTAACTCTTCGAGCGAATGCACCGACCCCGGCCGATTGATCTCGCGCGTGGCCACGACCAAGTCCGGATGCAGTGCGGCAATCGCCTCGATATTGGGACTTATCGGGCCGCCGATGTGTGTTTTCTGTTTGGCCTCGGGCGGATAATCGCAGAAATTCGTATCACCGACGATACGATCTCCCGCGCCCAGTGCGAACAGCGTCTCGGTTACGCTGGGCGCGAGCGAAACGATGCGGCGCACCGGTTGTGGAATCTGAACGATGCGACCCGTTTCGTCTTTCACCTCGATACGGGACGGCGATGAGGCTAGATTCTCTCGCGACATGGACTGTGCTCTTGCGGCACCGCTCAGCACGAGCGGCGCGATTGCCAATACGAACAACCATCGAACCAAAAACGCGCGGGTGAGCGCAAGATAGATTCTTCTGGCTGTGTCTTTAATGAAGATGGTGCCACGGAGCGGCAAATGGTTCGGCAAGGTCATACGTTCGCATTTCTGTCGGCTCGCCGCGCGGGACCGCGGAGGATCGCTTGCGGCGTCATTCGCTGAGCGTATTCGGCGCCGCTGGCAGTGTCAACCTCGTCCGTGATAGCCTGACAGGCGAAAAGTCGGCAATACGCAGATTTTTGGAAAGCCAGCGCCACATCTGACGGCGTTTGAAAAGATTTGAGCGGCGAAGGAGGAGAGTATGCCGAATCGCAGAGATTTCATTAAGGGCGTGGCGGGTGCGACGGCGGGACTGTGGGCTGCAAACCGCACCTTCATGCGCGATGCATCCGCGCAAGGCCGGGGACAGGGCGGCGGACAGGGTCAGGCGGGCGCCTCCGACGCCCCTGTCGCGCATCGCGATGTGCGCGTGGGCGGCAAGCGCGTCAAGGTGATCGATGTGCACGCGCATGCCACCATTCCGGAGGTCGCGGACGTGGTCAAGGGGACGCCGCTGGAACGCTACGCGCAGGGCGGCCGCGCGCTGGGTCCTGACCGCATACGGGAGCTGGACAAGCGCGGCATCGACATTCAGGTGCTCGATATCAACACATTCTGGTGGTACAACGCGGCGGATCGCGACCTGGCTGCCAAGATCGTGGACGTCCACGATAAGGGTCTCGCGGCATGGGTAAATAGCAACCACGATCGTTTCCTGGCGCTGACGTCACCGACGCTGCAATTCCCCGATTTGGCAGCGCAGCAACTTGAGCATGCGGTCAAAAATTTAGGACTGGTCGGCGCCGCTGTTGCCGGTCACGTGCAAGGCGAGCCGCTCTCCGATCCCAAGTACGACCCCTTCTGGGCCAAAGCGCAGGAACTCGATGTGATGGTCTTCATGCATCCGAACAACGCCGACAACGTCACTAAAGAAGGCCTGAAGGGCCGGGGCGATCTGGGGAATATCATCGGCAATCCGCTCGAGACGAGCCTCTTTCTCTCGCACATGATTTACGACGGCGCGTTTGACCGCTTTCCCAACCTGAAGATCTGCGCCGCTCATGCCGGCGGCTACATGCCGTCTTACCTTGGGCGCACCGAGGTGGCGTGCGACGTGCGTCAGAATGCCGGCTGCATGAATAAGAAAAAACCGAGCGAATATCTCAAGCAGCAGGTCTATATCGATTCCATGGTCTTTTCGGCTGAAGGCGTACGGCATTTGGTGGCGGAAGTGGGCGCCAGTCAGGTCGTCTACGGAACTGATATTCCGCTGGTGTGGCCCGATACCATCGACGCGATTCTCGGCGCGCAAATCTCGGATGCAGACAAAGAAGCGATTCTCGGCGGCAATCTGACGAAACTGCTCCGTATCAAGACGTAAATCCGGACCGCGGTCGGTAGACCTTACTTCTTCATAAGCGCTGGGGGAGCCGCAACGCTTGCGCGGAGCACAAAGCGGTTCCGCTCCCAGGTGTAGTACTTCGTCCCGCAATCCCTCCCGGCCGCCGAGGAATCGTCGCTCTCAGGATCTTCCGGATAGCCGTCTGCTATTAGCAGCGAACTGTTTAGACGATACTCCAAACCCTTATATTCACGTCCCGCCGCGGTCCCTTGATAGGGGATAGCCAGCCCGGCGAACGGCACGCGATAATAGAGTCGACCTGAAACCGCATCTACAATCGCGATCGAGACACAACCTGAACCGCAACCCCATTCTGCGACGGTATAGTGGCCAGCAAAATTAGGTCCTTTTCGGGCGGCTTCCTGTATTCGAGTGCGGAAAGCTTGGCGTTTGGTAAGGGCTGGTTCTGCAGGCTTGCCGCGAAATCGGGGCGTAACTGGGAAATCCTCGAATCGAGGAAAAGATGTCTTCGTGCTCTGACGTCGGCTGCCGGTCGATCCGTTGGAGACCAGCAATAGGACGGTAACCAACACCGACATAGGAAGTTTCATAGTTCCCTTCCTGTCTCGCAAAAAAGCCGTTGAGGGCCAGGATCTAACTGCGCCAGCGCAACGTGACGGGGCCTTCCATTGGGTGCTGCATCGGCATGCCAGTCTGTTGCGACGCGAGATAAGCCGACTTCAACTGAAAATACCAGCGCGCTTGCCGGTCCGCATCGTCAATCAGCATCATGCGAGGCTGCACCTCGAGCCCGGGCTTCTGCAGTTCGATCACGCGCTGATCTTGCGCGATGAAACGCTTCCCGAAAAAGTGCAGCAGCGGTGAGACCAGCGGGAACCAGGAAAATAGATTCCACGCCGCGCAAAAATCCAATTGGCAGAGGTCGCGCCGGATCGGCGTGACCGTTGTGCGATTCGTAAACCAATATCTTCCGCAGCGAATTTCTTCGGTGCGCATATTAGGAAGCACAAAATCGATCTGTGTGGTGACCGCCGCGCCGTAGATCTTGAGCAGCTTGTACGGGGCGCTGTTGGCCGAAGGGCTGTGCGGGCTCATTCGAAAGCCCTGGGGAATGGGCTCAAAACTCTTTTGCTTCTCGCGAATGCTGTGCCGGCTGCGCCACCACCACGAACGATGGACAAATGGGCCATGCGCGGGATCCATCAGCCCGATGATGGCCGTGTCCATGCTGCAGGCCAGCGTCGCGGAAAGATGCGCGATGCGGTAGCGGCCACTGTATTTCGGCAATTCCGGCGCGGGCGGCACCCGGCCGGCCTGTAAGCGTGCCTCGGCATTGCGGAAAAACACCCACACATAGCCATCGCGCTCCTGGCAGGGAAAGCTGCCTGCGTAGATGCGATCGCACTGGAGCTTGGAATCCTGAGTGACGGAAGGAACCACGCGGCACTGGCCGGTGTGCGCGTCGAAACGCCAGCCATGATAAGCGCATTCGACGGTATGACCGTCATAGCGTCCTAGCGATAGTGGGAAGGCGCGATGCGGGCAGACGTCGCGGAGAGCAAACCCCTTGCCGGAGGCGTCGCGTCCGAGGACCAGAGGGACCTCGAGACGCGTGGAGGTCACCAGCCTCCGGCCACGAATTTGGTTGCTGCGCAGGACCGGGTACCAAAAACCCCAGAGGAATTCGTCGCCGCCTTGCGCGGGACTTGAGACTGCAACTCGTGCGGTTTGCTCCATTACGGCGTGCATCCCATGATAGCTGCGCCATGATATACGGTCCACCCGGGTTGCCCAACCCGGCTATTTTTGCGCCATTCGTCAGCGGTGGGTTTCTTTGTGCCGCGAGGTTACGGTATTCTGTGCGGCCATGCATGATCTCAACTATTTTCGCGAGCACCTGCCCGAATTCGAAAAAATGGCCGCGAACCGCGGCGTGCGCATAGATTTCGAGGGTTTCCGCGCCCTCGATCGGGAGCGGCGTGAGCGCATTACTGCCGCCGAGCGCCGCAAGGCCGAACGCAATAAGGCGAGCGAAGAGATCGCCCGGCGCAAGCGCGCAGGCGAAAAGGCCGACGATCTGCTGGCAGAGATGAAACGTGCTTCGGAAGAGATCAAGAAGGCGGATGAAGAGATTGTCCGGCTCGACGCTGAGCTGCAGAACTTCATGCTTTCAGTGCCGAATCTTCCGCACGCTTCGGTGCCGATCGGTCGTGACGCCAGCTGCAATGTTGAAGTTCGCCGGTGGGGCAGCCCGCCCAAGTTCGATTTTGCGCCGAAGCCGCACTGGGAGGTGGGAGAGCGTGCCGGGATTCTGGATCTGGAGCGAGCCACGAAAATAGCCGGAGCGCGTTTTGCGCTCTATCGCGGCCTAGGCGCACGGCTCGAAAGAGCTTTGGCGAATTTTTTTCTCGATGTGCACACGCGGAATGAATATACGGAGTACCTTCCGCCTTTTCTGGTCAATACGGCATCACTCACAGGCGTCGGCCAACTGCCGAAATTCGCCGCGGACATGTTTCACATTGAAAACACCGATCTCTGGCTCACACCGACCGCCGAAGTCGAGCTGACGAGCCTATATCGAGACGAAACGCTCGATGCGGATCGGCTCCCGATCAAGGCCTGTGCGTGGACGGCGTGCTTTCGCTCCGAAGCAGGCGCCGCCGGCAAAGACACGCGCGGCATTCTTCGCCAGCATCAGTTTCAGAAAGTGGAAATGTTCAAGTTCACGCGGCCCGAGCAGAGCTATGAAGAATTGGAAGCTCTAGTACGCGACGCCGAATCGCTCTTGCAGAAGCTCGGGCTGCATTATCGAGTGGTCTTGCTCTGCACGGGCGACATGGGCTTCGCCTCCAGCAAGACCTACGATATCGAAGTCTGGCTGCCATCGGCCAATGAGTTCCGCGAAATTTCTTCCTGTTCGAATTGCGAAGCCTTCCAGGCGCGGCGAAGCGGCATTCGATTCAAGCCCAAGGGCGGCAAGAGCGAATTCGTGCACACGCTAAACGGCTCCGGTCTCGCGGTCGGCCGCACCTGGCTGGCCCTGATCGAAAATTATCAACAAGCTGACGGATCTATCGTCATTCCGGAGATCCTGCAGCCCTATATGGGCGTCGACAGCATTCCGCCGGCAACGTGATCGCAAAGCACATAAGAACCCTATTTACATTAGTTTACGGTGTAATCGAGCTTCCACGCGTGTCCTAAGTTGAACCAACCAATTGGACAGAGTCTACCAGATTCAATTGACAAGCCCTTTTGCTAGTCAATACACTGCGCGCTTGTTTGACTTTAATTGAGGATTGAGTGAACCCTCTCAGCCGCATATTCCGGGTTGTCCTCTGGGGAGTTGTGACTGGGGGGTTGCTCTCGTTTGTGCGGCAATTTAGCGAGGCTGATGGTCCTCAGATGACGCGCGGCCGGCGGCCAGAGAAATCTTCCCCTCCAATCCATTTATACCGGGACCCTGTTTGCGGCACTTACGTTTCCCCGGAGATTTCGCTCAAGCTGGAGAAATCGGGTCAAATTACGCACTTCTGCTGCGCACAATGCCGTGAACGTTACGGTCAGCCAACCGCACGCGCGGCGAGAGCCTAGAAGCAAAGGCGCCTTAAGCGCCACAATAAGGAGATCCTGGATGGGAACGGTCGCAAAGGTTATCCCGCAACCGGTGATTCCGAAAGTGGCTCCTCGGGAGGATCTCAATCCCTTCCGCATCGCCCAGATTCAATTCGATATGGCAGCGGAATTTCTGAAGATCGATTCGGGATTACGGCAGATTTTGCGCACGCCAAAACGGGTGATGGAGGTTTCCATCCCCATCAAGCTGGATAACGGCCAGGTGAAGGTTTTCGTCGGCTATCGCGTGCAGCACAACACGGCGCGGGGCCCGGCTAAAGGCGGCATTCGGTATCATCCCAATCTGACACTCGACGAAGTCAAGGCGCTGGCTTCGTGGATGACCTGGAAGACGGCCACGATAAATATCCCCTACGGTGGCGCGAAGGGCGGCGTCATTTGCGATGCCAAACGGATGTCGCGCAGTGAACTCGAGCGGCTGACGAGACGGTTCACTTACGAAATTTCTCCCATCCTTGGACCCGAACGCGACATTCCAGCGCCGGACGTAGCCACCGACGGCCAAACCATGGCGTGGATGATGGATACCTATTCCATGCTGACCGGCGAAGCCGCGCTGGGCTCCGTGACGGGCAAGCCCATTTCGCTGGGCGGTTCGGAAGGCCGCGCCGATGCCACCGCGCGCGGGCTCCTCTTCGCTTTGGAAGAAGCCTGCAAGGTGAAAAAAATCTCTTTGCGCGGGGCGAGCGTGGCGGTACAGGGCTATGGCAATGTGGGATCTGCCGTCGCTCGCATCCTTTTCGAGAAAAAAGCCAAAATTGTTGCGCTGAGCGATTCGCGGGGCGGGGTCGCCAATCCTCGTGGAATCGACCCTTTGAAGGCTTACCGGTATAAGGAGCGCGCCGGAACGGTCGTCGGCATGCCTGGCGCCTCACGCATTTCCAGCGAGGACCTGCTCGCGCTGAAGTGCGACATTCTGGTTCCTGCGGCGCTGGAAAATGCCATAACGCTGCACAATGCCGACCAGGTCAAGGCCAAGATCGTTGCCGAAGGCGCCAATGGACCGACCACGCCCCATGCCGATGAGGTTTTAACCCGCAAAGGGATCTTCGTGATCCCAGACATTCTGGCCAATGCAGGCGGAGTGGCCGTCAGCTATTTTGAGTGGGCGCAGAATCTACAGGGCACTCATTGGCAGGATACCGAAGTGAATCAGAGACTTGATTCCGTCATGCGTCGCGCCTTCAACGACGTGTACATGGCCATGCGTAAGCACCGCACGCATTCGCGAGCAGCTGCTTACGTCCTGGCGGTCAGCCGCGTCACCGAAGCAATGCTGGTGCGCGGCCTCTTCCCCTGATACGTTTTGCCTGATCGCGCATCCCATACTTCCCTCGCGCATCCTAATAATTGATGCGGCCAGCTTCCGAGTTGCGAAAACTTTTGGGAATCCGCGAAAAAAACTTGCGTGCGCAGGTCGAGGCGCGTACATTCTGCTGTGCCGGTTCACTCCGGGATACGGAGTGGCCGGCATTTGTGCCTCGCGCGGAGGGCACGACGAGTTGAATAATCATCATCACGCTTCTTTGCCCATCGTTTTGACGATTGCCGGATTCGATCCTTGCTGTGGCGCAGGAACCGCCGCCGATTTGAAAACTCTGTCCGCCAATAATTGCTATGGCGTCGCGGCGATCACGGCGCTCACCGTGCAGTCCACTCAGGGCGTGAAAGCCGTGCACGTGACGCCAGCGGCGACTTTGCGGGCGCAGCTCGATACGTTGGCGGAGGATTTGCAAATCGCAGCGGTAAAAATCGGCATGCTGGGCAGCCGCGCCAACGCGGTGGTGGTGGCTGAATTTCTGGACAGAACAAATCTTCCAAACATCGTGCTGGATCCCGTCGTCCAGCCCAGCGCGGGCGGACCGGACTTGCTAGATGCCGCCGGGGTGAAGTACCTCGCGGACGAATTGATGAAGCGCGCCTCGGTGATCACGCCAAATGTTCCCGAAGCAGCGTTGCTTTCCGGAATTGAGATCAAGGACCTCGCGGGCATGGAAGCGGCTGCGCGGAAGTTAGTGGAGCGCGGGGCACGCGCCGTTGTGGTCAAGGGCGGGCACATGGATAAAGCCGTCGATCTCCTTTTCGACGGCACGGAAGCGACGACCCTCGGTGGCGACCACGTCCGCACGGAACACACCCACGGATCGGGTTGCACCTTCGCGTCAGCGATTGCTGCCCAGCTTGCGTTGGGGCGCGGTTTGCGCGAGGCAGTGATGCTTGCAAAAGCTTATGTCCTGAAAGCTATTGAAAATGGATTTGCCATCGGAAAAGGCCCCGGTCCCCTCGACCATTTCTATCGCACCCACCAGGAACCGCCGGCGCGCGGCATTCACGAAGTGCCGCAGCACGGTATGCATCCCGCAGCCGAACCGGCTACGCGCTGAGATCGTTTCTCCCCTCGTTTTTTGGAACTTCACCAGAATCGCCGCTCACGCCTCCCGGCGATAGGCAACGCGTCCGGCGACAATCGTGAACATGGGAGCGCCGCGGAAATTGCGCTCGTCAAAGGGCGAATTGCTTGACTTGCTCGCGGATTGTTTCACGCGAAACGTCCAGGGATGATCGGTAGAGAAGATCGTCAGGTCGGCCGGCTCGCCCGCCGCAATCGACCGCTTTCGCCCGAGTACGCCTGCCGGGCCAGTCGTGAAAAGCTCCACCATGCGCACCAGCGACAGACGCCCGGCGTGAACGAGTTGCAGCGCCAACGCCAAAGCGGTTTCGAATCCCGTGACGCCAAAGGGAGCGCGATCGAATTCGACCTCTTTGATCGCGGCCTCATGGGGCGCGTGGTCCGTGGCGATGGCATCTATCGTGCCGTCAGCGAGCCCTTCGATCAATGCTGTGCGATCGTCCGCAGAGGCCAGCGGAGGATTCATCTTGAAACGTGAATCGTAGACAACGTCTTCGTCACAGAGTGTGAAGTGATGTGGAGTCACCTCGCAGCTCACGCGCAAGCCGCGCTTTTTGGCTGCGCGCACCAGATCGAGCGACGCGCGCGAAGACATGTGCGCGACGTGGAACCGGCAGCCCGTCAGCTCCGTCACCTGAATATCCCGTCCTACTGCGATCGATTCGGTCGCCGCGGGCATCCCGCGAAGACCAAGGCGCACCGACTGCCGTCCCTCGCGCATGACCGCGCCGGCAAAGAGTGAAGAATCTTCGCAATGATCGATCACGGGCAGATCAAGCGCGCGGCAATAATCCATCACCTGGCGCAGCAACTTGGCTGTGGCGATGGGATGTCCATCGTCACTGACCCCGACGATCCCTGCCTTCTGCATTGCACCGATTTCCGCCAGAGCTTCGCCGCGGCTGCCTATAGACGCCGCGCCGATCGGCCAGACATGCGTGCTGGCTACCGACGCGGCGCGCTCCAGGATGGAGTGCGTCACGGAAGCATTGTCGTTGACGGGCCGCGTGTTGGGCATCGGGCAAACCGCAGTGAAGCCGCCGCGCGCGGCGGCACGGGTTCCTGTTTCGATGGTTTCGGAGCTTTCGCCGCCAGGCTCGCGCAGGTGACAGTGCAGATCGATGAACCCAGGCGCAACTACAAGGCCAGCGGCATCGATCGTCTCGCCATTGGGCGCTGAGGAAGAATCCTTCGGAGCTTCCGCCGGCGCAATTCGCGCGATACGCTCGCCGTCAATCCAGATGTTGCGCTTTGCGTCGGTTCCGCTGGCAGGGTCGATCACCCGGCCATTCTTAATGAGCAGCATGGGCCGATCCTCTCGCATCTTCGGCTTCCGAGCCGGTCCCAACCATGACAAAGAGTACGGCCATGCGCACGGCAAGGCCGTTGGTAACCTGTTCCAGAACGCACGACTGCGGGCCATCGGCAACAGCCGGATCGATCTCCAACCCCCGAATCATCGGGCCGGGATGAAGCACCAGCGCGCCCGGCCGAGCGATCTTGAGCCGCTCCGGCGTAAGCTGATAAAGCAAGATGTATTCGTCGAGCGGCAGCGCCGGCTCATGCAGCCGCTCCTGTTGCACGCGCAGCACGATTACCACGTCGGCTCCATCCAGCGCCTCTTCGATTCGCGACGAGCGCCGCACCTGCTGGCCCAGGCATTCGAATTCGCGCGGCAGCCACATGGGCGGGCCGCAAAGAGTGAATCGGCAGCCGAATTTTCCCAGCAGGTGAAGATTCGAGCGGGCCACGCGGCTATGCAGGATATCGCCAATAATTGTGACGTTTAGATTTTCCATCGTTCCGCGACGGTCACGGATGGTGAGCGCGTCGAGGAGCGCCTGAGTGGGATGTTCGTGCGTGCCATCGCCGGCGTTGATAACAGGAATCTCCAGATGCCGCGCCACAAAATCGGCGGCACCGGAAGAACTGTGGCGCATGACGATGCAGTCCGGCTTCATGGCGTCGAGCGTGCGGGCCGTATCCAACAAGGATTCGCCCTTCTTCAGGCTCGAAGATTCGGCCTGCAGGTTCATGGTGTCCGCGCCAAGCCGCGAGGACGCGGTGGCGAAGCTGATGCGAGTGCGGGTGGAAGCTTCGAAAAAGGCCAGCGCAATCGTTTTGCCGCGCAGGGTGGCGAGTTTTTTCAGTGGATGGCGCTGAAATTCCTGGAAGGGTTTGGATTCATCAAGAAGAAAAGCGATCTGCTCCGCGGTCAACTCCTCGATGCTCAGCAGGTCGCGCAAGCGTTCTGCCACTTCAGCTCCTCAGACATATCACGCCGCATGTAGATGTGCAGCATCGCCGCCCGGCTACTATTCCACGCGCTCGACTAGCATTACGCGTTCTTCCTTGTCGGTTTCGTGCAGCCGGACTTCGACGATTTCGTGGCTGCTGGTCTGGACAGACCGGCCGACGAAGCTGGCTTCGATCGGAAGTTCGCGATGCCCTCGGTCGATCAGTACGACCATGCGCACGCGGCTGGGGCGGCCGAGATCGAAAAGGCCGTTCATGGCTGCGCGTGCCGTGCGCCCCGTATAGAGGACATCGTCCACCAAGAGCACGTCCTTATCATCCATGGGAAAGGCTATTTCGCTTGAATGAAGCACAGGCTGGGAGGCGATTTTGGAGAGGTCGTCGCGGTAAAGCGTGATATCCAAGGTTCCCACCGGCACTTCCACGTTTTCGATGCCGTGCATGGCGCGGGCGATCC